>JADMIO011367070.1_pt1 | contig 58875 bp, 45 predicted proteins | sample 8958161 | NCBI WGS metagenome assembly JADMIO01 (sample SAMN16585339, study PRJNA669376) | soil metagenome | isolation source: Crop rotation soil | place: USA: Cullars Rotation, Alabama | collected 2011
TCTCGATGGGCGTCTCCATCGCGAAACGGAAGATCATTCGATCGTCGAAGAAGAAGTACGGGCCGGTCGTATGACGCCCGAACAAGCGGCTAATCATCCCAGCAAGAATGTGATTAGCCGGGCCCTCGGCGCTGAAGATTCCGTCGAAGCCGATATGAAGACCATCGAGGTCGAGGATGGCTCCGCCTTCCTTCTCTGCACTGACGGCATTACGCGACATATTCCTGATAGCGAGCTGCGCGAGCTGCTCAGCAGCGGCGACGCCCCCAACAATATTTGTGAAGAGATGAAGCGGCGTTGCTATGAACGTGGCGCTGAAGACAATCTCACCGCAGTCATTGTCCAGGTGGGCACGCCGAGTTTTAGTGCTCCCACGCTCGACCCGGAGCGCACTGCATCGTTCGATCGATCAGAAGATCCAACTGAGATACCGCCGGCACCCGACGAATCACGAATTCACCTGACCCCCGCTTCGCGGGTAGCATTTCCAGGCCCTGCCACCGCGGAACAAGTCGAACCAGCCGCAACGGTAGCCGCCCAACGATCAGGCGGCAGCGGTGTTTTGCGCTTCTTCGTATTTCTGCTTTTCCTCGGAATCGCCGCGGCGGCTTTCTATGGCGGCATGGTTTATCAGCGACAAAAACAATCGACTGCCGTTACCGTAACCCCACAACCAAGTCCCACGCCTGCTCCCGAGGCAGCGTTAACGACGCACCGCACAGCGGTCGATGCAGATGCAGCGAAATGGCTGAACGAAACTCTCCCCGGACAGCTTACTGCGCAAGGTATTTCCAAACCGCTTGATTCAAAAGACTCCGAATTCCTTTACCTGTATGGCCGCGCGCTGATGCTGACCGGAAAACACAGCGACGCGATGCAGGCATTCGAACTCGCCATCCAAAATGTTCGTTCTGAGAGTAAGGCGAGTTTGCCGCTGGAAACGCAGATCAGGTTATCGCAGGCGGCGGCGGCGTTGAAATTGAATAAGGAGTCGGCAACCACGCAATCACAGCGGGCCGCAGCGGAGGAAAAAGCCATTGGCGCCCTGGATGACACGCTCGGGTTGAAAACCGCGTCCCCGCCGAAGTAGTTGCTCACGCTAGATGACCGAATTAAAACTTCTTCAGTGCAGGCTCGACGGTCGTTACGACATCGAAGAATGCCTCGGGCGTGGCAGTTATGCGGAAATCTATATGGCGCGGGATCTCGCCGCCACCGATGAAGAGTTTCGTAAAGTGGTCGTCAAAGCTTTAAATGTCCTCCTTCAGGGTTACCAGGATCCTGATCTCGAACGTACACTCATCCAGAACTTTCAGAACGAAGCAATCGCCCTCGATCGCGTTCGCCATCCCAACATCATCAGCCGCCTCGGCCACGGCACGGCGCTCGACCTGACCGGGACTGCATTTCACTATCTGGTTCTGGAGTATTTGGGGGGAGGCGATCTCGCCAAGCTCTGCCGGACGGAACCGCTCAGCGTCGAGCGGTCCATTTTTTATCTTAAGCAAGTTTGTGCCGGACTCGCGCATGCGCATGAATGCGGCGTGATCCACCGCGATATCAAGCCACAGAATCTCTTGCTCACTGCCGATCGCGAGACCGTTAAGATCGCTGATTTTGGTGTGGCCCGTTTAGAAGCCGGTGAAGGAGCAATCACGCGCGTGGGCACGAACATCTACGCTCCGCCGGAACATAGCCCTTTGGTCCAGACGTCGCAACTCGATACCGGTAGGCTCAGTTCGCGGAGTCTGACGCCGGCAGCCGATGTTTACTCTCTGGCCAAGACGGCTTATACGCTTATTTGCGGCGTGTCGCCGCGAGCATTTGCCCATCAGCCAATCACTGAACTGCCGCCGGAAATTGCGGCGCGCCCGTGGGGTGATTCCTTCTTAAGGGTTCTGACCAAAGCAACGCGCAGCCGCCCCAGCGACCGCTATCAGACGGTTCAGGATTTCTGGGAGGACCTGAACGATGTAACGATGCCGGCGACTCAGCCCTTGGTGGGGGCGCCGGCCCCCCGGCAGATTAGTTCCGAGCTTAACGCCGACCCGGAGGTTCTGACGCTGGCGGCGCCGCCGCGTCCCCGGTTTGAAACTTCGCGCGAGTTAAAAGACCATGGCTCCTCGACTAACGGCAGTCCGCGTCCGAAAATTGTCGTGCCGATTTCCGGCACACACTTGTCCGCGCTCGCCCAGGAACTGGCCGCGCAGCCGGTCGGACGGATGACGGTCCCCGTCAGTTCAAACGGCCTTGCGGCTCGTTCGCCCGCGGCCATTGTCGTGGCGAAATCCCGCCGGCGCGGCCGGGACTTCGTAGTTGGACTGGCTCTTGTGTTATGTTTCGCTGGTTTGTTGGCCGCGACAGGGGCCTATGTTCGCTCCTGGATTAAGCAGCGCAGCACTCAGCAAAGCACCGCCATCACGACTGATGTCGGACGCCTGGCGATCACAACGACGGATGTGAACCTGCGCGCTGGTCCAAATTCCCGGACTGACGTCATCGGTTTGGCTGAGTCTGGTTCGCGCGTGCAGGTCCTGAGTATTGGCAGCAACAGCAACTGGTATGAAATCCAGGTGACGCAGCACTCGCGACCAAAGGATGAACCTGGTTCTGCCGATCGCGGCTGGGTCAACCGGACGTTTCTGAAGTTTGATTGAATCGGTCTGTTGTCAGTGGTCAGTGGTCCGTCGAAACTAACTGACAACTGACCATTAACAACTGACTACTCACAACTATGGGCCTAATTGAATCAATCCGAAAATGGATCGACGGCGAAACCGCCGACGATGTCCTCGAAGAAGCTGAAGAGCACGCCAAGCCCCGGCGTGTTTGGGAAGAGTTTCTGGTAAAGATCGCGCGTGAGGTCGAAGCCTGCATGCAGCGTGAGATGTTCACGCCGCCGGGCGGTCCGACTTTCATTCCGCGCGAGTACATCGTTTATTTGAGCAACGACGACGACAAGGACTGGCAAGGCGACAAACGGCGCGGTCTCGAGCAGGGTCTGTTCCATGTGCTCTCTGAGCGCGCGCGCGAACTCGCCGGTTCAGTCCAGTTGCAAGCGAAGTCGTTCGCTATTGAATTAAGGGTAGACGGCACGCTGAACCGCGGCGAGTTCCGCGTCCAGCCTGTGTGGGACGAAACGGAAGCTGGTCACACGATGGTCACTGTACGTCCCGCGTCGACGACCACCGCTCCTGCGCCCAGCCCGCAAGCGGCGGGTGATGAGCAGACCGGCGCCAACCTGACTGAAGGGGAAGTGACCGTCGTACGACCGCGCGTCGAGGAGCTTTATTCAATCGAGGTTTGGCGTGAAGGCGTACGCCAGTCGGTCGTCAAGATCACCCAACCCGAGATTACGATTGGCCGCGGCTCGCGCACTGTGTCAGTGGATTTGCCATTGAAAGGCGACGCCGAAATCAGTCGCGTGCACGCCATCCTGATGTTCGACGATCAGGGTCGTTTCTGGGTGACATCCAAAGGACGCAACCCCACGACCATTTCCGGAAAAGAAATTCCCAGGGAAGAACGAACTCAGATCCAACCGGACGAGAAGATGGCGATTTGCAGTTTTACCCTGCGAATCCAACCGAAGTAGATCGTATAAGTACCGCGAGCGGATCATTTAGCCACTAACAGGATTCGCCTGCTACGCTTGCTGTACGGATGCTGCGCCTGTGTGATTAATTATTCGCCGAAGACGCCAGGGCTGGGCCGTCAAACTCCGACAACATCTGACTTAGGATTGGCGTCACGTTTTCCACGTGGTCATAATTGCGGTTCAGAAGATTTAGCAGACGCCGCTCTTCGCTACCTTCGAGCTCCTTCAAAAACGCACGACAGAAAGCGCAAACGACCGCCGGGTCGAATTGCGATCCGGTGTTTGTGCGAAAGTCTTCCAGCACCTCTGCAAGCGGCAGTTTCTTGCGGTAGGGTCGATCGGTTGTCATCGCATCAAACGAATCAGCGAGCGTGACAATTTTGGCTCCCGCCGGAATCTGATCACCTTTCAAGCCATCGGGATAACCGTTTCCGTCCATCCGTTCGTGATGATAGCGTGCCATCAAAGGAATCTCAGCGTAAGGATGATTTATGCGCGCCAGGATTTCATAACCGGCCGACGGGTGCCGGCTCATCTCCTTTGAATCCTTGGCGCTGAACCTTTCCGGCGAATTGATTACCGACAGATCGACAATCAGTTTGCCGATGTCGTGCAGATAACCGGCGATCGTGATTCCCTCGACCTCGTCATCACTCCACCCCATTTCGCGGGCAATGACTTCGCTGTATTTGCCGACGCGCACCGAGTGCCCCTGAGTGTAGCGGTCCTTGATGTCGATCGCGGCGGCAAACGCATGCACCGTTTCTTTGTAAATCTTCCGCAGGCCGTCATACAGCTGACGATTTTCTTCCGCTTTCTTTTTAACTTCCCCGAGAAGATGATGGCTGTTGATACCGACCGCGATGTGACGCACCAGCGCTGCGAGCGTTTGCAAATCCTCTTCCGTGAATTTCTCGCCACTCGCTTTTTCACCCAGTAACACCACGCCAATCAAACGGTCGTGCACCAGCAGCGGCAAAAGGAGTTGAATCTCAGTCGCGCCGAAAATCTGCGGATGCTCTTCCATGAAGCGGCTAGCTTCCGAAGTAGCCTCAGCCAACGTCAACGATGAGCCGAGACTGGCGATGCGGCGCGCGTGGTCGCGCGAAAAGGCGATCTCCTGATTCGAGATTTGGTCCAAACCGCGCGCGGAGATGATGCGAAGCCCATCCGATTGTCGGTTATGCTGGGCCACCGCGCCGCGCCGGATCGCGATTGAGCCGAGCAGGAGGTGAAACGAAGACCGCAGCATCTCTTCAAAGTCCGCGGTGTTGGCAATCTGCTCGCCGAGGTCGGCCAAAGCGGCAAAGGTGTGAAGTAATCGTTGGTTATTTGTGTCCATCTGAATGCTTGTGCGGCGGCGCGCTTAGGAACCGCTGGCCGCCGCGCGAGGCTCGGTCACCGGCTCGATCCATGACAGCGCTTCGTCTTCGTCTTTCGCGATCGTTACATGTCGTGTCAGGCCCAGCATCGAAAACAACTCTGCCGTGTGATCATTTACATCCGAGAAGATAAGTTGCGCGGTGTTCTGTTCTGCCGCATCGATAACTCCTACGAGAATCGATACGCCAATGCTGTTCACTAATTCGGTGTCGCGAAAATTGATAATCAAGGCACGGCGGCCCGCATCGAGCTGCCGCCGGCATTCTCGCTCGATCCGTTCACCGCTGAGTTTGTTAAGGTAATCGCTGGCGTAGATGATCGCTGCGTCGCCCACGCCGCGTGCCTGCACAGTAATCTCCCGATTTGGATCCATGTTTCAGTAAGCCCCCCTCTTACTGATGTAGCGCAAACTGTCAGTTTGCGTTCCGCAAGCTAACAGCTTGCGCTACACTCATCTAACATACTTCGTCATGCGCAGCTGCGTACCGTCGTCCACCCGTTCGAACTCCACTTCATCCATCAGAGTCTTGATCAGCTTCAGGCCCCAACCGCGCCGGGTTTTTCCTGCTTCGGTTGGATCGATCGCGCTCTGTCCGTTCTGACCGGACGATTGCGTGGGTACGACCCCGCGACTCGCAACAGTAACGACTAATTTATCATCTTCTACGATGAAGCGCTGATAAATCTTTCGATCCGGACTGAGGCTATGCTCGGTTGCGTTGATACATGCTTCGACGAGGGCTGTCTTGATTTGATTGATCGCTTCCGGTTTGAAGTTGATGCGCCGGGCAATGTGTTCGACTGCCTGCGCTGCAATCAGTTCAGTGTCCTCACCCATCGGAATGATCATTTCATATTCGTTGCCAGGAATGCCGTCGTCCTCGCGCGGGCCGGGCTTTAGCCTCGCACTGAGCAATTCAAACTGCTGCCGGCTCGAGCTGAACGCGCCGCGTTCGCTAAGCAATTCGCAGGCACGATCAGAAAATCCTTCGCGGGCTACCAACCAGATTCGCGTGTTCCGTAAGTTAGATTCGTCCGCTAGCGCGCTTAATCTGTGCAGCCATACTTCGGTCAGTTCGCGGCTGGCTTCGAGTTTTGCGTCAACTTCCGCGGCCAGCCACACGACTTCGTTTTCATCGGTGTACTCGCCCGCTTCAAATCCATGAGCAACGAAGCCATTGCCCTCATCAGGAATCGGCGCCTTGGCGTAAGCGGACGCGGACACGGTATAGACCACCTGCGGCAAGCGAAGGAGATCCGATTCCGTATCGAGCCCGGCATCTATGACATCCGCTGCTTCCCCTTTATGAGTTTTGGCGAATCGATCATAGTGCAGCAGCGAAGCCGGCACGCTCTGGCAGTTGAATCGGGTAAGCAGATCGCCTAAACCGAGAGAACTCTCCCGGCGATACTTTCGCGCCATCGTTTGCGGTGCGCGCTTGAGCGTTTGCAATAAGGTGGCAGCCACGACCTTGGCGCGCGGCTCAGTGGCAACCTCGACGTGATACTGAGCGCGGAGATAGTCCATCCACACCTGCGAATCGCTATTGACTTCAATGAAAGCCGCCGTCGAGTTAACTAGTTCAAAGGCATGCAATGCTTCGATGATGCGTTCGAATTCGACCGCCGTTCCCCCCAAACGCTTCTTCCAGGCCCAAAGCGAAGACTTGCGAGTTTCGCTGCTCGCTGATTCATAGAGCACGCGCAAGAGCGTGCGCCGGGCTTGAAAATTGGGCGCGAGCGTCAGCAAGAGGCGATCAAAATACCGGTTGATGTGACCACCCAGCACGCCATCAACATAAAGTTTCTGACAATTTAAAAAGCTCGTAAGTTGAATTCCGGCTTCGTGCGCAGCCTGAATAAATTCCGTGATAAAGAACGGGCTCGCATTAAATTGCTGCACGATCAGGTCACGCGTAGGCTCGTTCGTTTGGACGCCGTAATGCCTGCCGACCAGATCAATTAACCTGCGAGCTTCTTCCTCGCTTAGAGTTTGCAGATGAGTAAAGTCCACACCAGCGTCGCCGGGACTCCCAGCCTCATGGATCAAATTGGCTACCTGGCGACGGCGTCCGGCCACTACGATAGGACCCGGGGCTTTACTGATCACCGCGACCAGCTGATAACAAAGCTCGGTCTCCTCACGAAACGGACGAACGGCCAAACAATCGATCAGCGGAAATATTGTCCGGCCCTCTTTGGCCAGCCGATGCGGCACGCTGAAGCTGAACGTCAGCAAGTCCCGCTCGTCACTTTGCGCTCGCTCAAATGATTCCAGCAGATTGCTGACCAGCTCGTAATCGCTGGGAGGCGTCAGCTCGAGCAAATCGTGAAAGGTCAAAGGCGTTTTGCACAACGAGGGATCGACACAACGATAAGCGACATACTGTTGCAGAATAGTCTCGAAAAAGCGCCGCGCGGTGCTCATCGCGGTCACGTCGCCGACCGTGAAGGCGAAGTGCACCGGCACCGGATCGCGCCGGCGCATGAACAACTGATCGTAAGCCTGGCGCAATAACTCGCCGGCGCCCGCGCCTGGCGCAGCCTGAATTACCAGGCCACGCGCGTCGCGCAACGGCAAAGCGCGCTGCACCACTTCGCGCAGCTCGACATCGCGGCCAACAAAATCATCGCGACTGACGGTTGCAAGGATGGGGCGCAAACTCATTTGATTAATTAGTTAAGTCCGTCGCGGCGTGATGCGCGCCAGCTGTCCCGCCCTGATACGCATAAGCCCGGTTCTTGCCGTGATGTTTGGCGTGATACAGAGCGCGATCTGCGGCGCGCACAATCGCTTCTGCCGAATCCAGCGACGGCGAAAAAGTCGATAGGCCGATGCTCACCGTGACGTTACCGAGCGGCTGAGTCTTTCCATGCGGAAAGCGAGCGGTCATGATTTTGCGCCGAATGCGATCCGCAATCACGCCGGCTTCTTCCAGCGAAGTTTGCGGCAGCAAGATTGAAAACTCTTCCCCACCATAGCGTGATGCGACGTCAACTTTACGCAAGGCCGCGCGCAGGCATTGGGCCGTAATTTCCAGCGCGAGATCGCCGGCCTGGTGGCCATTGTGATCGTTATAGTGCTTGAAATCATCGATATCGATCATCATGAAGCTGAGCGGGTAATTGTAACGCTTTGATCGGCTGAGTTCTTCCGTGAGACGCGCTTCGAGATAGCGCCGGTTGTGAAGCCCGGTCAACGGATCAGTAATCGACATCAATTGAAACTGGTTTGCCCGCTGTTGCCAGGCAGCGCGTTCCATCGCCAGGGCGATTTGTGGCGCGACAAGATCGATAACACTTAAGTCGTGCAGATCATAGGTGCCGCCGCCGACCTTGTCGGCGAGATTCAGCACGCCGAAGCGCCGATTTCCGATCGTAATGGGATAGCTGATGAACGACTCTGTCTTGTAGCGTCGCTCGGGCAGGCTCGTCTGACCAAGTTCACCGACAGTCCCGACCACGGGCCGATTCTCACGCAGCACCGCACCCGCGATTCCCTCGCCTATTGAAATGGGCGCAACGTCCGCCACCTGAGCCGGGATGCCCAACGCTGCCGTCATAGTCAGTTGATTCGCCGATTCATCAAACAGGAGCAGCGAGCTTCGCTCAGCCTGCAACAATTCAGCCGACTGTGACACGATCGACTCGTACGTCTGCGCCGGATCCGAAGCGTCTATCTGTTCAGCGAACCTGCGAATCGAACGCACCAGGTTGGCCTGTTCCTGGTGGTCAGGGACTGGCTGATGATCTTCGGCGAGTCCAGGAAGCAGCTCGGGGGTTGTTTCGATGGCCGCCTCAGTTGTCTTCTCAGTCTCAGCAGTTTGTGCTCGGGATCGTGAGCGAAATTTTCGCGCCGCGACGCCCACCCGAATGGCTGCGTGATCTAAACCTGCTTCATCAGCAAAGATTACGTTACGAAACAACTCTTCGGAAAATAGTTCCTGTAGATCGCCTGATCTAAACCGTTCCGCCAACTCTCGATAGTCTGCGCCCCGCGCGAAGGCCCGGCCGCCGATCACGACCAGTTTGCGATTGCTTTCAAGTTCGACCGGCATCGCGAAACAATTCAGTCCTGCATGACACTGATAGTGCGTAATCTTGTTTGCAGCCGCCGCTCGCTCGTGAGCAGTGCCACAGTAAGGATCACACAGCTTCACGAATTGTTCGGATGACTGGAGCGCTTCACAGATCGAGTTGTTGTGGCTAACGGTTAAGGCCGGCGGCTGCCGCCCTTCAACGAGAAGCAACGAAATTCCTGAAGCCTCGGCCAGCGCTTTTTGCTCATCCGCCCAACCCGCCGGAGCGTGCTCAGGAGACTCCTGCTGAATCGGCTCGGGTGGCTTCACTGCTTCCGGTCTTGATCTGGAATGTTTCATCTACAAACACTTCAACCTGGCCGGAGTATAGATGCCGTAGCACCCAAGTCCAACGGTCGACGTCGCCACAGAATCCGGTTTCTGAAAAGCTCGGGCGGGCGTCACTAATTTCAAATCACATTGTGCGTAAACGACTAATAGGCCGGGGTTTTCACGGCACAGCGCCTTCGGACGAGCCGTCTAGACCGGGTGCTTCATTGGGCGGCACACGCTCAATATCGGGGGCTTCGGGACTGATGCGGATACAAGCGGCAAAGTGGCCGGGCCTAATCTCTACCAGGCTTGGCTCGACTTGCGCGCAGGCCGCAATCGCGTAGGGACAGCGCGTATGAAAGCGACAGCCTGAGGGCGGATTGATCGGCGACGGCACATCGCCTTCCAAAACGATGCGCCGGCGGGCCGACTCAATCTTTGGATCGGGCACCGGCACCGCCGAGATCAGGGCTTTGGTATACGGCATCAACGGATTGGCATAGAGCGATTTGGCTTCCGCGAGCTCGACGATTTTGCCCAGGTACATGACCGCGATGCGATCGGAAAGATAGCGGACGGCCCGCAGATCGTGAGATATGAACAGATAGGTCAGCTGTTTCTGCTCGCGCAGGCGGCGCAGTAAATTTATGATCTGCGCCTGGATCGAAACATCCAGCGAAGAGATCGGCTCGTCGGCCACAATGAACTCCGGATCGACTGCCAGAGCGCGAGCGATACCTATCCGTTGTCGCTGACCGCCGGAGAATTCGTGCGGATAACGTTTTAGAAATCGCGGACTAAGGCCAACCATCTCCATCAGTTCCGCGATGCGTTGCTTCCTGGCATTACCGCTTGCCAATCCAAACGTTTCGATCGGCTCACCTATGATTTGATTGACGGTCATCCGGGGATTCAGCGACGCGTAAGGATCCTGGAAAATCATTTGCAGGTGCCGGCGTTGTGCTCGCATCTGGCCGCCCGACAAAACCGCCAGATCTTTCTCACGGTAAAGAATGTTTCCGGCGGTGGGCTCGGTCAGTCGAAGTATGGCTCGCCCTAGAGTAGTTTTCCCACAACCTGATTCGCCTACCAGCCCCAGAGTCTCGCCTCGCGTGATTTCCAAATCTACTCCATCGACTGCTCGCACAACTTTATTCGATCCGCCGAACAGACGCGCACCATCAGCGCGGAAATGTACTTTAAGATTTCTGATCGAAATCAATGATTCGTCTCTATTCATGCGCTCGCACCTGAAGCCGCATAAACCTCGTGGGCAAAGTGGCAGAGCGAACGATGATCCGCCGTCAGTTGTACAAATGGCGGGTATTCGCGCACACAGATCTCTTCAGCTCGTTCGCAACGCGGTGCAAAGGGGCAACCCGCGCTCAAGTGCGCGAGGTCGGGCGGTTGCCCAGGAATCTGATACAGCGACTCCTGCTCATTCGTGGGATCAGGTACAGAGCGCAGCAAGGCGCGCGTGTATGGATTGCCCGGCTTCTCGAAGAGTTCCTTCGTCGGCGCCCGCTCAAAAACTTTGCCGGCGTACATCACAATCACGTGGTCGGTCATGCCCGCCACGACACCGAGATCATGCGTGATGAGAATCACGCTGGCTCCGGTTTCACTCTTCAGTCGTTTTATAAGTTCGAGTATCTGCGCCTGGATGGTCACGTCGAGCGCCGTCGTCGGCTCATCCGCGATCAGCAACTCAGGCTGGCACGACAGAGCCATGGCAATCATCACGCGCTGTCGCATACCGCCGGAAAACTCGTGCGGATAACTATCGACGCGTTGGTGAGCATCCGGAATCCCTACGTGCTCGAGCATTTTGATGGCGTGCTGGCGAGCGCGTTCTTTTGAGTATCCGAGATGTAGTTGCGTGACTTCCATTAACTGCTTCGAAACCCGCATAAACGGATTGAGCGAAGTCATCGGATCCTGAAAGACCATCGCGATCCGTTTCCCGCGCAACTCACGAAGCTCGGGCTTCGTCAGGGTCAGCACGTTTTGTTCATTGAATATTACGGAGCCGGAAATAAACTTACCGGGCGGTTCGGGGATCAATCTCATCAAGGAAAGATTCGCGACGGTCTTGCCGGAACCTGACTCGCCAACAATACCGAGTGTCTCGCCGCGCTTTACTTCGAAGCTGATTCCGTCGACAGCCTTGACCGTGCCGTCCTCAGTTTCAAAGTAAACGCGAAGATCTCTGACCTCCAGCAAATTTCCGTTGGTGCCTTCAGCCGTCATTAATGTTTCTTCATCTGCGGATCCAGTGCGTCGCGCAGTCCGTCTCCGACAAAATTTAAAGAGAAGAGCATGAGGGCCATCGTGACGCCGGGAAAAATTAGTTGCCACGGATAAACGGCGAGATTCTGCGCGCCTTCGGCGGCCAGGCTGCCCCAGGAAACGCGCGGTGGCCGCACACCCAATCCGAGAAATGAAAGAAAAGCCTCGCTCAACATCACCGTCGGGATCGTCAGCGTCGCGTAGACAATCACCGGGCCGAGCACATTTGGAATTAGATGGCGCCAAATGATCCGGGGCGTCGAGACTCCGGTTGCGCGCGCGGCCAAAATGAATTCCTGATTCCGCAGTGACATCACCTGTCCGCGGACGATGCGCGCCATCGTCAACCACGAGACAGCACCCAAAGCGAAGAACAATTGAGCAAGTTGCGCGGTCGGCGTTTTTGCCGGTAACAACGCCAGCAGAACTATTACGATGATCACGTACGGGAGCGAATAGAGAACATCGACAATGCGCATCATCAAATCGTCTATCCGCCCACCGAGGTAACCTGCGATCGCGCCATACAACACTCCGATCACCAGCGAGACCAACGTCGCGATTAGCCCGACCATTAACGAAATCTGTCCACCCGAGAGGACCCGTGCCAGCACATCACGACCAGCGATGTCCGTCCCCATCGGATGCGCCCACGAGAATTTGCCGTCAGGTGCGCGAAAAGGCGGAAACGATTTCAAAAGCGCTGTATCTCTCGGCATCGAATCGTAGGTGTAACCGCTCGTCCGGCTGATGATCGTGGGACCTACAAACGACGCCAACGTGATAAGGGCGACAACTATTAGGCCGAACACAGCCAATTTGTTCTTCCACAGACGCCGCCACGCATCACGCCAAAGCGAACTGCCCGCGACCACTTCTCCGCTCACAATTTCGGCGACGTCCCGTTCGGCCACGGCATATTCTGGCCCCACGTGAAGCTCGGCTTCGTTTGGTTCTTTCTGATAATCCTGGTCAGCCACGATGCGTCAATATCTGATTCTGGGATCGATGAAGGCGTAGGAAATATCGACCAACAGATTGAAAACCAAAACAGCAACCGCGATAAACGCCACGATACCGATGATGAGCGGCTCGTCGCGATTAAAGCAGGCGTTGATGAAGTAATTGCCCAGCCCGGGAAGCGCGAAAACTTTCTCAACCACCACCGTTCCCGTGATCAGGAAGGCCAGCGCCGGACCGGAGAATGAGACAACGGGCAAAAGGCCGCCACGCAAGGCATGTCGCATGACGACTTGCCGCTCGCTTAAGCCTTTCGCACGCGCCGTCCGAATGTAATCTGAGCGCAGAACCTCGAGCATTCCCGAACGCGTCAGTCGCGCAATGTAGGCAATGTAAATCGCTGAAAGAGTGAGCGCCGGCAAGACCAGACTCTTGCTGGGAAATCCGTTCCAAAGCGCCGGTGGAAACCAAAAGAGCGTGAGGGAAAAGAGCAGTACGAGCAGCGGTCCCAACACGAAGTTAGGAATTGAGATTCCCAGCATCGCCAGCGCCATGCTCGCGTAATCGAGCCAGGAGTTTTGCCTGAGCGCCGCCAACGTTCCCATCGTGATGCCGATAATCAGCGCAATCAGATAAGCCGTTAACCCGAGACCGACCGAAACCGGCAGCGCACGCCGTAAGATTTGATTGACCGATTGGCCTTCGTACTTCAGAGAGCTGCCAAAATCCAGGCGGGCGATGTTGCGCAGGACTCGGCCGTATTGGACGTACCATGCCTTATCCAAACCATATTTAGCGCGGAGGTTTTGTTCCAACGCGGGCGTCAGTTTTTTCTCGCCGCTATAAAAATTCCCCGGCGCCAACCGCACCAGTATCCACGTAAGTGAGACAATGATGAACAGCATCGGCACGATCAGGATGACGCGGCGAATAATGAAGCGAAGCATGTCGTGTCAGGACCGCCGGCGGTAGCCAGGCGATGGGGCCAACAACCAAACGCTCACCCACCCGCTACCGCAGGTGTTTCTGACAAACTCGGCATTCCGTAGTCCCACTTACTCGAATCGCGTTCGATATAAACATATTTCCATGAATGCAGCGTAGCCGGGTTCGGATACAAACCTTTCACGTAAGGCTTTTTCATCCAACGGGTCGTTGGCACGGTCAGCGGCATGACCGGCTGCGCATCGAGCAAAAGCTGTTCCGCCTGCGCAAGTATCTGATAGCGACGTTGTGGATCGACTGTGCGGTTGGCCTCGTCGAGCAAAGCTACATACTTTGGGTCCCACCAACCCGTCCCATTAGAGCCGGTGGGAGTATAGAAGATACTTAGGAAAGTATTTGGATCCATGTAATCGGCCGACCATCCAGTGCGCGACATGCCTTTGTAATCAAGCGCGGCCTGCGTCTTAAAAAATGTTTTGTTCTCCATGATGCGAATGGGAATGACGACGCCAATATTTTGTTTCCACTGCGCCTGGAGGAATTCGGAAAACGGGACGTTGTTGCCATCGGGGTTGGTGATCAATTCGATCTCGCTGGCTTCGAATTTCTTTGGATCGAATTTTCCGGATGCATTCTGATAGCCGGCTTCCGCTAGTAAAGCTTTCGCCTTCTCGGGGTCGAAAGGATCGCCCTGCGGCTGAGGATAGCCCGGGAAAATTCCTTCCGGCGTCATCGCTTTCAGGACCTTCACGTGCCGCCAGTCTGCGAGTGCCTGCTTATCAACGGACATGTTCAGTGCTTTGCGCACGCGCACGTCTTTGGTTGGACCCTTTGTCGTGTTGAAATTATAGAAGTCAGTAGCCGCTTCGGGCGCGTCCATGAAATCCTTCATCGGACCAATGGCATCCAGCCATCCAGCCGGCACCGTGTGATTGTAAATCGCATCGACTTCGCCGGCTTTATACAAGCTCATCATCGTGGTGCTGTCAGCTATTAGATAAAAAATGATCTTGTCGAGCTTAACGTTGGAAGCGTCCCAGTACTGCGGATTACGAAGCATCACAATCCGATCGTAATGGCCCCACGACGCAAGCTTAAAGGCTCCGCTGGTAACGATATTCGCTGCATCAGTCCAGGCACTGCCAAATTGCTCGACAGTTTTCCGGTGCAGCACCCGGAAGAATTGGTGTGGCATCATGCTGATGAAGTAAGGCGCGGGATTCATCAGTGAAATTCGCAGCGTATAGTCGTCAACCGCTTCAACGCCGATATCTTCCCCCTTTACCGGAACAAGTTGTTTCCCGTTCACCGCAGCGTTGAGTTTGGGATTACTGCCGAGTAACGCTTTGCGTGCCTTTTCAGCCTTTGGCAGCACCACGCGCTCAGGCGAGTGCATGGTCTGATGGAAAGCTGTGTCAGCGGCGGGAGTTACTCCGGTTGTATTCGGGTATTCATCCGCGACGGACTTCAGTGGTCGGGAACTGAGGGGCGCGTTCGTCACTACTGCCGGGTTTTCGGTCTTCGCATCGGCGGCTGCGGGAGCGGGCTGAACTTCTGCATTTGCGAAGTCCTGTGCCAACAAGAATGACTTGGTATTTGGATCAAAAACAAAAAACCCGCCTTCGTTAAAGGCCTGCGCGTATTTGATGGGGTATGCCAGGTTGGCTGAGCGGGAACCGGTTTCGGGAGTCAGCCCGCGGCGAATCGTCCATACGAAATCGCGCGCCGTAATCGGATCCCCGTTTGAAAACCGGCCGGTGCGGCGCAAGTGAAAGACCACTTCCGACCAATCACGATTAACGTCCCAACTCTCCGCCAGCGCCGGTATCGGTTTCGTAGTTTTGGGATCGTATTCAGCCAGTCCTTCGTAAAGCGCCAGGCAAATGCGCGCTTCATTTTGTAAGGCGGGAATTTGAGGATCGATCGTTTCCGGTTCCGACCCGGAAACGTAGCGCAGCACATTTTCGCTGGGTGGATCCGTCTTGCCAAAGAACATTGTGTTGCTCGCCGATGCGGCGCAGCCGGCAATGATCAAGCAAGCCAATAGCAACCAGGCCGTTTTTTGGGATCGCGATTTTGCTAAGCGCATCAAGTGGCTACATCAGTTCGCGCCAAACTTAACATGAGAGTGCAGAAGCATCAATAACGTTGTTAGGCTCGTATTTTAAGAACCCTGTTTGAGCTGGGCATAGACCGCTTCGACCTGCGCACGCGTGTTGGGAAAGTCTCCAGAGGTGTCGATCAGGAAGTCGCCATACTTCATTTTCTCAGATTGCGGCATCTGCGCATCGATGCGTTTCTGCGCGGCCTCGCGCGACAAACCATCGCGCTTCATCAAACGCTGCAATTGAATTTCCGGACTGCAGTGAACTACGATCAATTTATCGAGTCGCCGGTAGCCACCCGATTCGATCATTAAGGCCGCATCGATGATCGCGATGCCCTGCGGATCCTGACGTTCGAACTCGCGAACCTGCTCATCCTGGCGCGCGATAATCAATGGGTGCAGGATCGAGTTTAGCTTCTGTCGCTTTTCTTCATCCCCGAAAACGATAGTGCCAAGTCGCTCACGATTTAATGTGCCGTCATCTTTGAGAATCGTCTCTCCGAAGTAGGTGACGACCGCGGCAAGACCTTCGCTGGTGGGTTTCACCACATCGCGCGCGATCTGGTCGGCATCAATCACGTAACAACCAAGTTCAGCAAACATGCCGAGGACGTGCGACTTTCCCACGGCGATTGATCCGGTAAGACCGACTTTTAGCATTTGTCGTAAGCGAGTTGATGATTCGCGCTACTTCCCTCTGCGCCTTTCGGCTGCTTGCAGGGTATTCCGCATCAGCATCGCCACGGTAAGTAGACCAACTCCGCCAGGCACGGGCGTGCGCCAACCCGCGACCCGGTCAGCTTCGCTTGGATGAACATCGCCGACGAGCGTTGAGCCGCGCTTTTCAATCGCCTCAACTCTTTTCGCCGCGTCTTCAGTGAAAAACTCGCGCGCTTGCTTGACGTCCGTAATTCGGTTAACGCCGACATCGATCACGACGGCTCCCGGCTTGATGAACTCGCCGCGTATAAAAGCGGGACGTCCAATTGCCGCAATCAGAATGTCGGCCTGGCGCGTCACAGCCGGCAGGTCGCGCGTCTTTGAATGGCAGATGGTTACGGTGGCGTGCCGCTGTAATAAGAGACTGGCTACCGGTCGTCCTACAATCTGGCTGCGCCCGACGACGCAGGCATTGGCCCCGGCGATCTCAATCCTGTTTCTATCCAGCAACTCGATTATTCCCGCCGGCGTGCATGGCACAAAACGCGGCCGGCCCATCGCCAGCAGACCTACGTTCGTCGGATGAAATGCGTCGACGTCTTTTGCCGGATCGATCGCTTCAATTATGACCGCATCGTTTACCTGTTCGGGCAGCGGTAGCTGGACCAGAATTCCATCGACATTGTCGCGTGCATTCAACCCCGCGACAACCTCAAGCAATTCATCCGTTGTTGTTGATTTCGACAGCCTGTTTAGCTCAGAAGAAATGCCGACTTCTTCACAGGCCTGGACTTTGTTTCGCACGTACACCGCTGAGGCCGGATCATCCCCGACGAGAACGGCTGCGAGCGTTGGCCGGGTTCCGGTTTGCTGCTTGAATTGCTCCACTTTGGCGGCCACTTCCCGTTTGATAGCCGCGGCGATGGTCTTGCCTCCCAAAAGTTGCGCGCGATTGGTGCCGGTCGCCATCATCGCGCAATCCTAACATAGAAGCTGCAGCGCGCTGGGAATCGTTCAGCCAGGAACACCAGTTTAACTGTGAGGTTACATAGTTGACCGACGCAACGCAGAAGGCGTTAGCTAGTTTCAGCCCAGGGCATCACCATGGGAATGAATCGCCCGGTCCTAGATCGAACTCTGAACGAGTTCGCGCGCGGGCTCCTCAGCTGCTCCTCTTGCCGAAACCCATCGCTCTCAATGGATAAAACCAATACGATGAGTGCAGCCCTGGGACTGACTTCGCGAACTCTTTCAGAATTCAGCCATCAAAAGCTCAATATTTTCCCAGGCGATGCCGTGGGCTGAAATTGGCTAACGCATTCGGCGTTGGTCAATCAATATGGAATCACCGGTGTGAAGGGACTCAAAAAAACAATCAGCCATAAATTGTGAGCTCTTCCTGACGATCGAACTTAAGCTCCGAAATTAGTACGGCTTGTGATGAAGCGACGGTACGACTACTCTATCGCCAATCATGATGCGCGATAAATCAATAGTTTCTTTATTAGTTTTGTTGCTTTGTCTTTCGATCGTAGGGGGGTGTAAGCGCCGCGCTACAAACGAAAAGCGTTACCCGCTAAAGGGGAAGATTGTTGCCGTTGACCAAAACGATCACACCGCTACGATTGCTCACGAGGACATCCCGGGCTATATGCCAGGAATGACAATGCCCTTTAAGATCAAAAACGACGCCGATCTGGCGGTGCTGAAGCCGGGCGATGAAGTGACTGCGACTCTGGTTATAGATGATCTGTCTTCGTGGGTGGAGATCACTGCGGTGGTCGAGGGGGGCGCGGCTTTGACCCCAACTACTGCGGTGCCCGGCGAACCGAAGCCCGGTGATGATATTCCTGATTTTGGTCTCGTCAATCAGGACGGACAGCGCATTCATCTTTCCCAGTACCGGGGCAAAGCGCTGGCCCTTACTTTTGTTTACACCCGCTGTCCGCAACCCGATCAATGTACGCTGATGAGCAATAATTTTGCGGCCATCGATCAGGAATTGCAGAAGCAGCCTGATGCTTATGCCAAGACCCATTTGCTGACGATCAGTTTCGATCCGGATTACGACACGCCAAAAGTCATGCGAAGTTACGGAGCATCACACACCGGACGTTACTCAGATGAGACCTTTCAGCATTGGGAGTTTGCGACCGGCTCGAAAGATGAAGTTAAAGGCATCGCGCAATTCTTTGGCTTGCGTTATTACGTCGATACCGAATCCGGCCAGGAACAGGTGATGCACTCGCTGCGCACCGCGGTAATCGATCCGAATGGCAAACTCGTAAAGCTCTACCGGAATAACGAATGGAAGCCCGCTGAGATCGTGAGCGACTTAAAAAACCTGGTTTCGCAACCACAGTCGTCGCCTTCAAAATAGACCGAGGCCCGGTCATTGCATGTAACACCTCGAAGTGGCAGCGCATGTACGTTTTTGTTGCATGCGAAATCTGATTACAAGAGGAGAAGCAATGGCAGCAAAAAAAGGAAGCAAGAAGTCGAGCAAGTCGGCCTCAACGAGTTCCAAGAAGTCGAGTAAGTCAGCCACCAAGAGCTCCAAGAGTTCGAAGAGTTCCAAGGCGAACCGCGGCGCGCGAAGTTCAGCGAAGAAGGGTTCATCCAAGAAGGGCTCATCAAAACAGAGCTCGTCTAAGCAGGGCGCCTCAAAGAAGCGCGCCGCCGCTAAATCAGCCGTCAAGAAACAGGTGAAGGCGGCAGCGAAGCGGCCGGGAACCGCTCTAAAGAAAGTGCAGAAAGTGGCGACTCGAGTAGTTCAGGGCGCGGCACTGGGAGCGGTGGCGGGCGCACTGGAAGGCGCGGTTGAAGAAGTCCGCGGCGCAGCCGGTCTTCCGTCGCCGACCGAAAATAAATAGCGACGTCTTTGACCCGGTAATTGTGAAGGCGCGCGCCCAGCTGGCGCGCGCGCCCCGTTAGTACTTCACCAAATCTGACAGCGTTGATCCGGCGGACGCACCATCGGATCACCATCTTTGCAAGCATATGCCGCCGCGAACTGAGGCATGTTCGAAAGCGGTCCGTTCACACGGAAGCGAGCCAGCGGATGCGGGTCCGTAGCGGTGCGCAGACGGGCGGCTTCGGGCCGAATATTCTGTGCCCAGACCTGGGCCCAACCCAGAAAGAATCGCTGCTCAGGCGTGAAGCCGTTGATGTTCTTCGGTCGCGGTTTACCCTGCAGCGATTTTTGATAAGCCGCGTAGGCAACAGTGAGCCCGCCGAGATCAGCTACCGACTCACCTACTACCAACTGGCCCTTTTGATGAAGTCCCGGCTCGACTTCAAACGAGTCGAACTGCTTGACCACACAATCGGTACGCGCGGTGAATTTCTTGTAATCGTCATCCGTCCACCACATCACGAGGTTTCCGTTGGCATCAAAGCGCGCCCCGGAATCGTCAAATCCGTGCGTCATCTCGTGGCCAATGACGGCGCCGATGCCACCGTAGTTAAAGGCATCGTCGGCTTTCGGATCATAAAACGGCGGCTGCAGGATTCCGGCCGGAAAGACAATCTCGTTCATTGATGGGTTGTAGTAAGCATTGACCGTCGGCGGCGACATGCCCCATTCGGTTCGATCGACAGGCTTTCCAATCTTGCCGAGGTTCCGGCGAAAGTCGAACTGCCCGACCGCTAATGTATTGCTGTAGTAAGGTCCCCTGGTGACTTGCAAGGCTTCATAGCTGCGCCACTTATCAGGGAAACCGATCTTTCGGGTAAAGGCTTCGAGCTTGGCAATCGCCTTCTTCCGAGTTTCATCACTCATCCAGCTTAGCGTGGTGAGATCCTCGCGCAACGCGGCCACCAGATTGGCAACCATTGTGCGAGCTCGCTCTTTCGCTTGTGGCGTGAATGTTTTGTCAACGTACAGCTGGCCGAGCGCTTCGCCAAGCGCGCGATCAGTGCTGGCCACACAGCGCTTCCAGCGCGGCAACATTTCCGTCGTGCCCTGCAAATACTTGCCGTTGAAGTTGAAGCTCTCCTGCACAAATCCTGATGAAAGCGTATTCGACGCGGCGTTCACGAGGTGCCAGCGCAAATAAACTTTCCAATCGTCGATCGGAGTGTCTTTCAGGATCTTATCGGCAGCTTTAAAGAAGTCCGGCTGACCAACATTCACTTTACTGACTTCAGGCAAATTGATATTGCGGAAATAGCGGCCCCAGTCGAAATCCGGCGTCAGCTCGATCAACATCCCCTTTGTCATCGGATGGTAGTTAGCTTCAGGATTGCGGCGCTGAACTCGCGTAGCGGACTTTTCCGCGAGCTGAGTTTCGATCTTCATGACGGTGGCTGCTTCACGCGCCGCCAAGTCGGGCGCGTCACCCATCAGCTCAAATGTGCGCGCCACGTGCTTCTCATATTCAGCGCGGGTAGCTTTGCTTTTCGCATCGTCGCTGGTGTAGTAATCGCGATCAGGCAAACCCAATCCGCCCTGCACAACCTGCGCGATGACTTGAGTCGAGTCCTTAAAATCCTGATTGGCGCCAAATCCGAACACCGCCGGTATGCGGCGCGCATGAAAGTTTGCGATTTCGTCCTGGAGCGACAGTTGATCAGAGATTTGCGCGATGCGTTGAAGCTCCGGCTCAAGCGGCTTTAATCCTTCCGCTTCGATCTTCTGTTCATCCATACACGAGCCGTAAAAGTCGGCTATTTTCTGTTCGTTGCCCTTCAGGTCTTTCCTGGCCAGCAGCCCGTCGAGAATTTCGTGCAAGACCTTGATGTTGTCTTCGTCGAGCTGGGTAAAACGTCCCCAGACTGAATACGCGCCGGGTACAGGATTTTTCGCCATCCATCCGCCATTGGCGAATTGATTAAAGTCCTGACAGGCATTGGCGTTTCGATCCAGGTTAGAGAAATCAAAGCCAGCGACCACTGTCTGCTGCGGTTCGTTGGCAAACTCATCGGTTACAGATTCGCTTAACCGGTTGGTTGCTGCGCTACTGGTTTTCGTTTTGCTTAGTGCCCCGGCAATGAGCAGCACCGCAACCAATAAGATCAAGACAAAGCGATAGAAAGGATTCATGACAGGAACCTCCCAAGAAGAAGTCGAAATTAATTGCTTGGGTAGTGACTCTTCAATCTCTCGGTGTAACGTCTGCCACTTCGACGCTGCGACGCCGCGAGCAGAGAACCGCCCGAAGGATCTCAAATCCGGTCACTACCAATTTTTTGAGGGAACAATCAAATGTTAGGACTTACCGAGGAAAAAGGCAAAATGGGTGAGATAAAACAGATGGCGCGAAGGCGGGGACAGTGAAGATCTAACCAAGAACGCGTCGCTCGAGTGCACCGATCCGACGGCCATGGATCCTCACATCCCCGCGCAACTCTGAGAACTCTAAAATTACGGCCTCGAATCTCTCGAGCAGCCGCTGAACTTGCTCCTGAACGCCTTCCCAAATGGGTCTGGTTTCTTTCAGGCGTTTATCGACTAGTTCTTCCAACGTCCCCAAACGCTGATCCAGAGCGGCGATGTTTTTCGCCATCGCTGATTGCTGATTTCTTATTTCGGTGACGTCGCTGCGAAGCTCGACAATTTCGCTGCGCAGCTCGGTAATGTCCTGATGTGTGGCCGCTTGTTCGCGGCGCACCGCAGCAAACTCGTCAAGCACTCGTTTCTGAAATGCCCGGGTCGCTAAATCTTTGATGGGATCTTCTTCCATCGAACTTTCGATGGATCGATCGTAGCACATGACTTCAGGAAATCAACGTAAAGGATTTTGCAAGAAAAGGGACGGTCGTTAGCCCTTAAGCTTTTTGATTTCTTCGGTGAGCGCGGGCACTGCTTCAAACAGGTCGCCGACGATTCCATAGTCGGCAATATCGAAGATAGGAGCTTCGGGATCTTTGTTGATCGCGACAATAGTCTGAGAATTTTTCATGCCGACGAGATGTTGAATTGCGCCCGAGATACCAATCGCAACGTAAAGCTTGGGCGCGACGGTCTGGCCTGACGATCCGATCTGCCGATCGATGGGCAGCCACTCAGCATCGCAAATTGGACGCGAGGCAGCCAGATCGCCACCGAGCGCTTCGGCCAGTTTTTCAGCGAGGCCGAGATTGTCTTTGCTCTTGATGCCACGACCGACCGCCACAATCACGTCAGCCTTGCTCAAATCGACAGCTTGTTTTGCTTCCTGGAAAGGCGCTTCCGGTTTCATGCGGGCGTCGCCGATTTCCAGTTGCATGGGTTCAACTGGTGCGCCACTTCCCTTGCCCGCCTGGTCGCCACGGAAAGCGCCAGACTGAAAAGTCACAAACGTGGGCGGCTCGCCTTCAGAAACAACATCGGCGTCGAGCTTGCCGAGAAAGATGCGGCGCGTGAAGGTCGCTTTGCCGCTTTCAACGTTCATGCGAATGCAATCGCCAATCAAACCTTTTTGAAAACGCGCGGCCACCTTCGGCGCAAAGTCACGCGCGAGGTACGTGTGCGACATGATGACGTACGAAGGGTTCACCGCACGGATGACCGCCTCTAGTCCGTCAGCATACGTATCGGGAGTGTATTCGGTTAGTTTCTCGTTTTCAGCAGAGATGACTTTCTCCACATCGTATTCGGCAATCTCAGCAGCTAACGATGGCGAGCCCAAAACGACCGCTGATGCTTTGGCCCCAGTGTCGGCCGCCAGCTTCTGGGCAGCCGCGATTGCTTCGAGCGAAGTCTTGTTCAGCGCGCCCGCTTTATGTTCGATGAAAACCAGAATGCTCATTTGTATGTGGCACAGACTTCAGTCTGTGATTTTCACTTTTTTTTGCATGCCACAGACTGAAGTCTGTGCCACTAGATTACACGGGCTTCGGTCCTTAGCTTCTCAGCTAATTCAACCGCACCCTTCTTCGCATCGCCATCACCCAGGAACTGCGTCTGCTTAGATTTCTGGGGCAGATAAATCTTCTCAATCCGCTGATGTGAAGGTTGATTAACGAACTCGGCGGCCGGCGCAACTTCCTTAATTTCTTTTTTCTTCGCCGCCATAATGCCTTTCAATGTCGCGTAGCGAATCTGACTGATGCCTGATTGAATTGTCAGCAGTGCCGGTTTGGGCATCGTGTACCACTGATACCAACCGCTTTCCAATTCCCGTTTGACCCGCAGTTCCTCGCCGGAAGCATCAAGTTCGATGACGATGGTCGCATGCGGCAGACCCAGAATCTCAGCCAGGATCACGCCGGTTTGCGCGTAGCCATAATCGTCAGACTGCAAACCTGTCATAACCAAATCTGCCTGCTCATCACGAATGGCTGCGGCCAAAACTGAAGCCGCCGCAAATGGCGAGAGATGTTGCACGTTGTCGCCGACGACGTGAATAGCGCGATCGGCGCCGCGCGCAAGCGCATCTTTGATCACGCTCTTGGCGCGCTGCGGACCCATCGAAACGACAACGACTTCGCCGCCGACTTTTTCTTTGATCCGAAGCGATTCTTCGAGCGCGTAACCATCCGACTCGTTCACTTCGAACGAAAGATCGGACTCCTCGATCCAGGTCGAGTCTTTATTGATGCGTAGGATCGCGTCCTTATTCGCGACCTGCTTCATTAAAACCAGTATCTTCATTCGTCACGTATGCGCCACCGGCGCGGATCCGTCAATCTTGGTCTTTGTGCTTTGGACTTTGATCTTTGATGTGTTGAGTTAGTATCGCCAGACGTCAAAGACCCAAGATCAATACACTAAGATCGTTTTTCTATTCCTCGTATCGCTTGAACAACAGCGCGGCGTTCGTACCTCCAAATCCGAAGCTGTTGGAAAGCGCGTATTTAATATTAGCTTCACGCGCCTGGTTCGGGATGTAATCCAAATCACATTCCGGATCAGGCGTCTCGTAATTGATCGTAGGCAGCAGAATATTCCGGTATATCGACAAGACTGAGAACACGCCTTCCACGCCACCGGCCGCGCCCAACAAATGGCCAGTCATGGATTTTGTAGAGCTGACCGCCAGCTTCGATGCATGCTCGCCGAAAGTTTTCTTAATCGCCATTGTTTCGAACTTGTCGTTATAGGGCGTCGAGGTACCGTGCGCGTTGATGTATTCAACTTCTTCCGGCTTTACCTTCGCATCATCGAGCGCCTTTTGCATGACTCGCACCGCGCCTGAGCCGCTGGCGTCAGGCATGGTGATATGGAAAGCGTCTCCGGTCATACCATAGCCCACCACTTCGGCGTAAATGCGCGCCCCGCGTCGTCGGGCAAACTCCAACTCTTCGAGAATCATGATGCCCGCGCCTTCACCGATCACAAATCCATCGCGATAAAGCTCGAATGGACGGGATGCATGCTTCGGGTCGTCATTGCGCGTCGAGAGCGCGCGTAAAGCGGCGAACCCGGCAACACTCATCGGCGTGATCGCTGACTCCGCGCCGCCGCAGATCATAGCGTCGGCGTCGCCGCGCTGAATAATCTTGAAGCTGTCGCCGATAGCGTGCGCGCCTGCCGAACAGGCAGTGGCAGTGGCTGAGTTGGGTCCCTTCGCGTTATGACGAATGGAAACCTGCCCGGACGCCAGATTCACGATGGCCGAAGGAATAAAGAAAGGTGAGACACGGCCCGGGCCGTCATTCAAAAGTTTTGAGTGCTCGCGTTCGATCGCCCAGAAATCGCCAATCCCGCTACTGATGTAAGTGCCGACGCCTTCGGCGATGTCGTCGGTGATTTGCAGCCCGCTATCGTTTACTGCTTCCTGCGAAGCGGCGATCGCGTACTGAATGAAGGCGCCCATCTTACGGGCTTCCTTCTTCTCGACATAGTTCAGCGGATCAAAGTCGTTGACTTCACAGGCGAACTTGACCGGGAACTTCTCAGTGTCGAATTTTTTAATGTAATCCGCGCCACTACGACCTTCCACGAGCGCGGCCCAGGTGGTCTCAACTGAATTACCAACGGGCGTAACCAGACCCAGCCCGGTGATAACAACGCGACGATTCAAACGGCTTTGTTCCATAGAAAATGTAGGGGCAGGGCTCGTCCCTGCCCGCAGTTATTGTCTTGAGGGCGGGCAAGGACAAGCCTTGCCCCTACACCTTCATTTACTAGCTTTGTGTTGATCGATGTAGTTGTAGGCGTCGCGCACGCTTTGAATCTTTTCGGCATCTTCGTCGGGAATTTCGATACCGAACTCCTCTTCAAAGCGCATGACCAACTCGACCGTGTCGAGCGAATCGGCGCCCAGGTCGTCAATGAACCGGGCATTAGGTGTTACTTCATTTTCATCGACACCTAATTCGTCAACAATGATTTGCTTTACTTTTTGCTCAATCTCTTGATCGGGCATTCGTTTGCTCCTTATGGATAATGTCAGAACTTTTAGAGTTTAGGATCTAAGGGCCTCAGCTGCTGCGCGCAGACTTTCCTCATTTTCGACGTTGATGCAGCGCACACCACGATTAGTCTGGCGCACCAACCCACTCAAAACTTTTCCGGGTCCGATTTCAATGAAAGTTTGTACACCTTGAGTGATCAAAAATTCAACTGTTTCGAGCCATCGGACTGGCTGTGATACCTGGCGGACCAAAGATTCCCGCGCCCTTTCCCCACTTTGAATAGCTGCCGCATCAACGTTTGTAATCACCGGAACCTGTGGATCGTTGAACGCGATCTCTTCCAGGTCAGCCGCCAGGCGATCCTGCGCTGGTTTCATTAAAGCGCAATGGAAAGGCGCGCTGACATTCAGTTTGACGGCGCGCTTGGCGCCACGTTCTTTCAAAAGCGCGACCGCGCGATCGATGGCCGCGGTATCGCCGGCAATAACGATTTGTCCCGGCGAGTTGATATTGGCTGCGCTGCAAACCCCGCCCTCAGCGGCTTCAGCGCAGGCCGTCTGGACGGTTTGGAAGTCAGCACCGAGAATCGCCGCCATCGCGCCGGTACCGACCGGAACAGCCTCTTGCATGTAACTTCCGCGCGCGCGCACTGTCTTGACTGCATCACGCAACGAGAGCGAACCGGCAGCTACCAAAGCTGAATACTCGCCCAAGCTGTGTCCCGCAACAAAAGCCGGTTGCGCGACACCTTCCTGTTCAAAAGCCCGCAGCGCGGCAATCGAAGTCGCGAGAATCGCCGGCTGAGTATTCTCAGTCAATTGCAGCGCTTCCGCCGGACCATTAAAACAAAGTTCCGACAGCGCGAACCCGAGCGCATCGTCTGATTCTTCAAAGACCTGTTTGGCGGCGGAAAACTTTTCCGCCAGATCCTTTCCCATGCCGGGATGTTGCGAACCCTGCCCGGGAAAAATGAATGCTATTGCCGATTTCCGATTGCCAATTGCCAATTTAGTTACTAAAAGCGCGTTAATCGATCGCCAATCGCAAATCGACAATTGGCAATCGGCAATGTTTCACCAGCGCATCGCCACGGCGCCCCAGGTAAACCCGCCGCCGAATGACGCCATGAGAATCACGTCGTCTTTCTTCAATCTTCCAGTTTCGACGCACTCATTCAAACCAATGGGAATGGATGCCGACGAAGTATTTCCGGTCCGGTCGATATTTGAAAAAACTTTTGACTCCTCAACATTCAGCGCGTTGGACACCGCGTCGGTAATTCTTTGATTGGCTTGATGTGGAATAAAGAGGTCCACATCTTCAGTTTTCAAGCCTGATTCGCATAGCACTTCTCGAGCAATATCGGCCATCGACCGCACCGCAACTTTGAAGACTTCATTGCCTTTCATCTTGAAGAAGTGATCGCCCCGCGCGATCGTTTCCGCGCTGAAGCCGCCCTTGGTTCCACCTCCCGGCGCATATAGTTGGCCTTCATAACGTCCATCCGAACGAATGCGCGCAGCCAGAATGCCTCGGCCTTTTTCCACCGGACCAAGAACTGCAGCGCCCGCGCCATCTCCGAAAAGGACGCACGTCGAACGATCAGTGTAGTCAACATACCGAGTCAACAACTCAGCTCCGATAACCAGCGCGTATTTAATCTGACCGCTCTGAATCATCGGGTTAGCAATTGTTAACCCGTAAAGAAAACCTGAGCAGGCGGCCACGATGTCCATGGCCGCAGCTTTGTTCGCTCCGAGCTGCGCCTGAATCAGACAAGCCGTTGAAGGCAAAATCTGATCGGGCGTTACCGTAGCGCACAAAATCAAATCGATTTCGTTTGGATCGATTCCCGCGCGTTCGATAGCTTCACGTGAGGCATCAACTGCAAACTGCGACGTGCACTCGCCCGCCGCGGCCTTGCGCCGTTGTTTAATGCCGGTGCGGGTTGTGATCCAGTCGTCGGTAGTATCGACCAGTCTTTCCAGGTCGGCGTTCGTCAAAACGCCTTCCGGATAAGCATGGCCGGTGCCCAGGATGCCTGCGTTAAAGTTACTCAATCAGTCCTCGTTGACCACAGAATTGCCGCTCGGGGATGATCCAGCGCGAAAGGTGCTGACAAATCATCTGAGCGGCGAAAGTTATCTTAGGCGTTTTGCTCCACGTGAACGACCTCGCGGCCCTTGTAATAACCACACTTGGGACAAACACGATGTTGCATCCGTGGCTCCTGGCAATTCGGGCACACGACAGTTTGCGGCACGCGCAAAGCGTCGTGCGCGCGGCGCTTTCCGGTACGTGATTTCGAGTGACGGCGTTTTGGGTTTGGCATAGCTACTCCAGAGTTCTTAAATTTTCGACCTCAAAATGAGATCGCACTTGTTGTACTTTGTGCTTAGTACCGTGTGCTTTGAATCCAAGCAAGTCTTAATAGATTTTCAAAACACAAAGAACAAAGTTCAAAGTACGTTCCGATCTACAACCGCAAATCTTTCAATTTCTCCCAGCGCGAGTCAACCGGCACGGACTCACAGTCACAGCTTAGTTCATTACGGTCGACGCCGCAGACCGGGCAAAGACCTTTGCAGTCTTCGCGGCAGAGCACTTGTGCGGGAATGGCCAACAGAATCTCTTCCCTCACGACGTCATCAAGCTCGATCGCCTCGCCATCGAAAACCGCGAGATTCAAGTCCTCGGTTTGCAGCTCGTGTCCCTCTTCGTTCTGCCAACTTACCGACGGAACAAAGCGCTCGGTAAACTTAACGTCGATCGGCAACTCGACTAGTTTCAAACAACGGGCGCAGGAAACATTAACCTTCGTGCGAACTTCCCCGCGCAGCTCAGCGTCACCATGTTTGCGGACCGTTCCCTGCACTCTGGCCGGCTCGATCAACCGCAGCTCGGATTCATCAAACGATAAATCAGAAACCTGATAAACGTGGGAAAACGTTCCCCCTGAACCTTGCAGTTTTTCAAGTTCTATCCGCATAGCTGAACCCCCTGCGCTACAGATTGCGTCAGGGGGCCTCGCACAAAGTCGCTAATTATAGCCGGGGGGACGGCACTTTCCAAAACGCGCGGGCTAACTTTGTTGGCCGTCGAGCCGGATTTTCTGAACTTCAAGCTTGAACATCAGCCGCTGGTGGTCGCTTTTCGCTTGGCCTTGCGGGTTTTTTTCTTCGCGCCCTTGGCACTTGCCGAGCCTGCCGATTCGTTCAACTTCTTACATTCCTCGCGCCACATCGACTCCAGCCGCGCATTGTCGACGACGCCGCACTCGTTGAGCATCTCGATCAAACTCTTCACCAGTGCGTGATTGCTGTACGCGGTTTCGGACTGGCGCAGCAGCAACTTCAGTCCCTGCTCAAGTCGCTCAGCCAAGCGGGCGAGCGTGTTTTCAAGCATCGTGAGACGCTCGAGCAGATGCTCTTCGTGGGGCGTCGTGGCCGGAATATCAACGCGCAGAGACGGCGGCTGTACGACGATCATCAAACGCGTACCGCATCGCTGGCAAAATTCCTGGCCCAGAGGATTCGCCGCGCGGCACTTCTGGCAATAATGTGAAATTGCGCCTCGTTGCATTGCGTTTGAAAAGCTGGGCTTTGGGCTTAGTTTTCGAGTCTTAGTGCTTATATAAGATAAGACGAAGCGCTAATTCTAAGCACCAAAATCTAAGTTCTAAACTCTTCGGCCCTAATACTCATAAAATCCGCGTCCGGTTTTGCGGCCCAGCCAGCCCGCATCGACATAACGTTTCAGCATCGGACAGGGTCGATATTTCGAATCGCCAAACCCATCATGTAACACGTTCATGATCGCAAGGCAAACATCGAGACCGATGAAGTCTGCCAGCGTCAGTGGACCCATCGGATGATTCATGCCCAGCTTCATAATTCCATCGATGCTCTCCCGTGTTGCCACGCCTTCATAAAGCGCAAAGATCGCTTCATTGATCATTGGCATCAGCACGCGATTGGAAACAAAGCCGGGATAATCGTTGCACTCGAGCGGTGTCTTGCCCAATTTTTCCGTTAGTGCACGCACAGTTTCATACGTCTGATCAGATGTAGCTGCGCCGCGAATAATCTCAACGAGTTTCATCACAGGCACAGGATTCATGAAGTGCATGCCGATAACTTTGTCGGGCCGCGTGGTAGATGCACCGAGTTTTGTAATCGAGATCGACGAGGTGTTCGAAGCGAGAATGGCATCCGTACCCAACACTTCATCAAGGGCGCCAAAGACTTCAGTTTTTACCTCTAAGCTTTCGGTAACCGCTTCGACAACAATGAAAGCTTCTTTCAGCCCGGCAATGTCGGTCGTGGTGCGAATGCGAGCTGTGATCGCGTTCTTCTCGTCGGCGGTGAGACGTTCTTTATCGACGTCGCGCTGGAGACTCTTGTCAATTGATTGCATGCCGCGCGCCAGAAACTCTTCGGCGACATCGCGTACTATGACGTCAAAACCCGCGCGAGCCGCAACCTGCGCAATGCCGTTACCCATAGTGCCTGCGCCTACTACTCCAAAAATTTCAGCCATAAAGTAGTCAGAACCGCCTGCGGTAGCGGGCGGTTGGTCTTGGTGTTCAGGAAGAGTAACCGCCCGCTACCGCAGGCGGTTCTGACATCATTTCAAACGGTCGGCCAGGTTCATGAGTGGCTGCGCGCCCCGCATTGCTTCGTTAAGATCGCTGTCACTAGCTGTTGACTGATTGCCGCCATAAAGGCGGATCCCGCCTTCGGTACGAAAAAATTTAAGTGTGTAAATTCCAAGCGCGGTGCCGATGGGAACGTTTACAAATGAAACCACAGCCAGAGTTTGCGCCAGAGGCTTCAACCGGCGGTTCCGTTTGCTGAAACCAAATCCAACAATTACCGGCAAGATACCAACAACCAGGAGCAACAGCAGCAAAACCGCCACGCCCGTCACAACCCAAAATGCGGAGACCTGGGCAACGTTGGGCGCTGCCAGCCAAAAAACTAAGAGAAGGAGCAACAACCCAACCAGCGTCAACCCATGCATTGCGCCGTAAATGAAATACAAAGTCGCCAGTGTCTTGTTGTGCTCTTCAGCGGTCATCAGCGCTCCACTGCCAGCGCCACAGCGTTGCCGCCGCCGAGGCACAGCGCCGCAATTCCCCGTCGACCACCACGACGCTTCAATTCGTAAAGCATCGTGGTGAGAATGCGCGAGCCTGATTGACCGATTGCGTGGCCCAGAGCAACCGCACCGCCGTTTACATTCAGCTTTGCCGGATCGAGACCCAACTCGCGCGTGATTGCGACCGCCTGAACTGCAAATGCCTCGTTAAGCTCGATCAGATCGACATCATTCAATGACCAGCCGGTCTTCTTCAGCAGTTTCTTGATCGCTTCTACCGGCGCCATCATTACCAGCTTTGGTTCAACTCCGGATGTCGCCTGCCCAACGATCTTAGCCAACGGCTCAATACCAAGTGAGCCGGCACGATCTGCGGAAGTCACTACCAGCGCTGACGCGCCGTCGTTCACACCCGGAGCGTTGCCCGCCGTAACGGTTCCCGAATCTTTAAAGGCCGGCTTTAACTTGCCGAGAGATTCTACCGAAGTGTCCTCGCGCACTGGTTCATCAGTTTCAAAAATCGCCGGCGCGCCTTTCTTCTGACGAATTTCTACCGGGACAATTTCATCTTTAAATTTTCCAGCTTTGATCGCAGCAACTGCTTTCTGATGAGAGTGGAATGCGTATTCATCCTGCTCTGCGCGTGAAACGTGGAAGCGCTCAGAAACCACTTCACCAGTGCAACCCATATGCTGATCGTCAAACGCACACCACAAGCCATCCTGAATAATCGCATCCAGCATTTGGCCGTGGCCCAGGCGATAACCTTCGCGAGCTTTCGGGACAAGATAAGGAGCGTTCGACATTGATTCCATGCCGCCGGCGACGACGATTTCGGTGTCGCCCAGCTGCACTCCCTGCGCCGCCATCATGACGGCTTTCAATCCCGAGCCGCACACTTTGTTTACCGTAACTGCTGAGACAGTGTTGGGGAGCCCGCCGCGCAACGCGGCCTGCCGGGCCGGGTTCTGGCCGAGTCCTGCCTGGATCACGCAACCCATAATTACTTCATCGACATCTTCCGGTTTGACGCCGGGTCGCTTCACCGCTTCGCGCACGACAATCGCGCCGAGGTCAGTGGCTTTGAAACTTTTCAGCGCGCCCAAAAGTTTTCCGACCGGAGTGCGGACAGCGCTGATAATTACTGCTTCTTTGATACTAGACATACATTTTTTCAGATTGATTAAGTTCGATTTAGCATGACTGTTAAAGAGAAACCATGTCAAGGCGCTCTCTAATCCGATCCGTATCCGTTAATGTCCCACGACCAGTAGAGTCTGGCGCGCGGGGCGGCGCAGCAAATGGGTTCTCAACCCTCCATGTCCGAAACTTTCCACGCGTTGCAGAATTCTCAGTGACGGATCGCTCAGCTGTAATTCGGCTAAGTCTTCTTCAACGATCAGCGCAACTGTGTTTGAGTGGCTGAGAAAGTCGAGCAGCCGTTCGGTGTCCTCTGCCACCGTTATGCGTTCCAGCTGCCGCGGCGGTGTTAGATTGAACACGATATCATTCGCCCAATCTGAGGCTTTATGAGAAGTAATCCAGGCTGCGTCTCTCGTGCTATTGGCGATTTCCACGGCCGGCATAAAACGCGTAAAGGCCGGCACCAATGCCAACTCAAGACTGACGAACGTTACCGCAATGACCGCTGATAATATCACCGACATGACCCAGATGTTTTGCTTAAGCCAAAGCCAAAGGATCACCATCAACCCTATCGTTGCCACCACCAGCGGCGCAAAGCGAAAAATAGAATGCGCCCCGATAATAGCTGCGACTCTAAGCGCAGCGCTCGCGACCCCAAGTACCAGGCAGCCGCAAAGAACCAGCCATGCCGACACCAGGCGACGCGCCGCGTCCGATTGAATGTGATCACCCAGAAACTTCCCTACGATCAGAGCAGCTGCAGGCATGGCAGGTAATAAGTAGTAATCACGTTTGAAACTCGAGATTGAGAACAACAGGATCGTTAGTCCGAGCCAGAGGTAACAGGTTTTCTTCATTTGGTCGGGCGAATTGTTACCGCGACATTTGCAGTCCACGCTCAAGACCACCAGGATGATCACTGACCACGGCGCGAAGTCTCCGAAAAACGTCATCAACTGATACCAGCTTGGCCGCGCTAACTCGCTATATAGGTGACCGCTAAAGCGTTGCAGATTTTCGCCGACGAAGAAAAACCATAGAGCTGTGGTTCCCTGTTTTAAAGCTACCGCCACGAAATACGGAGCCGCGATTACGAAAACCAAAATCACACCAGTGCCGAGTCGTAACTTCTTGAAGTCGCCGGGTCTTCGCCTGAACAGAATCTGCGCGGCGATCGGAAGTCCCACCAACGCCACGGCGACTGGACCTTTGGTCAACACACCCAGCGCCAGAGCGAGGTAGCCGGCAAAGATTAAGTTCTGTTTATTCGGAAGATCCAAGGCTAAACTGAACGACGCGATGCTTGCGGTCACCCACAGCGCCAACAACATGTCGCTCATCGCAATACGCGCAAAGCTTAGGAAGAGCGTACTGGTGGCCAGCAACGCTGCTGAAGTCAAACCCACTCGGCGGCCGTAAAAGATCTGGCCGGTGGCGTACACGATCGTCAGGGTAGCGAGGGCGGCCAGCACTGACGGCAATCTTGCCGCGCCGTAACCGGGGCCAAAAAGTTTGTAACAGATACCGATGAGCCAATAAGTCAGCGGCGGCTTATTAAGCGGTTGTTCGTCCGGCGCATGAGGCGTCAACCAGTCGCCCTCTTCGACCATTAAACGCGCGCCGACGGCAAAGTAACTTTCAGCACGAACGAACTCGCGCCAGCTGCGAACATCATTAGTAAAGAGCAGCGCAGCCAGCGCCAGCAGAACAATGAACGCTCGATGTTCGTGCAGCAGGGTCATGAGGCAGTCAGAGTGCGGCAGTTTGTTAGCGACTGTGTCGATCCGTCAAGGCACGGCCCAGGAATTCCCTTGGAGTCTTGCGTCGTAGCGCCTTTGCGTCAACTAGTTTACGCCGGGCAGCAAAGTCGCGGAGAAATCACAGAGTACGACAATGGCCCCCCGTTAGCCGATTGAAACGATTTCGATTCCAGTGCTAGACTCTCGCTTTGATTTCAAACCCCTATCAACCAACTTACCGAATAATCAAACATGCAGGCTCTAATTCTGGCTGGCGGTAAAGGAACGCGGCTTCGTCCGCTTACTGTATACACGCCGAAACCCATCGTGCCGATCTGTAACCGGCCGTTTCTGCTTTATCAAATCGACACCTTGCGCCGAGCGGGCGTGACGGACATTACCCTTTCCCTTTCTTATCAGCCGGAAAAGATCGAGCAACAACTCGGTGATGGTTCGAGCTTTGGCGTGAAGTTGAAATACACGGTCGAGCCGCAGCCAATGGGCACCGCGGGCGCTTACAAATTCGCCGAAGATCTAATTCGCGAACCAACCGTTGTCTTCAACGGCGACGTGCTAACGGATCTCGATTTGAAAACGATGATTCGCCAGCATAAAGATCGGCAAGCCACTGCTTCCATCTTCCTGACACCGGTGGACGACGCCAGCATGTACGGCGTCGTTGAGACGGATCAGGACGGCCGGGTGCTCCGCTTCGTAGAAAAACCGAAACCGGGGGAGACAGAGTGCCGCGACATCAACGCCGGCGCTTACATTCTTGAGCCAAAAGTCCTCGACCTGATTCCCAAGGGCGAAAATTATTCTTTCGAATACAACCTGTTCCCGACCCTGCTGGAAAAAGGTGAAGGCTTTTACGCGCACATCCCGCCACGAACTTACTGGCTGGACATCGGCACGCCGGCGCGTTACCTGCAGGCGCATCACGACATGTTGGCAAACCGCGTCACCCGTTTTCATTTAAAAGACCGGCGCGGCGATTTTGATTCGGCGACGCATTCTCAGATCGACGAGCTTTCAATCATTGCTGATGACTGCACGATCAAGCCGGGCGTCGAGATCATTAACTCCGTTCTTGGCGCAGGCTGTTACATCGAAGAGCGCGCGCGGATCGAAAACTCGGTGATTTGGAGTCACACGCGCGTCGGTACCGCGGCGCAGGTCAAGGAGGCGATCATCGGACGCGGCTGCCACATCGGACGCTCGACCCTGGTCGGACCGGGCGCTGTGCTTGGCGACAAAACTTCGTTAACGGATTACACCAGGACTTGCGGGTGAGACCGTGGCACAGACTTCAGTCTGTGATTGTCGTTCATTAATTGTCTTAGCCGACAGTACGCACGAATCCGGCTGCTGGCAGCGGGTTCAGCTAAGCCCAACGCCAGTCTGCGAGCCTTGGGAAAACCCCGGTTCAGATCACGAAGCCGCGAACTCGGCTATACGGGAAAACACAGACTAAAGTCTGTGCCACTGCAAAAAGGATCTACTCATGAACTTCAACAGTTTTCGCGCTTATGACATTCGCGGTGTTTATCCCACCGACCTGGATGAAGAGGCTTACTACCGGATTGCCAAGGCCTATACTCTGCTGTTTCATCCGCAGACGATGGTCGTCGGCATGGATGCGCGCGAGTCCGGCCCGGCGCTCAAAAAAGCGCTCACCAACGGCTTTGTCGATGCCGGCGTTAACGTAGTCGATATCGGTGGCGTGACCACCGACATGCTGTACTACGCAGTTGGATCTTCGGACGAGTACTCGGGCGGCATCGTGGTTTCGGCTTCGCACAATCCAAAAGAGTACAACGGCGCAAAGATGGTGAAGGAAAAAGCAGCCGCGATCTCTTCGGACACCGGGCTCTTTCAAATTCGCGATCTAATCAAAGACGACAAGGACAAAGGCGTAACGTCAGAAACCAAAGGCAAGGTTTCACAGAAAGACGTGCTCAACGACTATGTCGAGCATGTGCTCGGCTTTATAGATCGCGGCGTCATCAAACCTTTTCACATAATCGCGAATGCTAACTTCGGCTACGTGGGCGGCGGCGTGCAACTCATCGCCGACAAACTCGGCGTCAAACTCACGAAGTTTAACTGGGAGCCCGACGGTTCGTTTCCGAAAGGCACCCCCGACCCAATGCAACCTGCTAATCGCGCCGAGAGTGAAGCTGCGATGCGCGCCGGTAACTTCGAATTCGCGGCGATCTGGGACGCAGACGCGGACCGCTGCATGTTCCTCGACGAGAATGGTGAATTCATTTCCGGCGCTTACGTTACGGCAATGCTCGCCGACGTGCTGCTTACCAAGCATGGCGGCGATAACAAAATCATCTTCGATCCGCGCGTAATCTGGCCGACGACTAAAGTCTGCGAACAACACGGCGCAGAGGCCATCATTTCCAAAAGCGGTCACGCCTTCATCAAAGACCGCATGCGGAAAGAGAACGCGATCTTTGCCGGCGAGATGAGTGCGCACTACTATTTTCGCGAAAACTTCTATGCCGACAACGGCGTGATTCCCTTCCTCCTCGTGCTGGAACAATTGTCGCGCACGGGCAAATCGTTTTCCGAAACGATGAAGCCGTACATGGAGGGCCACTTCATGTCAGGTGAGCTGAATTATCGCGTCGATGACATTAAGACGGTGATCGCAGCGGTGCAGGAGAAGTTCAGCAAGCAAGGAAGTGAAGACTTCACCGACGGCTACTCTCTGAATCACACCGACTGGCGTTTTAATATTCGAGCTTCCAACACTGAGCCCCTCCTGCGACTAAATGTCGAAGCGCGCAAGCCTGGGTTGGTGGAAAAAGTCGTCGCTGAGATCCAAGCGATCATCGGAAGCAAACCTCACTAACTCTTTCTGGCTTCAAGAAGTCAGAACCGGGAGCCTTTTTTCTCCTGCCCCTATGGGAAAGGACCGAGGCGAGGGTGCGGAGCACAGCGACCCGTTATCCGATCCTACGAGACTCTTTGTTAAGAAATTGACCCGGTCGCTAACGCTCACGGTTCTGACCTCACCGCTCGGCACAAGCCTTGCCCAGTAGCCTCTCGAAATCTGATCCCGGCGCAGTTTCAATTGCGCCTTATTAACACGGGAGGTTCGAGGTTATGGGGCTAATCCTTTTAATAATCCTGATAATTTTGCTGCTGGGCGCCGTGCCGGCCTGGCCATACAGCCGTAACTGGGGCTACGGACCCAGCGGCGGACTCGGGCTAATTGTACTGATAGTAATCATTCTATTAGTGCTGCGGGTGTTCTAACTCAAGACGATAATTACGCGCCCACAAGCAAGTACCCAGGAGTGTGCGCGGTTGACTCTGGCGCCGTGCGCACTCCAGACTCGTGCGCATGCCTGAGCTACCCGAAGTCGAGCACGTCGTGCGCGCCTTGCGTCGCGTCGTGGTTGGCAGAACTATTCTTGCCAGCGATATCCGTCTGCGAAAGCTAATCGGCGCAACTTCACCGGCGACATTCAATCGTAAGCTTAAGAACGCAACCATTACCGGAGTAGCGCGACGCGGCAAGTTTATTTTGATCGAGCTTGCTGCTTCTGCGGCTAGGTCGCCGGCAAAATTAATCCTCGCGGTCCATCTCCGCATGACGGGCAAGTTTCTGTATCTCAGCCCTGATGATGAGTTGCCGAAGCACTCGCACGCAATTTTTTATCTCGACAATGATCGCCGCCTGGTGTTTCGCGACCAGCGACAGTTCGGCGTCATGAAATTGATCCCGGCCGCGCGCCTGGCTGAAACGAAAGGCATCGTCGAGCTGGCGCCCGAACCATTCGGCAACGAGTTCAGCTTTGATTACTTGCGAAACACGCTCTCACGTTCACAGCGAACGTTGAAAACGTTGCTGCTCGATCAGACGAAGGTGCTGGGTTTAGGAAACATCTACGCGGCCGAAGCACTGTTCCGCGCCGGCGTGAGCCCGTTCGCGATTGCCGCCAGATTATCGAAGAAAAGAACCGCGCGACTTCACGGAGAGATTCGTGACGTGCTTCAATTCGCGGTCGATCACATTCGCGGTTCGATCAAGCTGGAAGAAGGATTTTCGTACGGCGAGGCCTTTGAACGCTTCTGGCAGGTTTACGATCGCGAGGGCGAGCCTTGCGTGAAATGCGGCACAAAGATTCGCCGCGTCAATCACGGCGGTCGATCGACGTACTGGTGTCCAAAATGTCAGAGGAGGTAGGTTACTATTGCGGCGTCAAATCCAGCGCTTCAACCACGCGAGTGAATGGAATGTTCGCCTTTTGATTAACTTCCTTCACCACTTCAGGATTGCCCGCTTCGAACAAGCACATACAATGCGCTTCGCCCGGAACGAACGTGGTGCGGATGTAGCGCACGGGCTTCCCATCAGCCGTGAATTGATTGCTGGTCTCAATCGCCGCTTTTTGCGCCGCCGCTAATTGTTCCATTTCAATTCCCGGCAGTTCTCGTTCGACCATGTACACTGGCATTTTTTCCACCTCCTGGGAAACAGCGTCTTTAACCGAATTAATCCCGCTATCGTTACGTCTCTCGTTCGATTCGCTCGCAGCAAACCGTTAGTGATTCAATCGCGACATCGTTACTGGTGCCGTTCATTTCCGGACCCTCCCATTTGCGCGGAAAGGCGTTGAAGAATTTCCAGCGCACGACGGGAGACATGTCGTCATCAAGTAGTGTGATAACTCCATCACGCCGATCAATCACCCCGTTGACTATATTTTGGTGCCACTCTTGTAGCTCGGCTGAGGCTGTGACTCCCCGCTTGAGTGTAATATCTCCGACCTTGTGCAGTCCCGGAATCTTTCTGACCGCGAGATCGCCGCCTTCCCGGTATTCTATGCAACCAACTTCCGAGCTGAGCCCGGTGCACTCTTTGAATCCAGCGATCGTCAAACCTGCAATCTCGACGCGAAAATTGAAATTTTTGTAGGGGTCTTTTCGGGCAGCCATCGTCTTGCCTCCTCGTCAGTTGGTTGATTCGCCGCAGCCTTGTCCCTTCGTCAAATAGAGTACACCCCGAAATATTTCCAGATCATGTTTGATGGTTGTTTCGTACTCGCGGTTCAATGAATCGCGATAAGAAATTCTTGCGGAGATTTTGGTCGGCTGTTTGCGCCGAAAGTATGAATGGCTCGCGTCCAGGAACGTTTTGATTTCGCGGCCCGGTCCGAGGAATTCAATGTTCTGGAAAAGAGGCAGCTCGGAGAATTCTCTGTCGCCTGCACCGGTAAACTTGTGACTAAACTTGACGGAAACACCCAGCCCCGGACGATCCCCGATATTCCGGATCGCAATATGAAATGAGCCGGAATCGAAGAGAAATTCGAGAATTACATCGGGACGGCCAGAGTTGACTTCGGCAGCCGAGTTGTCTGCCCTTGCGAGAATATCCGACTTGCTCTTAGCCATTGCCCGTAAATGTGAACTCGCCGCCGGAAGCGCTACAAGTTATTAACAATAAAGTCTGTCATCATTTGCCGCATCTGCTTGACCAGAACCGGATCCGTCACGCCGTGACGCGACTTGGGATAGATCATTAATTGCACCTGCTTGCCGGCTTTCTGTAGCTCATACAAAAACTGCATCGTGTTCGCCATGTGCACGTTGTCATCGATGTCGCCATGAATCAGTAACAGCTTGCCGTGCAGATCCTTTGCGAAATGAACCGGTGAACTCTTCCAGTAACCTTCCGGATTGTTTTGGGGCGTGCCCATGTAGCGCTCAGTGTAGATCGAATCATAGTTACGCCAATCTGCGACCGTACCGCCGGCAATTCCGATCTTGAATGTTTGGCTGTGCGTGAGGGCGTAACTCGTCATGAACCCACCGTAGCTCCACCCCCACAGACCAATGCGCGAACCATCAACATACGGCTGTGACTTCAACCAGGTGAATCCATCTTCCAAATCGCGCAGCTCAAGCTCGCCGAAATTCTTGTAAAGCGGCCAGGCGGAATTTACGCCTTTGTTACTCGCCGTGCGGTTGTCGCAAATCCAGATGATGTAGCCCTTCGAGGCGAGCATTTGATGCCAGAGAAAAGTCGAGCCGCCCCAGGTGTTACGCACTTGCGGCGCCTGCGGCCCGCTGTAGGTGTAAGACATCACCGGATATTTTTTCGACGGATCGAAATCCGGCGGCTTGATCATCATGGCTTCCATGTTGAAGCCGTCGCGCGTTTTCACGTTGAGGAATTCGACTTTCCCCATCTTGAATTGCGCCAGCGCGTCAACTTTATTTTCGTCGAGGACACGCACTGTCTTGCCGCCAGCATCGTAAAGTCGAACCTGCGTGGGCGTATTTACATCGCTCCACGAATCGATGAAGTATTTGCCGTTGGCATTGAATGACGGGCGGTGATTGCCTTCCGCCGTAGTGATGCGCGTCATGCCGGTACCGTCCAGCTTGATTGCATAGACCTGGTTAGCGGTGAAGCTGTGCTCAGTGCTGGTGAAGTACACGATTCCTTTCTCTTCATCAACTTCGCCGAGCGACTGGACATCCCAATCGCCATTCGTGACTTGTCCGATCAGACGCCCGTCGGCGGCGTAATGATAGATATGCGTCCAGCCATTGCGGTCGCTGAGCCACAGGAACGAACCATCTTTCAACCAGCGAATGCCGTCGTCGTTAACGCCAATCCAGGCTTTCGTTGATTCGCGAAACAGTTTGTTGGATTTACCGTTGTCAGGGTTTGCAGTATTGAAATCGAGAAAAGTCTGTTCGCGATTCTGGGCCGCAAACCAGGCGCTTCGGCCATCGGGAAACCAACCGACCCTCACAATGAGCAAGTCTTCCGGCATGTAGCGGCTGGTGTCTGTCCAGGTGACGTCGCCGCCGGCAGCATTCGCGATGCCCAGCTTAACAATTGGATTTGGATCGCCGGCCTTTGGGTAAGGCGTTAGTTCCAACTTCTGTTCGAGGGGAATGTGATCGACGACCGGATAAGTCGGCACTGGGGTTTCGTCGATGCGGAGAAAGGCGATCCTGGTCGAATCAGGACTCCACCAGTACGCCCCGAAATTGCCGCGACCGTAAACTTCTTCCTGATAAACCCAGTCCAGCCGGCCGTTCAGAATTTTTTCGCTGCCGTCGTTGGTCAGCGCGCGTTCGCGCCGCTGCTGAACGACATCTTCCACGTAAAGATTGCCGCCGCGGACAAAACTAATCATGCGGCCGTCCGGACTGAACCCTTCGCCAACTTCTTCTTCGGGCGTGCTGGTCATTCGCAATGCGCGGTCGCTACCGAACTCGTAATAGAAGAGATCGTTCGCAAAATTTATTAGGACGCCAGTCTCAGCCGGATTCAATTCATAATTGCTTTGATTTGCCAGCCGGCGCGCGTCTTCTTTACTCACGCCCGGCAGAGCCGCAAAAGCCGCCTGCATCTTCGCGGCATCATAGAAAGCTTCGGACTTGCCGGTTACCGCGTTGACTTTCATCAGCCGCGGAAATGCCGAGCGGTCCTTGCTCGCCACGATGTAGTGCACGCCGTCTTTCAACCAGCGCGGATTTACCGGCGAGCCGCTGAAATTAACGCGCTTTGCCGGATCAAAAATGTCGTCAATGGTAAGTTGCTTTTGCTGCGCGCGAACCGCAGGAATGAGAACGAGAGCAGAAAGGACAATTGTCAGTCGAATATAATGTCGCAACGATTCTAGTCTCCTGGAAAAAATTAGCCCGCGTCGGCGCGCGGGGTCATCTTACGTATTAACGGTGTAAGTAAAGCGAGCAACAGCGCCGCCGCCAGCGTAATCCCGGCAAATATTCCGAAGGCGCGAGTAAGCACGTCCGGAGTTCCCTTTTCAAATAGTTGGGTGGTCCGGCCAGCTATATAACTTCCAATTGAAATTGAGAGAAACCAGACGCCCATCATCAAACCAACCATGCGCACGGGCGACAGTTTGCTAATCGTACTCAGGCCCACCGGACTCAAACACATCTCGCCCAGCGTTTGAATGAAGTAAACGACCACCAGCCACCACGGCGAGACGCGGCCGGCGCCGGTCAGACTCGCAGCGAAGGTGATTACGCCGAACGCGATTCCGGCGAAAAGTAAACCGAAAGCAAACTTGGCCGGACTCGACGGTTGGCGATCGCCCATGCGCTGCCAGATAAAAGCGAAGGTGGGCGCCAGAATAATTACGAAGATCGCGGGAACTGACTGAAACCAGCTCGAGGGAAACGCCCAACCAAAAATTTCATTTCGAGTGAGGCGGTCGGCAAACAAAGTCATACTTGAACCGGCCTGCTCGTAGGTCATCCAAAAAATGACGGAGAACACTACCAATATAAAGATGACCAGCACGCGTTTGAGCTCATCACCTTTCAACAAGCGCGTGGTACCGCCGAGGTATCCAACGAAGTATCCGCAAACGGTCCAAAACGGAACTGAGACCCAACCCGCGTCATAGCGATAACCGAAGATAGCTCCCACGACGGCGCCCACAACCGAAAGTGCAATCGTCACGATGTCGAGGCTTCTCTTGTTCTCGGCGACGGCGGTGACGTGCTTCTCAGGCTTTTGTCCGGCATCTTTTAGGCGCGGTGCCCCAAGGATGTACTGGATCACACCGAACGTCATACCCACGCCCGCCGCGGCAAAACCCCAGTGCCAGGCCTTCGCCGGATTCATTCCCATCCCTGTGATGATTCGCTTGAAATAGGCGCTCTGCGCCAGGAATCCAGTCACGAACGGCGAGATGAAGGCGCCGAGATTGATGCCCATGTAGAAGATTGAAAATCCTGCATCACGGCGCTTGTCTTCAGGCCGGTACAACTGACCAACCATCGTGCTGATGTTCGGCTTGAGTAGGCCGGTGCCGAGGGCGATGAGAATCAGCGCCGCATAAAACGTCGGCAGGCTGTCGATGGCCATCGAATAATGGCCGCAGGCTATGATGATGCCGCCGATAAGCACCGCACGTCTGGCGCCGAGCACTTTGTCCGCGAGCCAGCCGCCGACCAGTGGTAGATACCAAACGGATGAAACGTACGTCGCATAGATCGCGCTCGAATAAGCTTCGCTGAAACCGAGCCCGCCATCCACCGCTTTTGAGGTCATGTACAAAGTGAGCAACGCGCGCATGCCGTAATAACTGAAGCGCTCCCACATTTCAGTAAAGAACAGGGTTGAGAGTCCGCGCGGATGACCAAAGAAGCCGGTGTCCTGCGCGTCCAGTGGAGTTATGGCGGTGCCGTCGATTGGTGTGCTCATTAAGCCGCAGTCCTCATTCTGACGAAATCGAGAGCGCTTTTAGTTAACCTGGAACGATACTTGGAGAGTGCGAGCATTCAGCCAGATGCTGTGCAACGTGTCAAGGTTGTAGTTTCGGAGTGCGCCGGCAAAGTCCCGGCTGGCCGGGATGGCGACGTTGTTTCGACTCACTACTTGTACAGCCGTACCGTTAGCGGGGCATTAGCCCGACCGTAAGGGGGCTCGACACTTCATCGTGAACTGAGCCCTCCCTTACGGTCGGGCTAATGCCTGGAGTTCGCCTTGACACCTTCGCGCGCCGCGGCGTATAAGCATGTTTGAAAAACGTGGTGAGTTAAGGCGACTTGCGGCCACGCAAAACAAACGGCTAAACAGCTCGGGCAGTTCGATAAAACCGACCCGAAAAACTTCAGAGGATTTTGAAGTCCCGCGTTGTTTAGCGCGGGATTTTTATTTTGGTCGACTGACACAGTGAGGTCGGTACCACCTGCGGTAGCAGGTGGGTCATCTCGACAGACAAAACACCCGCCCGCTACCGCAGGCGGTACTGACTCCATGCCAGACTTTAGACATCTTCTTGAATCGGACGTCAGCCACATCTTTGATGGCGCGATGGGGACAATGCTCTACACCAAGGGCATTTATATCAATCGTTCATACGACGAGTTGAACCTGGTCGCGGCTGACCTCGTGCGCGAGGTCCATGCTGAATACATTCGCGCCGGCGCCGAGATAATCGAAACGAACACCTTCGGGGCGAACGTAAATAAACTTCAGCCTTACGGCCTCGAAGCCAGCATGCGCGAAATTAATATTAGAGCCGCGCGCATCGCCCGCGAGGCTGCCGGAGATCGCGTCTATGTGGCGGGCGCCGTCGGACCCTTGGGCCTGCGCATCGAGCCGTACGGTCCAACTTCTTTTGATGAAGCCAAGGCAATGTTCTCAGATCAGATTTCCGCTTTGTTGGAGGGCGGCGTTGATCTGTTCATCCTGGAAACCTTTTCGGACATTTCAGAATTACAGCAGGCAATCCGCGCCGTGAAAGAATTGTGCGATCTTCCGATCGTTACGCAAGTGACGATTCAGCTGGACGGCAACACTTCATTCGGTACGACCGCGGAAGTCTTTACGACGCGTTTGGATCAATGGGGAGCAGATGTCATCGGACTTAACTGCGGCGTCGGTCCCGCGATCGTCCTTAATTCGATCGAGAAAATGCGCACGCTGACCACCCGCAAGCTTTCGGCGCAGCCGAACGCGGGACTGCCGCGCGATGTTGGCGGCCGGCAAATCTATATGTGCTCGCCGGAATACATGGCTGAGTATTCGCGACGCATTATTCAGGCCGGCGCCAAGTTCGTGGGCGGTTGCTGTGGTTCGACGCCGGCGCACATCAAAATGATCGCCGATGCGATCCGCCAATTTCATCCGCGCACCCAGCAAGTCACGGTTCCGGGCACTGCCAAAGTCAGCATCAGCGACTTAAAACCACCCGATGTTACGGTGGTGCCGTCGGAAGAGCGTTCGAACTGGGCGCGCAAGATTGCGCGAGGCGAATTCGTTACCACGGTTGAGGTGTTGCCGCCGAAAGGATGCAATCCGCGCAAGACCCTCGATTCGATCCGGCTTTTAAAAGAAGCCGGCGTCGATGGAGTGAACATTCCCGATGGCCCGCGCGCGCAAACTCGCATGGGTGCGATGGCGACTGCGGTGATGGTGCAACAGGAGATCGGCATCGAAGCCGTGCTGCATTACTGTTGCCGCGATCGGAATCTGCTGGGCATGATGTCGGATATTCTGGGAGCGCAAGCGCTCGGCGTACGGAACCTGCTCCTGATCACCGGTGATCCGCCAAAGATGGGTCCGTATCCTGACGCGACTGCCGTGTTTGATATTGACGCGATTGGTTTGACCAATATGGTCAACAAGCTGAATCACGGTCTGGACATCGGCAACAATCCAATCGGCGAGCCGACCGCGTTTTCGATCGGTGTAGGGGTTAACCCAGGCGCCGTAAACATGGATGAAGAGCTAAGGCGCTTTGAATGGAAGATCGAAGCCGGCGCTGAATACGCAATCACGCAACCGGTTTTCGACACTGCGCAACTGCGCGATTTTCTTAAGCGAATCGAACATTGCCGCATTCCCATCGTCGCGGGAATTTGGCCTTTAGTCTCATTCCGCAACGCTGAGTTCCTGCACAACGAAGTTCCGGGCGTGCAGGTCACGGCAGACATCATGGATCGCATGCGCGCGGCTTCGGCAATCAGCAAAGAAGCCGGACGTGATGAAGGACTGAAGATCGCGCGTGAATCTTTGGCCGAGGTCCGCGACTTGATCCAGGGTGTGCAAGTGTCAGCGCCGTTCGGCAACGTCAAGTACGCGCTGGAAGTTTTCAGCGTCCTGCCTGAGTTCGCACAACAGACCGAGATGTCAGCACCCGCAAGATAAGACTTCGCCCTTCCCGCCTCTGGCGGCGCACACTGTGGTGAGCCTTTTGGCTCACCAGAAGCGATCCTATATCTCACCGCGCCTCCGGCGCACGATTCAACGACTCCTCCACTTAATCTGATCCACATTAACGATTATCGGTTCGTCCTCAAGGCGGCGTCTCGCCCATATACGGGCGCTCGACCATCGATAGTCTTCGGGCTTGCCCACGAGTGACGCGCGCACCGGATTCATGTGCGTGTAATTCACCCTCTGCATCAACATGGCCTCAGTAAAGAGAATGCGCGCATCCGGATGGTGGTTCCATAACGAATAGCAACGACGACGGCAACCCATTGCAGTCTTCGGCTTCTGCAAACTGTTTTCGTAGGATCTCTCCTTCAAGTAATCAATCAATCGTCGGCTTACGATGCCGTTCAGAAATCGCAGCGTCTTGGATGGAGAAAGACTCGAGTCAGTAACAACATGCAAGTGATCGATCATGATCACATAAGCGTAGATAAAGAATCCTCCGGACTGCCGGGCTTCGTCCAGAGCCTTGCATACAACGGTGTTGACCTCGACGGTGCGAAAAACAGGCAGTCGGTCTTTCGTAACCGAGGTCAAGTAATAGCAAGGCCGATCGCGCGAGATAATATGCAGCCTCCAAATCATAAGCTCGCCCGCAAGTAAGAAAGTTTGCATCGAGATTTGAAGCGGAGCTTCAGATTCATATCCCTAAACTGCCGCTGGCGAGCCAAGGCTCGCCGCGATGTGCGGCGCCAAAGGCGCGGTGCTAAACTGCTGATCAGTGGCACAGACGGTCGCGAAACAATCCCACCAACTCAAACGCGTTCACAAGATCAGGACCCGCGCCCGGTATGAACATCGCCGGCTCAAAAGGATTTCCCGCACAGCAACTCTCGGCGGTCTCTTTCTTTCATTTCTGAAGATTGGCATCACTGGTTTTGGCGGAGGCCTCGCGGTCCTCAGTCAGATCAGAAACCTGGTAGTACAGGAACGCAGCTGGCTTACCGAAAATGACTTCATCGAAGCCCTGGCGCTCGGCCAGAGTCTGCCGGGTACGAGCGCAGGAAACGCTGTCACTTATATCGGATTTCGTTTGCGTGGTTGGCGCGGCGCGAGCATGGCCCTCACCGGATTCATTCTGCCGTCCATGCTGATGATGATGGCTTTGGCGATTCTGTACGATCGCTTTCGCGCGTTACCCAACACCGAACAGTTATTCCACGGATTCAACGCCGCGGTCGTCGCCCTCATCGCCGTCACGGCCTGGCGAATGGGCAAGCACACTTCCAGCAAATCCTGGCAACGCATTCTAATGGTGCTGTCTTTCGCAGCCATCATTTTTCTCCGCGCCACCGTGGTGGAAATTATTGTTATCTGTGGGCTGATTGGGATTGGCATTGAATCATTTGCGGAAAAGCAATTACCCCGGATTGAAAGAATTCGCGGATTTGCGAGCCGGCGTCAGCAACGGATTCAGCAACGCATCGCGAAACGAAGGCCACGCAAGCCGCATCGATTTTTCGGCGGATATCTAACGGAAGCTATGGCGGAAGAACGCCTGAAGACGATGACTCAAGCGCTCGTAACTCAGCCTGGTGATGATGATTTGCCGCGGGACTCTCGGGCCCGAGGTGAGAAGAAGATCCGGTCTTCACTGAAAGCGTTTTTGCTACCGGCGATCCCCGGATTAGCAAAGTTGGGGCTTGCGCTGTCCGTCTCTTTCATCTTTCTGCGGATTGGCACGGTGACTTTCGGCGGCGGCTTTGTGATGATTCCGGAAATTCAGAACGAGGTGGTGAACTCGCATCACTGGCTGACGAATCAGGAATTCGCCGACGCCACCGCGCTCGGACAAATCACGCCGGGTCCGGTGCTAATCATGGCTACGTTTGTCGGCTATCGTGTGGCGGGATTCCTCGGAGCGGTGTTCTCGACTGTGTGTGTTTTCCTGCCGTCGTTTTTAATGACTATTGCAGCCGGATCTTCTTTCCGGCGCTTTCGCGCCAATCGACAGATGCAAGCATTTCTGCGCGGCGTTTCGCCGGCCGTCACGGGACTGTTGGCGGCAGCTGCGTGGAGCGTTGCGCGCTCAGGCATTCACACCGTCATCGGCGCAACGATGACGGTCGTACTGATCGTGATTCTGATGCGCTACCGACCTAACGCTTTGTACGTGCTAATTGGGGCTGGCTTGTTCCGGTTCGCGTTAGCCATGGTCTTGTGGTAAGCGCGATCTCAGTTTCAACCAACGTAATGCTGCAGTGTCTTTTCCAGACTCGGAAATTTAAATTCAAATCCGGCCGTCGTTAATTTTTTCGGAATCACTCGTTGACTTACCAGCAGCATCTCATCCGCCATCTCACCAAAGGCGAGACGAGCCGCGAAGGCAGGCATCGCCAACGCAGTGGGACGATTCAAAACGTGACCGAGCGTCTTAGTAAATTCTTCGTTCGTGACCGGGTTGGGTGAGACTACATTCAGAGGCCCGCGAATCGCATCGTCATCGATGGCCAGCTTTACAGCGCGAACTGAGTCCTCGAGCGAAACCCAGCTGATGTATTGCTTACCTGATCCGACTTTTCCGCCCATGCCCATCTTGAAAGGCGTCAGCAATTTCGACAGCATGCCGCCGTCGCGCGCCAGGATTGGTCCAAAGCGGAGATTTACGACGCGCACTCCAGCGTTGCTGGCAGGTTCGGTAGCCTTCTCCCACTCGCGGCAAACGCCGGCCAGAAAACCGCCCCCTGATTCGCTCTGCTCGTCCAAAATTTCTGCGTCGCGATCGCCATAAATGCCAGTCGCGGAGGCACAGGCAAAGACGCGCGGCTTCGCCGGCATCTTGGCAATTGCTTCACTAAGAAGATGCGAACCGTTGACCCGGCTGTCGCGAATTTTTCGCTTCTGCTCGTCAGTCCAGCGACCAGCAGCGATGTTTTCGCCGGCGAGGTTAATAATTACATCAAACCCCTCCAAACTCTCCGGGCTCATCTCATCATGATTCGGATGCCACTCGATTTCGCCGGTGTTCGGCTTTGAACGGACCAGTCGGGTGATTTGCGCGCCGTCGCGCGTCAGTACAGTAGTCAGCGCCGAGCCTACTAAACCGCCGGCGCCGGCAATCGCAACATTCATCGTATCCGCTTCCTCCCGATCATTTTCAGGGGCGTTGATCAGTCGCCCGATCCTAACTCAGCCAAGCTCGCGATGCACATTTTATTAGATTGTATTTGTTGGAAAACTCCATAGAATGCCCGCCGCTTCCGAAGGTGCTCGCCCATGTCCAGCGCCAGACCAGCACTTCTGATTTTTGCCGGAGCGATTCTCGCCTGCCTCGTTATGCTGCGCCCAGGCGTCACGCAATCGACCGGGTTGCGCCGGATTACCAACACCAACGAAGAAGGTCTCAATCTCAATCCATCGATTAGCGGCGACGGTCGCGTGGTGGCTTTCGAATCGACGGAAGATGTCGCAGCGGCCGGAGGCACTGATCATTTTCGCGCGATCACCGTAAACATCGAAATTGATCCCGGTACCTTTTTTCAGGTGGCCGGCTCGCGCGCGGTCACTCCGGCTATTTCGCAGGACGGGTCGCGTATCGCTTTCGCATCCAAAGACGATCCGCTGCGCACTAACCCGGACGGCAACTCGGAAATTTTCCTGTTCGACAGCGCGAAGCTGATCCAGATTACCAAGACGTCAGCGGCGAGTCTCGCCGATCGAGTCACGCAAGGCAACTTTCAACCATCAATTTCCGACGACGGACGGTTCATCGCCTTTTCATCTAACCGCGATCTCGACAATCAAAACAGCGATGGCAATCTGGAAATATTTATTTACGACGTGAGCGCAAACGCGTTTGCACAGGTCACGAATTCATCGGGCATAGTCGGATTTACGGACGCAAAAATTAGCGGCGATGGATCAGCGATAGCATTCATCCGCGACAACGGTCCCACACCTTCAACGACGCGTGACCTGATGAGGCAGCCCCGTGTCGGGCCTACCTCGGCAACTATTATCGCGGCCAACGTGCAATCACTTGCGATGACCTATGGCCGCGCGATTAGCGACGACGGACTTCGCGTCGTTTACGCCGCTCAAACCGCAACTAACACGACGCAGGTATTTTTATTTGACGGACGCAACGGCGGGCTGAACCGGCAGATTACTTCGCTCGGCGCACGCGTTACCGAAGTGCCGCTTCATCCGACCATCAGCGGAGATGGATCGCGCATCGCGTTTGCCGCCCGCCGCAGTGTGAGCGGCGCGCCTACGAACTCGGATGGCGGAGTCGAGCTCTACCTCTATGATTTACCGACCGCGACTTTCTCTAAACTTACTAATGCAAGCTCAAGCGCGACCGCCGACATCGTGTCTTCTTTGAGTGACGACGGCGCGATTGTAGCTTTCAACTTCCCGCGGATTCTTTCTGGCGCAGTTGCGAACAGCGGCACTGAAAACAACTCTGAGATTTATGCGATTGCTCCTCCGGTACGACCGGCCAACGGCACACTGACTTCGATTCTTAATCAAGCATCTTTCGAACATGAGCCCGCTGCGTTCAAAGCTGTCGCTCCTGACAGTCTGGCCATCGCCCAGGGAACAAACCTGGCGAGCACCACACTTCAATCTCAGAAATTGCCTAACGGAGAATTTCCAACGAACGTTGCCGGGACGCGCGTCACGGTCAACGGTCGCGCGGCACAAATCGTTTTTGTCTCGCCGGCCCAAGTAATCTTTATCGTTCCGCCGCAGACGGAAATCGGCGCCGCCGAAGTCGTCGTCACGAATGGCGAGAACTTCCCTTCCCGAGGCACTTTGCCCACGCTCCGCGCGGCTCCCGGGATTTTTACGAAGACTGGTGATGGGATCGGCGAAGGTCAGATCCTCAACAGCGATACGCTCCAGGAAGGTCCCTTCAATCCCACCGGAGGCAATCTGGAGTTAACGGTTTTTGCTACCGGGGCGCGCCACGCCGCCCAAACGACGGTGGCGATTGGCGGAACGTTAATTAATGCCGATGCCGTGGTCCCTTCGGCGGACATGCAAGGTCTGGATGAAATTCATGTGCGCGTGCCGAGCGATATGCGCGGGGCCGGAGTTGTGAATCTATCGGTGATCTCTGACGGCCGCGAGAGCAATCCCGTGACGGTAAACTTCATCGGTGATCCGGGCCGAGCGATTTTCTTTAATGAAGTGCTTGCCGATCCGCCCGACGGCGTCGCAGGCGATGCGAATCACGACGGCGTACGCGATGGGACTCAGGATGAATTTGTTGAACTGGTGAATGGCAGCCTCGGAGAACCAATTAGTCTCAGTGGCTGGACGATTAAGACGCGCGCGAACGGCAGCACAACTGAGACGACGCGATTCAGTTTTCCGGCGGGAACTTCGTTGCCGGCGGGCGAAGCTTTGGTTGTGTTCGGCGGAGGCGGTCCAGCTTTCAATCCTAACGATGAAGTTTTTGGCTGCGCACAAATCTTTAAAGCAACTTCATCGAGCGGGCTCGCGCTGACGAACACCGGCCTCACGCTCTTGCTTCGGAACAGCTCCGGCAACTTGATCGCGCAATTCTCTTACGGAGGTGCGACTGCGCTTGATGGGAACGCGTCTCAGGCACTAACGCGTTCGCCCGACTTCACCGGTAGTTTTGTATTGCACGCGACGGCGTTGAATGCCAGTGGCCGAAAATTCTCGCCCGGCTTACGAACTGATGGAACGCCATTTGGAAATTGTCCGGGCAGTTTGACCAGCGTGATCATTTCGCCAACGAACGCAAGCATCGTCGTCGGCCAAACGACTCAATTCAGCGCCCGGACCTTGGATCAGTATGGCCGCACTTTGAACGGAATTCCCATCGGCTTTGAGAGCGACAACATCAATGTCGCGACCATTGACTCGACATCCGCAAGTGCCGGAGTGACGACCGCCATGGTCCGCACAAAGAATCCCGGCACTTCACACATTACGGCGTCTGCGATTGACGGCCCCATCAAGAGTAATAGCTCGCCGGCGACGCTGACCGTCACGGGGCCTTCACTTTCAATTAACGACGTGAGTCTTACCGAAGGTAATGCCGGAACGACCATCTTCACGTTCACGGTCAGCCTGTCGAGTCCGGCGCCCGCGCCCGTCACCTTTGATATCGCCACCCAGGACAATACGGCGACCGTTGCCGACAACGATTACGTCGGCCGCAGCGTCATGTCTCAAACCATCCCAACCGGACAACAGACATACAGCTTTGATGTGTCGGTTAATGGCGATCAGAATATTGAGCCCGATGAGTCGTTCCTCATAAACGTGACTAATGTTGGCGGAGCGAGCGTGACACGAGCTCAGGGCGTGGGCAGAATTCTGAGTGATGACGTTCCCGCCTTGAGCGTCAACGATGTTTCCGCTTTTGAAGGAGACAGCGGCACCACCACTTTCACTTTTACAGTCAGTTCGACCTTGCCTGCGCCTTCTCCGGGAATTACGTTCGACATTGCCACCGCGAACGGGACTACAGCTGAGGGCAGCGACTACATTGGTCGTTCGCTGACGAGCCAAACCCTCCCCACGGGGCAAACAGACTACACGTTTGCGGTGACGGTCAACGGCGACAAACTGGTCGAGCCGCACGAGAATTTCTTCGTCAACCTTTCGCACGCATCAGCTAATGCAATAATCGCTGACAGCCAGGGCGTCGGCACCATTCAGAACGATGACAATCCGAGTCTGGTGATCAGTCAGATTTATCCGGGTGGTGGTCTTTCGAACGCAGCCTTCACGAATGACTATGTTGAGGTGTTCAATCGCGGCGATACTACGATCGACTTTTCTTTAACCCCGTATTCCGTGCAATTCCTGAGTGTCACCGCTTCGTCGTGGACCAGGACTGATCTCACCGCAGGCATCATCCCACCCGGCCATTACTTTCTGGTTCGCGAGGCTTCGGGCGGTACAAATGGCTCATCGCTGCCGGCGTCAGACGCGACCGGCACAATCAATCTCACGAGCACGACCGGCGGTAAAGTTGCGCTGGTCAGCGGTACCACAACGCTCAGCGGAAGTTGTCCGGGCGATGACGGCGCAGCTCCTTTCAACGCCAGCAATTCGACGATCGCGGACTTCGTTGGCTACGGCGGTACCAGCGCGACTACCAATCAATGTTATGAAGGCTCAGGACCTTCATCATTCAACTTAAGTAACAATACGATCGCCGGGTTCCGCAAAGCCGGAGGTTGCACCGATACGAATGACAACGCCACAGACTTCCTCACGGCTGGGCCTTTACCTCGTAATTCGATCTCACCGGCGAACAACTGTATGGGCGCCGCGACACCCAACCTCTCAATCAACGATGTGAGCGTGACAGAAGGCGACAGCGGTACGACGACCGCGACGTTCACGGTGACACTGTCCTCACCGGCGCAAGGCGTCGATGTCGCTTTCGATATCGCGACGCAGAATGGCGACGCCATCGCAAACGGTGATTATGTAAACAAGAGCCTAATGAACCAAGTCATCCCCGCGGGCGCCACTGCTTACAGCTTCACAGTCACAGTTAACGGTGACACCACAGTTGAGGCTGACGAAAACTTTTTTGTGAATGTGACTAACGTCGCGGGCGCAACGGTCAGTGACGGACAGGGCCAGGGCACGATCCGCAACGATGACTTGCCTTCCCTTTCAATCAATGACGTGACTGCAAAAGAAGGCAACAGCGGCTCAATAATCTTCAGCTTTACGGTAAGCCTCTCCGCTCCCGCACCGGCGCCGGTGCTTTTTGATATCGCGACTCAGGACGAAACCGCAACAGTCGCAAACAACGACTATGTCGCGCGCAGCTTGTCGGGACAAACGATTGGCGCCGGCCAAACGACTTACACATTTGATGTTGTCGTAAACGGCGACGCTTTCAATGAACCGAATGAAACATTCTTCGTGAACATAGCAAATGTTTCAGGCGCAACGATGGCCGACGGACAGGCAGTGGGAACAATCGAAAATGATGACAGCCCCGCGCTAAGCATCGATGACGTTACGATGAGCGAGGGAGACGCCGGAGCGACTGCATTCACTTTCACAGTCACGCTCTCACCGCAGAGCGCGGACACGGTTAACGTTGAATACGCTACTGCCAACGGAACCGCATTAACGCCCATTGACTACGGGGCCATTTCGCCCGCGCAACTTTCCTTTGCGCCCGGCGAGACGACGAAACAAATCACTGTGCAGGTAAACGCCGATACGTTAGTCGAGCCCAACGAAACGTTCTTTGTAAACTTAAGCGCTCCAGCGAACGCAACTATCAGCAAGGCTGCGGGTACCGGCACGATTACCAACGACGACATCCCGAATTTGGTGATCAGTCAGCTCTTCGGCGGCGGCAACAATTCTGGCGCACCGTTTCAGAATGATTTTGTGGAGATCTTCAATCGAGGTGTTACGACCGTCGACTTTTCTATCACACCGTACTCGATTCAGTACGCGAGCGTTGGGTCGAACTTTGGCGCAACTACGGCCAGCGCTAAAACCAACCTTACGACGGGATTGATTGCTCCCGGCAGGTACTTTCTGATTCAGGAAAGCGGTGGCGCCAGTAACGGTGTTGGCCTGCCTGCGCCGGACGTCACGGGATCGATTGCCCTGGCAGCGACGTCGGGAAAAGTCGCGCTGGTTATGGGCACTAACGCTTTAGCGGCCGCGGCCTGCCCGGGCGACGATCTGAGCTCACCATTCAACGCCAGCGACTCGACGATTGCGGATTTTGTCGGTTATGGCAGCTCGGCTTCTAATGCCGGCCAGTGCTATGAAGGATTGGCGCCGGCCGTGGCTAGTAGCAACACCACGGCGGATTTTAGACGAGCCGGCGGCTGCACCGATACTAACGATAATGCGGCAAACTTTTTTGCGACCGCCCCAACTCCGCGTAATTCAACATCACCGGCGAACGCGTGTGCCGGAGGCGGGCCTCCTGATCTCTCAATTAACGACGTCTCGATTATTGAAGGTAACAGTGGGACAACTACGGCAACGTTTACGGTGAACCTTTCGGCGCCGGCGCAGGGAGCCGACGTCATGTTTGATATTGCGACTGCGAATGGAACCGCAACGACGGCGAACAGCGATTACGTAACGCGCGGTCTCACAAACCAAATCATTCCCGCGGGGCAGACGGCCTACAGCTTCACGGTTACCATCAACGGAGACACAATGCTTGAGCCGGACGAGACTTTCTTCGTGAACCTGACGAATATTTCAGGGGCCCACGTTGCCGATGGGCAGGGTCAGGGAATAATTCAGAATGATGATCTGCCAGCCCTCTCAATCGATGATGTGTCGAGCGGCGAAGGCGACAATGGTAAAAGGACATTCTCATTTCAGGTAACGCTTTCGGCGCCGGCGCCGGGCCCGGTCACTTTTGATATTGCTACAGCGGCCGGTTCGGCCAGGGATGCGGACGGCGATTACGTGTCGCGTGCTTTAACGAATCAGACAATTGCCCAGGGCGCCACGTCCTACATCTTCGATGTTACGATCAACGGAGATCAGATTATTGAACCCAATGAAGACTTCTTTGTGAACGTTTCGAATGTCAGCGGAGCTACCGTGCTTGATAGTCAGGGCCAGGGCATCATTCAAAACGACGACACCCCACTCCTGAGTGTAAACAATGTGATGATGCCGGAAGGCGATACCGGAACCACGCTGTTTACGTTCATCGTCACCTCGACGTTACCTGCGCCTGCCGGCGGCATCACATTCGATATCGCCACCAGCGACGGCACTGCACAGGATCACAATCCAGCCACTGAAGACGACGACTATGTGGCGCGCAGTCTGACTAATCAAACAATCCCTGCCGGTCAGACAACCTACTCATTCGCCGTAATGGTTAATGGAGATAAGTTTGTTGAGTCGGATGAAACCTTCCACGTGACTGTTTCGCATGTTTCGGCCGGAGCCGGCATCGGCGATGGCACGGGAGACGGCACGATTCAGAATGATGATGTGGCGAGGCTCGTCATCAGCCAGATTTACGGCGGCGGCAATAACAGCGGCGCAACTTTCCAGAACGATTTTGTTGAGTTATTTAATCGCGGGACAACTACAGTTAATTTCGGCGTAACGCCGTACTCAATTCAGTACGCGTCACAAACCGGAAACTTCTCCGGCGGCACTGGTAACAAGCTCGATTTGACAACAGGTTCTTTGGTTCCAGGCCAGTATTTTCTAGTTCAACTTTCAGGAGGAACAACCAACGGATCCGGTTTGCCACCCGCCGATGCGACTGGCTCGATCAATATGGCGGCCTCCGACGGCAAAGTCGTCTTAGTCAATGGCACAACTACGGCCGTAACTGTTTCCGGCTGTCCGACCGGAATAACGTTGGCTGATTTCGTGGGTTACGGCGGCGCAAATTGCTCGGAAACTTCGCCAACCGGCTCTCTGTCTGCCACAAAGTCAGCGCTGCGAAAGAACGATGGCTGCACTGACACTGAGAACAACCTGAACGACTTCCTGACGTTATCTTTGAATTCAGGCACACCGCCCCGTAATTCATCTTCGCCGATCAATGATTGCAATGCGCCGCCCACGCTTAGCATCGACGACGTGTCGGCAACTGAAGGCAACAGCGGAACAAAACTCTTCACTTTCACAGTTAGTCTTTCGAAGCCTGCATTGGTTGGCGCAGTCTCTTTCGACATCGCCACCCAGGATGACACCGCGATAGCGGGTATCGATTACGTCGGCCACAGTCTCACTAATCAAACTATTCCGGCGGACCAGCAGACCTATACCTTCACAGTCATCGTGAATGGAGATGCGGATGTCGAGCGAGACGAAACTTTTCTGGTAAATGTAACGAACGTCACCGGTGCGATTGTCGCGGACAGCCAGGGCCTGGGAACTATTCAAAATGATGACACGCCGGCGTTGTCAATAAGTGACGTAACCTTGAACGAGGGAAATAGCGGCACATCGAATTTCGATTTCATCGTCACTCTGTCGCCCGCAAGCGACGAAACCGTGACCGTAAATTACGCAACCACCGACGGCACGGCCAACGCGCCAGGCGACTATACTGCAATTCCTTCAACCCAATTAACATTCAATCCGGGTGAAACGGTTAAGACGATCAGCATCAGCGTCAATGGCGACACTGTGATTGAACCAAACGAGACCTTCACAGTGAAACTGATTGGTGCGACCAACGCGAATATTCTTGACGCTCAGGGCGTTGGCACGATTACGAATGACGACGGCGCGAACGTTGTTATCAGTCAGGTGTACGGCGGAGGGAGTAATGCGGGCGCGACCTTTAACGCTGACTACGTAGAACTCTTCAACCGGACTAGTACCGCCATCAACATTACGAGTTGGTCCATTCAATACCAGGCCGCGACCACAACAACGGGAGCCGCGTGGTCGGTGAGCGCGCTCTGTCCTTCAGGACCGTGCGTCATCCCCGCCAATTCTTATTATCTGGTGAGACTAACAACGCCGGGAGCAACCGGGGCTGCGCTACCGACGCCTGATTCAATGCCAACCAACCCGATCAATATGGCGGCGACGGCCGGGAAAGTAGCGCTCGTGAGCAATACGATTGCTCTGAGCGGAACCGCAGGCAGCGGCTGTCCGGCGTTATTCGCGAATGTGATCGATTTGGTTGGTTATGGGACCGGAGGGAGTGGCGCCAACTGTTTTGAAGGTGCTGGGGCAGCCCCGACGATCAGTGCGACGCTAGCGGACTTTCGAAAATCGACTGGCGCAGGCGGCGCCAATGGCTGCTTTGACAGCAACAACAACAATGCAGATTTTTCCAGCGCGGCTCCGTCACCTCGGAACAGCGCTTTGACCAATACCTGTCCGTAAGAAATTACTTGATGACTCCGCTGACGGGACTTGAAGCGCTCGCATACAAACGCTTCGACATGCGACCGGAGAGATAGGCAAGTCGGCCCGCTTCAATCGCGAGCTTCATCGCCTTTGCCATCTTCGCCGGGTCCTGCGCTTCGGCGATAGCGGTATTCATCAAGACGGCATCGGCGCCGAGTTCCATCGCGATAGCGGCGTCGCTGGCGGTGCCGACGCCGGCGTCGACGATAATCGTGGCCTCGGGAAGTTGTTCGCGCATGATGCGCAGGTTGGTTGGATTCTGAATTCCCAGACCCGACCCGATTGGGGCAGCTAAAGGCATCACTGCCGCGCAGCCGATGTCCAGAAGTTTCTTCGCCACGATCAGATCATCTGTGAAGTAAGGCAACACAATGAATCCTTCATCGACGAGCGTCCGCGCGGCCGCGAGCGTCTGTTCGTTATCAGGAAACAGAGTCGTTTGATCGCCAATGACTTCCAGCTTGATCCATTCAGTCTTTAAAGCCTCGCGCGCGAGTCGCGCGGTGCGCACCGCATCCTCAGCGGTATAGCAGCCTGCCGTGTTCGGCAAAATCTGCAACGACGCGTCCAAGTGATCCAAGAACGATTCGCTGCTGTGATCAAGCGGAACGCGACGAACCGCGACCGTAACCATTTCAGCGCCCGACGATCGATGCGCCGCTTTCATTTCGTCGTACGAACGGTATTTTCCGGTCCCGATGATTAGGCGGGAGTTAAAAACTTTTCCGGCTACCTTGAATTGATCAGTTAGGGCAGTTGCTGCGGTGGACATTAAGAGCTGACTTCCTTGCCATAAATTTTGAAAATCAATTTACACCCATGCGGGCGCCGAAGCGAAGTTGCGCTCTTTATTTTCGTCTATTGCTCCGCCGCCGACGAAATGGACAATCTCGACGCGATCATTTTCGCGCAGGACAGTCTGCGCCCACTCGTCACGGCGCGCGACTTGTCCATTCAACTCGATAGCTACGCGCTGCGGCGCGAGTGAAAGTTCCAGCACTAGTTCCTCCAGACTTGATCCGGAGGCCACCTCGCGCTTTTCACCGTTGATTTGAAGTATCAAATGCGTTTGCCGATCAGGAGTGCGAAGGAAGAATAATGCGGCGGAGTTCGGCGGTCTCGCCGCTGTCCTGGGCCTGCACGAGAACAGCCGCGCGGCCGGAGGTAAAGTTAGGAAACACCAGATTCACGGTGACCACGCCGCGATCGTCGGTGCTCAGCCGGGTAGTTTGCGGTGGGAAAGTTGTTCCCAACATTCTGACCACCACCGGAACGCCACCGCCGAGTTCCCGGCCGTCGCGCGTGACCTGAAAACTCAACGTGGCTGATTCGCCGCCCCGCAACTCAGGATTATCAAGCGAGATAATGGCAAAACCCAGATCTTCTACTACTGAGATGGGTTCTGTGCGGGCGTCACTGGCTTCCGGTTCGGTCGTTGGCGCAGGTTCGGGAGTTATTGGACTCGTAACCGGAGAAGCGGCTTCGCGCTCAGTCATCCGTTTTAAGTCTTCAATTCTTCCCGCGTGAACGGCCGCGCAAATCAATTTGTGTTGTCTTTGCAGGCGGCTGGCCAGAGCATCCTTATCAAAACCCTGATGGACCAGATCGTCATAAGGCGATCGTTTGCTCGCCAGAATTTCGCCGCCTGTGTATACGAGTGAAAGAATCACCGGCGTTTGCAAACCTTCTTTCCAGCACAGTGGGATCCGAAGCTTGGAATTCACGTGACTTGAAGTCGCGGC
>JADMIO010817136.1_pt1 | contig 58866 bp, 46 predicted proteins | sample 8958161 | NCBI WGS metagenome assembly JADMIO01 (sample SAMN16585339, study PRJNA669376) | soil metagenome | isolation source: Crop rotation soil | place: USA: Cullars Rotation, Alabama | collected 2011
CTTTCCCAACTGAAACATCCGCAGACCCATTTCGTGCTGGCCGTCGGGGATGGTCAAGCCCGATGATGCGAAGCTGGCGACGGCGCCGCCATTGGGTGCGGAAAGAAGCGATTCAGCCAGACTCTTCAGAGACGGATCGGCAAAATATCCGTTGAGACAGTCCATCACCACGACGAACGACAGCCGGTTGCCGTTCGTCAGTCCCGTCGCATCACTCCCGCTGAAGATTGCGCCACCCCAGATATCGACGTTCCCATGGCCCGAATAGACCGTCACCGATTGCCCGGAGTTCAGGTTCGCGATGATGTTCGCGCGAGCATCTGAGTCAGAGGATTGCAGACGACGGTAGACCTTCTGAATCGTCATGCCGGCAGGCAAAGCCGTCGCCACCTGATCGTTGGCGGCTTCGAAATTGAAGTAATAGCTACCCTGTGTGTCCGCGACAAGCAGAGCTTTGTTGCCGGCGTTGGCAGGCGAATAATTGACGATCTTGGAAACTACGAGATTCGCTTCGGCGACCGACCTGACCGGCAGACGGCCCACGGCAATGTCTGCGATGCCGTTGCCATCGAAGTCTGTCAGCCAATCATCTGAAGCGGTCTCCAAAGCCGTCGCAGTGCCGGCCGTGCCGGTGTCAACGAGCCGGGTCGGCACAAAATCAAAGTTGCCGGCGCCCAGGCGATTGCGCGGATCATAACTCGCGTCTCCGGCCAGCAGCAGATAAGACGGCGCGCGCGTCCAACTGCTTCGGGCCAGCGACATGAAATCGCGAATTGCCTGCGGAGTGTGCGCGCCAAAACTGAATTCGTCGTAGACGTCATCGATATCGACGAGCTTTACGACATAGCCTCCTGCCTGACGTTGCGCGACCAAAGGCGCCAGCGAAGGAATGAAATCCTTGTAGGCAATAATCACCAGGTCAGCGCCGTTCGTGTTGCTGTTAAGCGCCGACCGCTGGTTTAGGGTCAAAGACGCCGGCTGTGAAATGCGCGACGCCGGCAATGCGACGAGACGCCGCGCCTTGCCCCGTTCACCCGACGGAACAGTCGCGGCGAATGCACTGCCGCTGCCATCGATGATTGGTCGAACGCTCTGAACCGAAGTTGGATCTGTAACATCGACAATTCTTATGTCTGCGGTCGTGAATCCGTCCACGCGCGCACTCTGCGTGGCTTTCAGGCTGAATTGCAGAGAATCATTTTCAGCCCGGAAGCTGTGCGGATAAGTCACTCGGACATAATCGACGAGACTGACGTCGTTGGCTGAGGTCGGCGCGAGCTTAATCAGGTTGTCTCCATCGATCAGCCATGCGCCCGGAAACGACAGAGTTTGATTGGTTGACGATTCGTCTGAAAAGCTGATCGATCCGGCCGGCGTGCCGTTTACCGAAACGTTGATTTGATGAGTTCCCAGTGACGCGCCCTGCAGGGACACGCTTAGCTGTACCGGCGCCGTCGAGGTGCGCTCGACGTTGTGAGTACTAAGGTTGACGAGGGCGCCGTTCCCGGTAATCACAGGGCCGAAGAAATTCTCATGATCACCGTTGAGCGCCTTCGTGTAGTAAATGTTGTGCGGGCTGTACTCGATTGAAGAGGCGAATGCCGGCACGGTTGTGCCAACGTCAAGCGAATGATTGTGCAAACGCTGGCGAGATCTGCGCCGATGGTTGCGTGGCGTCTTTCGACGTGACCGGACTCGACTTTTGGCTGAAAGATTGTGACGGGCGGAAGCTACGGTGGCGAAGGCTGACTGCGAACTGACGGCGTTTCTTTCAGCGGATGGAACCGGCTGCGGAGTCGGCTGCTTTGCGAGCACCGGTTGAGGAACACTTTGCGAAACGCCCTCGTTCGCCGGCCCGCTTGCGATCTTGCTTCCTGCAGAAGGCCATGAGACTGCGTCGTAGATTTCTTTCGTCACCGCGACTTTCTCATTGTTCTTGCCATTGATTGCGAGCGACGAAGCTGTCTCAGGAATTCGCCAGAAGCCGGTCACGTTGAATTGCATCTGCGATGATCCGATTAACGGCTCTGGCCTTGAAATGACGCTGGGGCCTGGCTGCGCGGTATCCGGATGAAGATTGCCTGAGATGCCCATTCGTTTTCCCGTCTGGGTTCCATTTACCAACCAGTAAACGCGTGTGTCGGCTGTGGGACTATCCAGCCCTTGTCCCCAAAACTCGATGAAATCGGCCTGGGTCAGCACGCCGGCTTCGCGGCTCACACTGATCGCGAGTTCGTTGCCTTCAACAAACAGTTGCAGGTTTCGCGCGTCTCCGGTGACATCGAAACCAGCCGCGGACAGTTGCGGTTGCGTTATGCGATACCAACCGTCGCTGCGAATTCCGATCTTCAACGCCGGCTGGTTTGCCAGGAGCCACTGCTGGGACAGGCTGGCTGAATTGTCGCCGGCAACAACTTCAGCCGCCCGATCAATCTTTTCCGTGTTGGCCCAAACGGTGTTCGATGTCTGATTAACCTGGCTCTTTCCGACGTCAGCAAGCAAGGGCGTTTGCCGATATGCCGGCAACGTCGTCGCCGCGGCACCAGGGACTGCGATTGTTTTTTGTAAAGACTCGCCGCGCAAATCAACCGATTCGACTTCATAAGTGGAATCAGTCGTACCGACGGGATCGAACCAGGCGAAGCTCTGCGAACGACCTGAGAAGACCAACGTGGGACCGGCGATCAGGCTTGGATTCAGCTTCACGCGTTGCGCACGAACGAACCGAAACACGTTGAAGCCGAGAATCTGGCCGTCGAGTGGAGTGGTCCATTCCACCAGCACACCCCGCGGCGAAGCTGTAGCTCGCGCGTTTATGCTCTGATCATCGAGGAAAGTCTGTGCAACATAACGAGCGTCTTTGGTAGAAGCCGAAAGCTGCGCAACCGTGGGAGCGAATAACGCGGCCACCAGGAACACGGCAATACTTATTGAAACTGACGAGCGCTTCATTAATTTCGATCAGGCTTAGACCGCGCCAATTATGTGCTAAACGAATTGCCGAGACAACGGCGTGTCAGGCGGCGGGATGAGCGTTGTCGATTGGCCAAACCAACCGGCGGGCTCGCTGCAAACAGTTTTGGAGTTGATAGCGGACGCGGCGTCTCTTTCCGAATACGCCGTTGACGCTGATGGTGGCGAGGATCGGATCTGGCCAGCGGCGCCTTAAATCAGCCATGACACCCCTGGGACTTCGCAAATAGGCGCGCATCGGAGCCAGATGATTGTGGGGTTCGTGCTTGCTGGTAAAGGGTTGTTCCCAATTGATTAGCACGCTTTCAATAACCCACGCGGGCACAGACGCCTGCGCGGCGATCCGTTCATCTTTGATCGACGCTCCGAGCAGTTCGCGAGCCAGCCCGACAACTGAAAGAATCCAATTGACCCGCCGTTTGTCAGCGCCGAGACAAACGCCCCAATCAAAATCCTCCGACATCGACTCAAGCAGTAAGCCTACATCGCATAACCAGAGTGGCCGCCAGCCCGCATGCTTCAAAAAATGAACGGCAAGCAAAGCCAGATGATCTTCATCGCAGAGAACGCGCGTCTGCACTGCCCCACACGATACCAGCGTTGAGCGCGCGAACAGATCGGCGATCGGACGATCCGCCAATTCAAAAGCTCCGGGATGGAGATCGATTCGGCAATCGCGAAGTTCGTCACTCGTAGCCAGACTGCTCGCGATCGAATAGTCTTCCGGTCTGACCAGCAAATCGATATCGCCATACGGACGCAGGCCCGGCTGCGGATAGCAACGTGCAATCGCCCAGCCCTTGATCAAAATCGGTTCGACGTTCGATGAGCGGAAGCTTCTGAGGACCTTTTCAACTTTCGTTTGATGAATCGCGGCCTGGAGGGTAAGCAGGCGAAAGGCCTGGTGGAGGAGGTCTCCCGATGGAGTTTCCGCGAGGCCGGTGTCACGAATGGCCCACCAGCCCAGACCGGCCGCGCCGGAGTCGTAAAGCAACGGTGTTACGGCCTCGAAATCAGCGAAGGAATAAGCAGGATGGAGGGCAATCGAGTCGCGCCAGGACTGGCGCAGGGCCAGAGCAACTAACCGGCCCAGAGAAGAGTTTGACGAAGCGCTCTCGGGCATTTAAAAGCGGGTTATTACCCTCCGATACAGCCGCCGTCACAGACGCCGCTACAACACTGTGCGGAAGAAGTGCAGGGGGCGCCCGCGTGCAGGCACGTAGCCGCCTGAGCCGGCGTAGGTGCGACGATCGAAGCGACCAACGGAACCGCGACGGCCGCAGAAACCGCCAAAGCCTTCATAACTTCGCGACGGCCCATCCCATTGATCGGCGACGCCAGCGGGCCGTCCGCCAGCAGGTGATTACGGCCCAGCTGATCCAACGCCAGCCATACAAATCTTTCATCAATGGGATGATCCAGCTCGCCGGAGACAGAGCGGGCGATTTGTTTAGTCGTACTTTTGCCGTCGCAGTAATTCCAAACCAGAGACGCACTTTGATTCAGACAATGAGCCAAATCGCGATCCAGATCGTAAACCAGAGTTTCATCAGGCAGCGTTTGGACTATCAAGCCTTCGTGTCGGGCTCGAGGTTTGGTTGGACGAACACTCTTCATCGGGTTGATTTTCACGATTGCGAATGAAATTAGTTAGTTGCGGAAATTATCATGGCCCTGTGCGCATGGTCAATTCCGCCTTGATCCGATGGTAGTGTGACAAGTTGAACATTTCTCTGTGTCCCGGTGGATCTCGGTGCCTCTGTGGTGAAATCATTCTTAGGAGGAATCCACCACAGAGACACCGAGATCCACAGAGACACAGCGCAGCGAGTCACAAGCTGACGCCGAGCCAAAGGTTCACCTGTTTCCCTTCCCAATCGAGAACGAGTCAATCCAGAGGGTTCCGAACGCCGGACAATAGTTATTGGGACAGTCCTCGCGATTGACCACGAGCTGCACCGCACGCGTGTTTTCGCCGCTCGTAAAGTAAATCGAATAGGTTCGCCAGCCGGTTCCCTCTGGCTGGATGGCAAACTGGCCGAGAGTGACCGATTTGTCTTCCGACGCATCAATTACTCTGACGCTGGGGGCCGCGCTCGAAACAAAGGACCTGGTCATGGCGTGCACTGACACTGTATAGAGCTTGCCGGGTTCGACAATCACCAATTGCGAAAGCAGTTTCGCTTGCGCATCGGTATTGCCGTGAAAGTCAAAGCGCAGACTCTTTGCGCCAGAAGCGTGTTCTGCAGCATCGACCGACGGTGTCACGCCATTGAGGTTGGCCGGAATTTGCCAGCCAAAGAGCTGATTGCCAATCGCAATCTCTTCTTCAAAGTTGCCGTTGATGAACGACGCGGGCTGGCACGATGGACAGCGTGACATGGTCCAGACTTCAAAGGCTTCGGGATAAAACTTCGATTCGACCAGCCGTTGCATCAATTGATCCGCAACAGGCTGCGTCGGTGACTTTGTCAGCCGGAATTGTTCGAGGGCTGCGGCGCCCTGCTTGTGACCCGCCAGAAAGACAGCCAACGCCATGTGCGCATCATCGGACTTTGGCTGGACGAGTTGCACGGTCCTGGCCGCGTCGCTTCGCGAAATGCCCCACGCGAGATCAATTACGGCCGGGGTCAGGGCGTGACTTTGCTCTTCCGCAAATCGCAACTGTTGAAAAGCTTCGTCAATCTCGCCAGTCCTGAGAAGAAGGTTTCCGAGCAGCCAGCGCGGCTTGGCGTAAGCGAGAGCCACTTCTTCAGATTGGCGCAACGCCGCTAACCCGCCGGCCGGGTCGCCATCAAGGTCGCGCGTCACGCCCAACATCATCCAGAGAAAATAATCGCGCGGACGCAGTTGGACGGCGCGCTCGAGTTCCCGGCGCGCTCCAACGTAGTCGTCAGTGCGCTGGAGAACGATGCCGCGGGCAGCATGCACTTCGGGATCCGCGGGCAAACCATTGACCGCCTTATCGGCTGCCGCCACGTCGTTAGTCTTCAAGGCCTGCAGCGCCTGAGAGCGAGCCAGGCCCACGCGCGCCGATTGCCAAACCGCCAGGGCGCAGACCAGCGCGCCCACAATGCCGACTAACACCGGTTTTGTCACTTGATTTTTACTTGAAGGAGGTCGCGCCTTCTCGACCGTTAGATTACTAGGGCGTGCTGCCGCTCATGGTCCCGCCGCGGCTCAGTTCCGTACCTATGATTACTCCGCCGGCAGCGATTATTCCCGCACCCGCGACAGTAGCTCCTGAGATGCCGCCGCCCAATGATCCAAGTTGGCCGTTGGGCAGAAGACAGCCGGCGAGATGGTTCTGCCCTTTATCGGTCTTCTCAGAGGCCTGATCGGTGTACAGTTCCATTTCACCCGGCAGTACGTTGGTCTTCTTTCGCGTAACTGCGCAGCCACGAATTACTTTTACGTGGACGTTGCCGTTCTCATCGAAGTCCAACTTGATTGTGGAGTTCGGTTGAATCTCTACGACTCCCGCGTCACCGAGATCGATAACTCCGCTGACTTGATCAGGAGTTTCGATCGTGGCGCCCGTGAGCAACGTCGCTCCGGTTCCCACCTGATTTCCGTTTACCGTAATTGCCTGGTTGTTCTTGGTTGTCAGTCGCGCGGTGATTTGCCTTTGCTGAGGTACGCCGCCACCAGCAGAAGTCTCCGGCAGTGCGCCATGCACACAAATCTGCGCCAGACAGAACGCAGACAACAAGGCGATGACCGTTAGAGCTTTTCTTCGCCGGAGGTTCATGTTTTGGTTTCCTCTCATCGGGTTCGACTTAAGCTGAGCGGCGATTTCGGATTGCAGTTTACTTCTGCCCGGCTTGTGCGTCAATCGTTTTATCCCGCATTTTCGTTTGGAGGCGGGCGTTGCCCGCCCGCTTTGGCTTAAATCGAGAACTGCGCCGAAGTTATTTGTCCAAGGGGCGGGCAACGCCCGCCTCCAAACATAGATTTGGTCTAGGTCACAATGCAGAGACCACGGCATCAGCTACTTCTTCACCGCGTTGTAGAGCTGATCCGCCAGTTTCGGATCCAGAGTCTTGAGGATCGCGAATTCCCTGGTCACGCCATCTTTGTCACCCAGGCTGGCGTAAACCAGACCCAGACTGTAATGCGCCTGCGCATGGTCTCGTTTCAATTTCACGACCTGCTTCAAAGCGTTGAGCGCGTCCTGGCTCTTCCCTGCTTTATAACTGGAGTTGCCGAGCCCGTAGAATGCCTCGAGATTGTTTGGATTAATTTCCGTCGCTCTCTTAAACGCCGCCGCGGCCTCGCCGAACTGACCAGCGCGAAACGCAGCCGTGCCTAACCCGAGATAAGCCGCTTCGTAATCAGCCTTGATCTGCGTCGTTCGTTTGTAGGCGCCGGCGGCGTCAGCGAAGCGGCCGGCATCGAACAAGGCTTTGCCGAGATTGTAATTTGCTGCCAGATAATCCGGCCTGAGCGTCACTGCCTGCTGCAGCAAATCGACCGCTTGCGCCGGCTGGCCGGTCTTGTCGTAGATGTAACCCAGCCCGTTCAGGGCCTTCGCGTACTTGGGATCAAGCTTGATGGCCTGTTGATAATGCGTGACCGCGTCGGCGGTGTTTCCGGTCTTATCTTCAGCAAACGCGAGGTTGTTCATGATTGATGCCAGATCAGATTTCACCCGCGCAGCTTCCTTAAAGGCAGTGACGGCTTCCGCAAACCGGTTGAGATTGGTCAAGGCAATGCCGAGGTTGTTCTCGGCTTCAGGCCAATCGCGCTTATGGCTGATTGCCTGTTGATACGCATCTGCGGCATCGCTGAATTTTCCCGACATCAGGAAGGCATTGCCCAGGTTGTATTCCGTATCGGCGAATCCCGGTTTTAATTTTGCTGCCTGCTGAAATGCTTTGATGGCGTCGCTATATTTCTCGAGCGCGTATTGGGCCGCCCCCAGATTGTTCGTGGTTTCCGGATCGTCCGGCTTCAGACGCAACGCCTGGGTAAAGGCATCTACCGCTTCTTTGTAGTGCCCCGCTTTGTAGGACGCCGCGCCAAGATTATTGAAACCGAGAGCGTCGTTGGGATTAAGTTGCACCACACGCTTGAGAGCGCGAATCGAATCTTCATAACGCGCAGCGCGATCGTAGGCATAAGCCAGATTGTTGAGCGCGTCAACATTATCCGGCTGCAGCTTGATTACCGATTCATAAGTACGCGCCGCGTCTTCCCAGCGTCCCTGGCCCAGGTACACGTCGCCCAGACCCATCAAGGCGTCGGCCCAATCGGGCTTGAGACTCAACGCGCGATTGAGGGCCGCGGCCGCTTCCTCGTATCTCTCAGCAGAGCTGTACGCGATACCAAGATTAAAGAAACTCTCCGCATCATCAGCCTTTGCCTTCGTTGACTGCTGGAATGATTCAATCGCCTTCTGGGTTTGATTCAGGGCCAGATATGTCACGCCCAGGTTATTCAACGTCGGAGCATCGTTCACCTGCAACTTCAGTGCTTCGTTGTAGGAATCAAGCGCTTTGGCGTAATCGCCCGCGTCATATGAGGTGTTGCCTTGATCATTCAAAGCTTCAACCTTTGCCTGCGTCGAAACTTCAGCCGGCGTCGCTTCCGGCTGCGGCACGCCCGTTTGCGGTGAAGCTGTGGGTCGAATGCGCGCTATTTCTGCCGGAGTCGAAATTCTGCGCGGCGGCCGGTGTTTCGCAATCAGGGCCGCGGCTCCTCCCGCCAAATCTCGCACGCGCGGGGGACGCTTAAAGATGATTGATGCGCCACCGATAATGTCCTGCCCGATCAAAGCCGCGGCGCCGCCGGCGATGTCCTGCGGCAGCCCAAACAAGCTCTGACATAACACCGACGCGACCACGATGGCCGCGACGCGCTTGAAAACAATTCTGTGATTCGATCCGGACAAAGTCTTGCTCTCTATTTGAACGCCGCGCTTCGATGCTCTTGCGCCGCCGCCCGTTGGTCGATTTTATTCAAACTTACCAAAGCCAGCAGCATAACAAATACCAGGGCGTTGCTGGTGATATGCAATCCGAAATCAACCAGGCTGTGGACCGCGATGCCGGCGATCCCAATGGCCGCACCGACCAGGTAAACATGCTGCACGCCGGTGAACGCCCGCTCCGCCCTCCGCAGTCTTTGAAGCAGCGCCCACGCAAACCAAAAGAACAAGCCGACGCCTATCAGCCCGGCGCTCGCCAGCAACTCGAGGTATTCATTGTGGGCCTGCTGGGGCGTCAGCATTCCATTGGCATCATGATACCGGGGGATCTCCGCCCAGTATCCACCCAGCCCGGCGCCCGCCAACGGATGTGCGCGGGCCATCTTCAAGGTCGCGCGCCAAATGTCACGGCGGCGCGCTCCCTCAGCATCGCCGGCGCGATTTGAGATTTCGTTCGCCGCAGTTTCGACTCCGGTAGACAACTGATCGCCTCCGAGCCACACGGTGGTTGCGCCCGCGACCAGCAAGATCAGAATGATCGTCAACGCCGCAACACTCATCGATCGCATTGACCGCGGCGCGCCGTCTCCCTTTAATGATGCCCGCTTCACCGAGATGAAGAACAATGCCGCCGCGATCATTTCGACCGACGCGGCCACCAGGCCGCCGCGCGAACGCGACATGACCAAAGCTGCCCACAAAAGGATTAGGGCTGAGACATACAAAAGCTTCCGTTGCCCTGCGCCCTTCTGCAGCAGAATAATCGCCGCCAACAAACCGATCGCCGGTTCTGCGGCATAAGCAAAATGGTTCTTGTTAATGAACTGCCCAAAGCCATCACCCATCGTCAGAGAACTCAGCAGAAAACCATTGCGATGCTGCAGCGTCAGCCGTACGATTCCAAAGATTGCGCTGCCAACGCCGACGAAAATGATCGCGTGAGTCAGAACTCTCAGCCGCAGCTGATTGTCGGTGAAGCGCACAGCCAGGATTCCTGCCAGCGCCAACGCTGCAAGACGCAGGGCGAATATCCAACTCTCAAATGGATCGGCGCTCAGCGCATTAAGTACTTTGACACCGGCAATGTTGGTTTGCGACCACGACACACTTTGCAGTGCGGCGAAAACCGCGGTTGCCATTAGGGGCAGAAATACCCGGAGATCGCCGGCGAGCCATTGGCGCGTCAACAGAATGTGAATAAAACCCAGGAAGCCGAGCGCGAAGACAGCGCAGTGAAAGACGGCCTGCGACCAGGGCTCGACAGAGCCATAAGGAATCGGCACGGCCAATAGCAGAACGATGAGCCCATAGAACACAATCGCGCGCAGCCAGCGCGCAGCTTTGGACTGCGCGAAAGCTCGTCGTTCGGGCAACGAACTGCTGTCGCGGCGCGAGTGCTCCAAGATAATCAGTTGAATTTAGCCGGCAGTAGCCGCGCGTTGATGCGGAATCGATCGCTCCGCATGATCGAATATGCGCTGCGCGGCGCCGGCGAGGGCAGGCTGAAAGACCTTCGTGAGATAGTTGACGTCAAACAACAAAGGTTCAGCTGCAATGGGCCGGGACAGATCGAGGTAACCATACGTGCCGTTGGCGCCGGAAATTGGCAGACGGATTGTCCATACTTCCGGCGCCGGCTGATTGTGCTCAGCTTTTGCCGGCTGCCACTTCCACTGGACGCGGTCGTTTTGCATCTGCAACTGATGCGCGCCGGCTTTCTCGGCAAGGGCCATTTCCACGGCTTGCGTATTGATCATCACATGGCCGTTGCAGCTTAGTTCGGCGGAAGCGCTGACAAATTCTCCCGCGTCGACGACTTCAATGACCGCATCAAAAAATTGATTGAGTTGCGTCGCCAGCGCAATCGATTGGCAAGCGCGCCGGATGCGAAGATTATTAACCGCCCTTACACGCCGGTCGCCAATATTGCGCCGGACACTGGCGCGCAACTCGTCAACTTCGTGATAACGGAGATTGCCCAGCGCCAGGATGATCGCCACGCCGATAACAAACAAAACGATCGCCGGCACCGCGCTCCCGGTATTCACAAACAGCATCGCTGCCAAACCGAACGCGGCACTGACGGCGTAAAGCGCCAGCGCGACGCGACGTTGTGACCAGCCCCGCGCCAGCAGCATGTGGTGAATGTGCTCGCGGTCGCCGACAAAAACCGGTTTGCCGCTCAATAAGCGACGCCCGATGGTCACCGCCGTATCAACGACGGGCAGACCGAATGCCAGCATCGGAATCGCCACGGCGACAGCAGTCGAAGCTTTCTGCGATCCCTGAACCGACAAAGCTGCCAGCAGAAATCCCACCAGGAGCGATCCTGAATCACCGAGGAAGATGGAAGCAGGATTGAAGTTGTAACGCAGAAAACCAGCCAGCGCACCACTCAACGCCAGGGCTATGACGGTCACGCGCGCATTGCCTTGCATCAAAGCATTCGTCAAGAGCACCAGCGACGAGAACAGCGCGGAACCCGTCGCCAAGCCATCGACACCATCGATCAGATTGAATGCGTTGGTGATCCCCACAATCCAAAGCACGGTCAAACCGAGGCCCAACGCCGGATGGATAGTGATCTGTCCGATGAACGGAATCGACAGGCCGTCGATTCGCCCGCCCAGCGCATAGAACAACCCCGCAATGCAACCAATTGAAACGAGCTTGATGGGGGCTTTGGCGCCGCGAATATCATCGTAAGCTCCCAACAAGAGTACGAGGAAACCGCAAATCAGAACCGATGCAATGGCTTTCAGATCCGGACGCAGATTCTGCGTCAGCCCATTGCGCAGCAACGTGATCGAACTCAGCGCAATGAGAATCGAAAAGAAGATCGCGAGGCCGCCGAGTCTCGGCACGGCCTTCTGATGAATGCGCCTTTGATCGAGCGAAGTATCGAGAATCCCGAAGCGTTCGCATAAACGGCGCAACAGCGGAGTCAGGACGCCGGCGGCGAACGCGGCAATCAGGAAGATCGCCAAAAAGGTTCTCATGCTGGGGGCGGCTGCCATTTTGATCAATGAAGGTCTGCGTTGTTAGCGGCTGGCGCTCGCCGGCGCTGGAGAGTTGGCAGTCGCAACTGAACCCTCAACGGTGGCGGGCTGTCTGCTTGCTTCGACGATGTCGATCAATCGAGCCAGGCCGTCGCCTGAGCCAATGTTTGACGTCTTTCGCTCTGGACGCGTCGCACAAAGAGTCGCGGCGCCGATTATGTGCTGCGTCACCTGGGCCACCGCTCCATGCTCCGCTAGATACGCCTGGTTGTCGCCATTCATCTGACTCACCAAATCGGTCACGTGACTTTCTCGCGGCCCAATATAAAGAAACGGCGACGCCACCCGTAGCACGTTGTAGATCTTGCAGGGGTGAACGATGCCTACGAACGGCTCGCCCATAACGATGACATGAAGATCCGCGGCGGACAGAGACGCCGCCAACTGTTCACGCGGTTGGTACGGCAAGCAGCGAATATTCTCCGTCGCACGCGCAGCGGCAAACTGCTTCACCGTCTCAAATTCACTGCCACCGCCGACAAAGCAAAATACGATGTCGGCGTGTTCGCGCAAGGCGTCTGCGGCTTCGAGCAGCGTGTTGAGCGGATGGCACGGACTGTGGTTGCCCGCGTACATCACCACAAACTTTCCGTTCAGTTGATGCCTTTGGCGAAACGATTCGCGGCCCGACTGGTCAAACGCGACGTCCTCGTCATGGGGCCACAAGCCTATCACTTCCAATTGATCAGCAGACACACCCTTGCCCGCGATGCGCGCGTGCATGAATCGATCGAGCGCCACCACCGGCCGTGCGCCTCGCAAGGCAAAATTTTGAAAGCCATCGAGCAAACGCGTGATGAGTGCGTCCTGGCGCAACCACCCGGCCGCCAGAGCCTCATCCGGATTCAGATCCATAATCCAATAGACCAGACGGCCGCCTTTTAGCTTCACAAACAGCGCCGCGATAAAAGCGATCAGTGGCGGAGAGGTCAGCGCCACCACGACATCCTGCCGCGGAGTGACGATCAGTCTCAGAGAATAAGCAATCAACAACGTGGCAAAATTGACTGCACGCTTCCAACGTCTGGCTTTTCCAAACGCCAGCGACGGCAGCCTGACGATGTCAATCCCTTTCCAGGTTTCGCGCCGGGCGAATCGTTGCGCCGGATTGTCGTAACCCCGGTCGCTGGTCACGACGGTTACGTCGTGGCCGCGATTAACCAGGGCGATGGCCAGATCAGTCAGGTGTTGGCCTGTCGCCACGACGTCCGGGTAGAAGCATTGATTCAACAAAGTAATCTTCATTGCGGTTGAATCAGCTCAGACGTTGCCGGACCACAAAGTTACCCATGAACAGCACATCAATTCGGGTGTTGAGAAAACAATCGATGGCATCGCGCGGGGTGCAGACAACTGGTTCGTTTTCATTGAACGATGTATTCAACACTATCGGGACGCCGGTCAGCTCGTAGAAGCATTGAATCAAATCATAGAAGCGTTGATTCAGTTCACGTGTAACCGTCTGTAGCCGGCCAGTACCATCGACGTGCGTCACCGCCGGAATCTCTTCGCGCTTCTCAGGTTTGACGTCATAGACCATCAACATCGCCGGTGAAGGATGCGTCTGCGCAAAGTATTCGCCGAGGTGCTCAGCCAAAATCGCGGGAGCGAACGGACGGAACGATTCTCGCTTCTTGATGCGCTCGTTCAGCACGTCTTTTATTTCCCGTCGTCTCGGATCAGCGAGGATTGAACGATTACCCAGCGCCCGCGGCCCAAACTCCATCCGTCCCTGAAACCAACCGACCACCAATCCGTCCGCGATCTCACGCGCCGCTCGCGCGACGAGTTCTTTGTCCGAGCATCTTTGAAATTCAAGATTTGAAACCCGCAACTCGCTTTCGATCTGTTCGAGAGAGAACTCCGGACCAGTGTAAGGACTAAACTCGTAACGCAAACTGTCAGTTTGCGATTCCCTCATTCCCGTCAATTCTTCCTGTCGGCGCCACCGCCTGCCACTTTGTCTAGCCTCACTCAGAATCTGATAACAGACGCCAACCGCAGTCCCGCTATCTCCCGCCGCCGGCTGAACAAAGATTCGCCGGAACGGAGTCTCTTTCAAAATCTTGCCATTCATCACCGAGTTGTAAGCAACACCGCCTGCCAGCCCCAAATCGGTCACGCGCGTTTCATCGTGCAGATGATTCATTACGTGAAACGCTACCTCTTCGAGGCGCAGCTGAAGACTTGCCGCCAAATCACGATCGCGTTCCGTCAATTCTGAACCCGGCACGCGCGCGCGCCCGAAGGTTTCTGCGAAAGCCTCTGAACCAATCCGGCCAATGTGCGGCGAACCATTATCCCAACTCATCTCGACCCCCTGCGTTGAGTGCAGGAAATAATCGAGATTCAAACGGAAGCGGCCATGGTTTTCAGTTCGGATAATCTCCCGGAACTGTGCGATGAATCGCGGCCGGCCATAAGGCGCGAGACCCATGACCTTGCCTTCATCGCCGTAATGCGGAAACCCCAGGAACTGAGTCGTGGCGGTATAAAGAATTCCCAGTGAGTGCGGATATTCAATCTGGCCCAGCACTTTGACTGAGTCACCTTCCCCGGCCGCCCACATCGTGGAAACGAAATCGCCAAAACCGTCGAGAGATAAAAGCGCAGCTTGTTCGAACGGCGAAACAAAAAACGCGCTGGCGAGGTGCGCTCGATGATGCTCGATGTGATGGATCTGTGCCGTTATAAGGTCGGCCGAAACTGATAGCGCGCCGGCTAGCTCTCGTTTCAGATCGAACACTCTCGAAGCATTGTGCAAACGATCTTTAAGCTGCGAAGCCAGGCGCCGTCCGTTTCCATTTCCATTCGACCCATCGATGTATTCAGTCGCAGACGGATCGGGTTGATGGTACTCATCGTCGACAACCACAGCCGGCGCGGCAGAGACGGACAGCCGCCTTCGCGTCAACAGACGCTGGCCTGCCGCAAAGACTTTCTTGTGCAGGCGCGCTGTCGGATTGCGTGAAATCCCAATGTGATCGACCTGTTCAATCGAGATGCCGGCCGCGCGCAAACAGAACTGAATCGATTGCGCCGGAAATCCGGCGCAGTGCTTGACCCGGTTGAAGCGCTCTTCTTCAACCGCGGCAATCAGCTCCCCGTCCCGGATCAGCGCCGCCGCCGCATCGCCGTGATATGCGTTTATGCCGAGGATGTACATGCGACTTCCTAAACCGAAACGAACTCTAATCCCCTCCAGCTCACATCACGCATTAGCGTGGCTGACGCAATCATCAGCCGTTTTACGATCTGTTTTTGTCCGGGCCACTGCCAGCAGTTCGGAACCTTCCAAGCTCGTTATCTGGACAGTTTCAGGGCTGTTTGCCCAGCTCTCGATCAGGCTCAGGTCATATTCCGTCGAACACACCAACAAGCCTTCCGCGAAAATCTGCTGAAAGAATAACTCATCCAAAAAATTTGGATGGACCATGCCCCACAACCGGTCCCAGTCCTTCGCTTTCTTAGCTCTAAAGTGGTGAGAACCATTAGGCGCCAGGATCACAATCCACCCTCCGGGCCTGACCAGTGAAACTGCGCACTGAAGAACGTCCAGCGGCGAAGGCACGTGCTCGAGGACATGTGAGGCAAAGAATACGTCGAATGGTCCTTTCACCTTTTCGGGTTCATGGTGCGCATCGACGGCAAGATGCTGCCTCGCATATTCGCAGCGCGCCACGGATATTTCGAATCCCACAACCTCGTAGCCTGCCTGAGCAAATTGCCAACTGCCGTATCCCCAGGAGCAACCATAGTCGAGCAGACGCATTCCGGGCCGGCATCCGAGCGCGGCCAAGATTCGCAAAGCGCGCGCGTAGTCTCTGTCGGTTCCCTTGAATTGGTTTTGTTTCAGCGCCGCCAGTTCAACAGCCGAAGGCATCGCAGTCGTGAAGCCCTGCGAATAGTCATGCTGATAGAAATTATATCCTTCCTTTTCGGTTGTGGTTGGAGTGCGGTATTGAAGGGCGCAGTTACGGCAACGCCTCAAGGCCGTAACCAGGTATTTCCGGCTCACAATAGTGGACGCTGAGCTGCCGCAACCCGGACAGTTGAGACCCTGTTGCAAAAGGGACTTTCTTGCCGAGCCCAGAAAATAGTTAAGCTTGCCGGAGATCATCGGGGACATGCGGAGAGAGACGGATCACGCCGGTGAATTACACAGTTCAGTTATCGCTTGCCTGATCAACTCGACCGCAGTTTCCGGCGGACCCGGACGCGAACGCTCCTGGAGCGCACGCGCTTCGGAAAGGGCGGCCGGAAGATCTTCAGGTTCGTATGCCGGAATGATTCGTCCGGCGGCAGCAATGGCCTTCACCAGTTGAAACTGATCGTCGACGTGTTCGCCATACTTAATTCTGCGCGGCATGACAACCGGGACTTTGCCGGCCTGGAATACGTGATGAAGGGTGCCCGCCCCGCCATGGCAAACCACGATGCTGGCATTTTCGATCAAATTAACGAACTCGGCGGAAGGAAAATAGTCTCTCTGCTTGCAGTGGGCCGCGCGATACTCGGCGGTCCCTGATTGCATTACGACCGGTTCACCATTCAGACCATGGGCGGCCAAATCATCCATGGCGCGCAACAGGCGAGAAAACTCTTGCGTGGCGTTGCCGACAGTCACGAAGATCATACGAGCGGCCCGCAATACTTCCCCTTAGGATAAAAGCGCTGCAGCGATTCCCATTGATAGAAGAGACGATCGGCGAGGTAATACATAATGCGGCCACTCAGCGATGGTTCTGTCACACGATTGAAGGTCTCTACAAAAATCGACGGGATGTTCAGCAAATGGCCAACGATGGCGAAGGGCACGCAGGCGCCGGCGCCGGTACTCAAGATGACCTGCGGCTTTTCTTTCCGCAGGATGGTCCACGCCTCCCAAAGATTCACGAAAAAGAGTAAGTCGCGTTCAGAATGCCTGATGAAGTACGTCTTGTTCTCCATGTCCGCCGGGACGAAGGCGCGTTTGTTAATGACATAGAAGTGCTCACATTCTTCGTAAGCGGCCCGCAGCGTGCGCACCTCAGTTAAATGACCACCGCACGAAGACACGATACAAATCTTTGGCTTCATTCCTTTGAGACTCAACGCCCGTTGTTTCGCCAGGCGCTGCTTTGGCGCGAGCTCCGCAGGATATCTTCATAAACGTTGATGGTTTCGCGCGTGGTAACGGCGACCGAAAATTTCGTTTCGACCAACAAACGGCCACGCTTTCCCATTTCTGCTCGGAGCACTTGATCGTCCAGGACCTGGCCCAACGCTGTTTGCAGCGCATCAACCGTCGGCGAGATCACCAGCCCGGCGCCGGCGTTTTTGATTTCTTCATGGATGTTGATTCTGTCCGTGATCACAACCGGAACCCCGCGCGCCATTACTTCAGTGATGGCGACGCCAAAATTCTCGTCATAAGACGGCAAGACAAACACGTCGGCGGAGGCGATGACTTTCGCCTTTTCCTCTCCCTGAACAAAACCTGTGAACGTGGTGTACGAAAGTACTCCCGATGCCTCCAGCATGGCCTTGACCTGCTCTTCGTATTTCCCTTCGCCGCGGCCGGCCATGATTAATTCGAAGTGCCTGCCCTCCTGGAGCAGTCCGCCCAGCGCTTTGGCCAGCAGGTCGATTCCCTTCTTCGGGTCGAACCGGGAGAGATAAAGAATGCGGAGCTTTGAACCCTTGTCTTTCATCTCGACACTATTGTGCTCATTCGGAAGCTCAACGATGTAAGGCAGGACAAAATTCGATCGACCGACAAACGCGCTCTTACGCAGTTCATCCTCGGCGGTAAAGTGGACGCCTGCCGCAAATTCAAGGTTTCGCTTTTCAATCACGTTCAAGTAGAAGCGCTTCAGTCGTCTTCTATTCTGAAGTGGCCACGGACCCAACATCCCGTGCGGCAAAATGATGTAGGGCACTCCATGTCTGCGGGCGATCAGTGAAGCAACGGCAGTTGAATACGAAAAGAGCGCGTGGGCGTGTATCAGATCGTAGCCGGCGATGCTTTGATTGAGCCATCGCGTCAGACCCCAGGAAGGCTTGTAACTCCAGTTCATTTGCCGTGGAAAGAAGTACACCGGAATGCCCTGGACGCTGGCAGGGACTTCGTCGGGAATCTGAATATTCTCGTCGTGGTCCGCGTTCGTTGTGGCTATTTCGGCATTGACTCCCGCATTGCGCAGGGCGCGACAGGTGTCAATCACGACCTTCGATGGGCCGCCATATGATTCGGCAATGGCGGGAATCACGTGCAGTACTCTCATGCGCTCGCCGGATGACTGCTTATAACTGATTGGGTGATGCGCACTAATTCGGCGGCTCCCCATTCTGGCGTGAGATGAGCCACCGCGGCTCTGGCCGAACTTCCAAATTCGTTTATTACCGCGCGGTGATCGACAAACCAGTTCATGTACGTTGCCAGCGCCTCCTCGTCTTCGGCGTCGAACAAAAAACCGTTAGTGCCCGGATCGATCAACTCATAAGCGGCGCCCGTTTGTCTGGTGGAAATCACGGGCAAGCCGGCGGCCATCGCTTCCTGCACGACAACGCCCCACCCTTCATGCCGCGCCGGGTGAATAAAGACATCCGCATCGGCAAATGCCTTTGCCCGCTCGCTGTACGGCACAAGGCCGCGAAAGATGATGCGATCGCGGTACATCTTGTCGACCGCGTTAGTGAGCCGGCTTCGTTCGATACCGTCGCCGACGATCGTAAGAGAAACCGAGGGATTGCGACGCGCTACGTGCTGAAAAGCGGAAATCACGACATCAATCCCTTTTCGATGAATTAGCTCGCTACACGTCAGGAATCGCAACGTCCCAGCCGGTGGTCCGGGTTCACGCCGGATCTGCATGAATTCATCATGGTTGATTAAATATGGCACTGAGAAGATGCGCTCGGGCGAACCGAAATGCGCCGTGTAGGCTTCCCGGGCCAGGCGGCCGGTGGCTATGATTCCACCTGCCGAACGCACCAGACACATCGCCACTTTGCGCGCAGAGTTGTGCAGGTAGCTCCCCGGTTTCATGCCGGGTCGTTCCCCAAACAGCACCCAGGGTCTTCTTTGCAGCGCGCGAACTAACATCGCCATCTGCATCGTCAGATGTGAATAGCCGCCAACCACTACCAGATCGTAATTGCCCTTCATCAGCCGGGGCACGATATCAGCGTTAAGAAACAGGCCGCCGCCGGGTCCCGGCAGCCTTGACCCCTTCAGCAAAACGCCCCTGCCGTCGGGAGCCTGAACATTCAATTTGCCTTTGAGCGGTTTGCTTGAGCAGTAGATTACATTCAAGTCGACTTCGGGACGTGCTGCAAAGGCCGTCAATAGATCGATCTGATCGCCCGATGGCGCGTTCGAAAGCCACGCCACCGCCAGCCGATCTACGGACTTCAAGCTACGAGTTTGCCGCGCCATATGAAACGGCCCTCACACCGACTCTCAATCGCTTCATCCCAAAATTTCTTACCAGCAGGATTACCAGCGCCAGGACATACCAATTCAGCACGATGTCGCCAAAGCTGCGCACGCCGATTAGAAAAATCGTCAACCCCAAAGAATAGATAAGACCGCTCGCGTTTCTCTCACCCAGATATGGGATGAATTCATCCCAGTTCCTGGCGAGCCAGCCGTAAACCAATCCGCCGAGGACAATTCCCAGGATGCCCTGGCTGATGTAGAGCTCTCCGACCACCGACACTGAAAGGCTGGCTCCGGTCTCCTCCCATTGCACGAAGGGAAAGCCGGTGGCGTAAGGTTTTTGCGGCCAGAGAAAACGAGGGACCGGATGGGTGAAGATTTGCAGAAAGATCCACTCGTTGGTGTACTCATAGCTGTTGGGCATGGTCTCCACCGCGGTAGCGAACCAATAGAAGTTGTTGTCGCGATGCATTTCGAGTGGGTTCGACTGGACCGCCGCGGCGTCGAAATTATAGAAGCCGCCGGAGCGAAACTGCACTTGTGCCTGCATCATCCAGAAAAGCACCAGCACCAGTCCCAGAAATATCGGCATCCGTCTTTTCAACACCTTCGTGGAAGTGGTAAAGAAGACATAGGTCAGCGGCCCCAGCACAACGAAGGCGAAAAGTCTGCGTTCACCGCCAAAGAAGGTAACCGTCAGCAACGACAAAATCATGGCGCCGAGCAGAATCTTTTTCCAGACGACTAACTTTCGCGATATGAGGTACGTTCCCAAAAAAGGTATTGAGAGCTGCAGCAACCGCGCGATGCTTTTGAAGAAATCCTGTTGACCACCCAGCATGCCTCGCCGCCAGGCGACGTCAACATCCTGCGAGTAGCCGGCCAGCAGGAGCCGCCAGAGTTCGCTGATACTGTTTGCGACGATTATCAGCGGAACGATACTAACCACATAAATCGCGACGGTAACAAAAAAGAGTAAATCGTCGTTGGTAAGCGTGGGGGTGCTGGAGAAGAAATGCTTGACCGTGGCCAGCGGCCTTATTAGATAGCCCAACCAAACCGCTACGATAAATCCCGCCGCGTATAGGAGTGCTGTGATTAAGACTTCAGGGGTGAAGTCATCCAGCCCTTTGCGCATCAGGAGGGGGTCGAGCAACAACCAGAAGAGCACCCCTGAAAGCACGACCGTACGGGAATTGAGAAGCGGTCTTCCGACAACGATCCGGTCCCACAAACTTCCGAGAACCACCACCATGAACAATGAGCCGGTAAAAATCGGAATTGATGACCACGATTTGCTGGAAGCCGCAAACAAATAGATCACGCCCGCGACGACAAAGAGAAACAGCCAACCCGAGATTTCCGCCCCCCGCCGCAGGCGAACGCGCTTATTGGCCAGGCTGCTAATTGAAGGAACGCTTAGCTTCATTGGAAAGCAAGGCTGGTCGTCTACTGCTGATCCAGCGGAAGTGCTCTTATCAACCTGTCAGCGTAGGCCGCCAGCGAGATATCTCCCGCGCGCGCAAGTGCGGCTTTCGACATCGCCTTTAGCAAATGCTGATCATCAGCCAAACGGGCAAGGCACGCGGCCAGTTTGTCAGGATCGCGAATAGGGATGATAAAGCCGTCCACACCATCTCGCACCACTGACCCGCTATTGGCCGTCGTTACCACCGGCACCCCGCAAGCCAACGCTTCGTAAGTTACCGTAGCCGAGCCCTCACAGATTGAAGGCAAAACCAGGAGGTCGGCCCATCCCAAAAGGTCCCATGCCTGTCGCCTCGTCACCGGGCCGACAACTTCGCACCAGCGGGCGTAATCGCCGAGACGTGACTTGTCCAAAGCAATTGGACCAGCAAGCTTTGCTCGAATTTGACGCGGACGATTCACTTCACGCAGAGCATCCAACAAGTAAGGAACACCTTTTCGCAACCCCACCTCGCCCAAAAACAGAAGGTTCAGGGTTTCATGCTGACGCGATCGATATGCGTTGAAGTGCGTGAGGTCAACGCCGTACGGAACCACTTTGATTCGATCGCTCGGCACTTTTTCCTGAGCCAGCGCCTGGGCGACAAAGTCTGAGCCGCAGACTATGCGGTCAGCCAGGGCCCACTCGGCAGCTTCGCGCTCGGACAGCGGGTCAGGGCCGCTCACATCACCTTGTGGCTGCCATCCGGGCCATCGTTCGGATTCTTCCTTGAGCAATTTCAATTCAAAGTTTCTCGGAGCTATCGACTGCTCGAGGACGCAGGATATGTCGCGGTCGCGAGCATGCTGGAATATTTCCAGCGCGGCGCCGTTATAACCCCAGACCACCTTCGCACCGTCAAGACCTGCCTGAATGACCCGACAGCCAAACTTTCGATTGGCTCGCGCCGCCAGGTTTGCGAACGCTGAGGGTGTGAGCGGCCGGCGCCGGCTCAGGAAATACGAGAGCCCAAGCAAATCGAACGACACCACGCGTTCGCCGGGGATACCCGCAGATGCCCTGCCGGACAAACGATCAAATACTTCAGGCTTCAACTCTCGCGGCACACGGTTCAGCATCTTGTTCAGCCACGGCTTATTTCCGACATAAGTGTCGGTGTAAAACGTATGCAGCAATCCTGCGTTTGCCAGCAGTGCAGGCACAGCGAAATGCATGCGCGCACCCAGCATCGCCACGCTTACAATTGGTTCAGACCGGGACATTGACAAAACGCTTTATCAAACCAGGAAGTCGAAACGATCAATTGCCAGATACGGTTTTTGACTGAAACCGAATTTGTAATTCACTTTCAAACGAATTGAGGACGGCTTCGGACATCTCATTCTTACCGTGATCTTCAAGGGCCCTGGCCAGCGCGAAATCCAACTTATCAAGCTCAACCGGTTCCGGAAGCGCGAACAGTTTCTTGTCAATCAACCGCTGTCGCGCGCGCCGCGCGAAGTGCTTTCCGTAGAAAGCAAAGGCGGCCTTCCAGATTGAGAACACGAGCCGCGGCAAATGACTCTGCTGAAAAATAAGCTTGTTTCGATAAGAGTTGTAAACGAATTTCGGATCGTAGTTCCAATGACTGCCGTCCGCTTCGTGTGAGGCAACAAAGCTGGGAACGTAGAATAGTTTGAAGCCGGCGCGTCTGGCGCGTTCTGAGAACTCCCATTCCTCGACGCCAAAAAAATATTCTTCGGGCAGCAACCCGACCCTGTTGAGCACCGCGCGTTTTATCAGCATGAGCGCACCGGTCACGAAACCCGTTTCGCCCGGCTGATCATATTGTCCTCGATCGACTTCGCCGAAGCCTCGCACCACCGCCTGCCCCCGCCAATGGTCGATTCGGCCGCCCGCGTACCAGATAGTGTGTGGCTGACGCGCCAGAAGAATCTTCCCACTAATGATTCCTATCGATGAATGCGTCTGGGCAGCCTCGACCGCCGCCGGCAACGAATCGCGCGCGATCGTGGCATCGTTGTTCATCAATAAGACGTATTCGCAGGCGGCATCTTTGAGGGCCGCGCGGATTCCCACATTGCAGCCCTTTGAGAATCCCAGATTTGTCTCGTTAACTATGAATTGAATCTGATGAAATTCACCTTGCAAACGCTCGACTGAACGATTGAACGACCCGTTGTCTACAACGATGACACGATAATTTCCATAGCTATTCGAAAGGATCGACGTAATAGCATCGCGTGTATGCTCATAGTTCTTCCAATGCAGAACGACGATATAAACGAGCGGCTGTGAATGATCGGCCATACGTTTAGAGCATCAAGTCCTTGGCCGCGCTCAGCCAACCCTTCGAAAAGCGATGATAGCGAAGACTCAGGACTTCTTTTCCGACTGAGCTTATCCGCCGCCAGGGCGAATGGGGTAGCTGAGCCCGTTCATTCAAATGTTCTATCTTCTCGCGCAGCACTCGTTCGTTACTGCTATCGATGCCGTGGACAATCAAGCGCGCCAGCGCTTCATTCAGTTGCGCGGCCTGAGCTGTATAAAAGTTTCGGTCCGTCCTTTCGGCGTGTACGACCTGTGAAAAGGTACTCACGCTTGTTAATCCAAATTGCTGGGCGGCGTGTTGTCGATACTTGATCAGCGGTTGAGAGATGAAACTCACTTCGGCAACCGCGGCAATCAGCAATCCAATCCAACCATCGTGAATCAACGGCCCGCTATCGGACAAAGGCCGCACCAATGTCGTGAAGCTCGAGCGGAATGCCGTCGCGGCCCCACAAAAATAATTGCGTCTCAGGAGTACGTCGAACCGTTTGCCGGCCGCCGCGAGCCTTTGCATTCGAGGGGTGAATCCAAGCTCGGAGAATAAACGGCGGCCGATCGAAACAAGATTGCAATCGACCAGCTCGGCATCGCTCAAGACCAGGCCGGTGCGCGGATTGGATTCAAAGATCCTGGCGACGCATTCGACCTTGTCATCTCGCCATACGTCATCCTGGTCACAGAGGAATATGATGTCGCCGGTGCAAGCGCCAATGGCCTTCTCAAAGTTTTTGATTACTCCTAGATTCTTCCGATTAAGGAAAATCCTGACCTGGAATGGCGCAGTTTGTGAAAAGTCTTCCAGAATCCGGACGGTTTCGTCATTCGACGTGTCATCACAAATAACGAGTTCATCAGGCAGCCGGCGTTGCGCAACCAGACTATCGAGTTGCTCGCGAAGGAATGGCGCACCGTTATAGGTGCACATCGCTATTGAGACTTTCATTGCGCGCTAAAGTACGGCGGCCGTATAACTGCGCCGCGCTCTTCAGTTGCTTTGCGTGACGACGGTTCGCAGCGCCCGCAGGCCTGAATTTATGTCGTTGAGACGAAGTTGAAACAGCTTGCGGGGAGAAACTGTATGGCGGCGATGGCTGCCAATGACGACCACGGCCAGCTCAGCAAGATAGGCGCCGGTGCTGGCAAGTGCGGCTCCGATCAAGCCGAGTGGCGGAAGCAGCAGATACAGCAAAAGCAGCGTCACAGGCAAGGCCACGAGGCTGGCTTTGCTGACCAGCCAGGGATCACCCAGCGCCGCGACCCCACTCGTCAAGAGTGTCCTGGCGCCCATGAACAAAGCCCCGATCAAAAGAATCTCCGCCGGAACCAGGGCGGGCTGGAAAGCGTCTCCATAGATCCGCGGAATCGCTATGGGCAAAACGAGGGCTAGCGCGACGAACAGAAGAATGCTCAAAAGCCAATAGCGGCTGAACACACGTTCAAATACCCCGCGACGTGCCTCGGGCGTTTCTTGTCGGGCGATGGCCGGCATTGAGACTGTCTGAACAGCGGTTGAGAACATTTGAAAGATTCCGGCCGACGTCACGGCGACCACGTACAGTCCCAAAGCTGCCGGCGGCAACCACGCGGCGATTAACGCCTGGTCCAGATTCAAATTCGCGAAACCGGAAACCTGACCCACGTGCACCTTGGCTCCATAGACCAACATCGATTTTGCCACTCTTCGATCCATCTTAATGCTGGGATAAATCCCGATTCGCGCCAGAGTAAGGTAGGTGCAAATCATCACCACCAGATTCAAACCCAGATGGAGCAGCATGATATTGAGCAAGACCAATTTGCCCAGAGTCATCAGCACGATAGTGCCGAGAAGGTAGCCCGCCGGAATGACCGTGTTTAGCCAGTTGAGTGCCTTGAGCCGCAGACGCGCCTGGAGAACGCTGATTCCAAACTGGCTCAACAGTGAAAGGGGTATTACGAACAAGTACCAGCGGCTCGCGGCCACGACCGTTGGCGACTGGCTATGCAGCAGCCATGGCATGGCGAGAAATCCGATTGTGGCGGCGAAGGCTGACAAAAAAATCCCAAGCCAGATCGAATTCCCCAGAACCACCGGCACCTTTGCACCCGGCGACGATGAGAAATACATCGTCGAGAGGATGAGTCCGAGGCTGCCCAAATAAATCAACAATCCTGGCCAGAGCATGGCGGCCGCGATCTCGCCGCGGCCGGCTGGACCAAGCCATCGCGATAACAGAATCGCATTAACCAATCCGAGCACACTGGTACTTAAGTTCGTTACGAGCGTGCGAAAGATCAGTCGCCTCATTGAAGTGATTGAGAAAGCGATTGCTACCTCAGAAACAGCTTGCGATAAAGTTTGCGGCTGAGCGCGCGCGGCCCGAGAGCAAGATACCAGGCGATCTTTTCCGAGCCTTGTTCGACTTGTCGCAGCCACCTGGACCGGCGGTCTGCACTTGCGTCGTCTTCCCACACCTCGACAAGGTCCGAATGAATGACGGACTGGATTCGGGGCTCGCGACCGGCATGTAACGGATCTTTGCGCGCGAGGAAAAGGTTCTGCCGATAGACAAATCCCACTTCGGCGACATTCCACAACTTCCAGCGAATGGCGTCGTCGCAGATATATCCCTGGGCATTGAACAGGTTCTGCCAGTAACTGGGCCACTGACAATTCACATGACCGTCGCCCGGCTGGCCCGGACAAGCCGCAGAAAAATAAATTACGTCCGAGTGATTAACGAGATTTGCGATCAAGACGCCGGCATCGTCTGCGGCCAGATGCTCGGCGACTTCGAGACAGATGGCCACATCGAACTTCCGCCCAAGTGAGAAGTGCTCGTTCAGCATTTGCCTGCGGAAATGTTTGCGCGATAACACCAGGTTTTCAGGATCGACTTCGGCGCCGTCCAGGGCCAACACATCCTTAACGCCGAAACTCAGCGCCGCTTTCGACCAAACGCCCAGTCCGCAACCTACGTCCAGCAGACTTGTCGGAATGGCCTCTTGAAACATAATGGCCAAAGCTGCGCGCGGCCCCCGAAGAGATCGCGGCAAGGCTGAATGATCAAACTGAATCATTGAGCGACGACGAAGAGGTTAGCTTTCCGTAGCGGTCTTTCGCGGATCGGCTTCAGAGCTGTAGTAACTCTGATGGTAATAGCGCTGGTGGTAGTAATAGTAATAATCGTGCGAGCGGGTGCTCACGTTGTTCAGCACCACGCCGACGATTTTTGCGCCGACGTCCAAAAGCAGTTGTCGCGAGCGACGCACCACGTCGCGCGAACTCTTGCCGCCATGGACCACCAGCAGCACGCCGTCTACCATCGAGGCGATCAGGACGCCATCGGTGAAGGAGCTAACCGGCGGTGAATCGATGACGATGTGCGTGAAGGCAACGCTCAGAATCTCCAGCAGTTTGCGCATCTGATCCGAGCCGAGTAATTCCGCCGGGTTCGGCGGCACCGGCCCGGAAGGCAGGACGAACAATCCGGAAGCTTCGTCGCGCACCACGCACCGCATCATGTCGTCAACTGTGATATCGCTGGAAAGAATCGAGCTGAGACCGTCGGACTCAGGCAGATCAAAAATCGATCGCAGGCGGGGACGACGCATATCGCCATCGATGATCACGACGCTGGCGTTGGTTTGCGCCAGGCTGATGGCCGTGTTGACGGCGGTCGTCGTCTTCCCTTCTCCCGGCAGGCTCGAGGTGATCAGCAGAGTCTTCGGCGCGCGCCCCGCCGTAGACAACAGCACCGAAGTCCGCAGCTGTCGATATGCTTCAGCCAACGGCGACCGGCCGTTAAGGTTCAGGAGCAATTCGGGATTTCCGCCATTCCCGTTGTGGCCGTTGCGCTTTTGCAGAGCCGCCGCGCTGGAAAGCAAACGACGAGGCGCGGAAGCCGAACCCATTGCGGGAATCACCGCCAGCGCGGGCAGCCGCAGGAATTTTTCCACGTCGTCAGTCGAATGCACGGTGTCGTCGAGATATTCGATGAACAACGCCAAAGCGGTGCCGAAAGCCAGCGCCAGAACGAAGGCGAAGACCACTGTGCGCATGCGCGCGGGTCCCACCGGGAAATCAGGAACGATGGCGTAATCGACCACGCTAATGTTATTCGGCCGCCCGGCCAGGACCACGTCGTTTTCTTTCGATCGCTGCAGCAGGCTGTTCAGCAGCCCCTTGTTGGTTTCGATCTCCTGCTGAAGAATTCGATAGTTAATCGCCGCTTCGTTCTGCGTGACCGTTTCGCCTTTTTGCTGATTGAAAGACTTGCGCAGGGCGTCTTCGCGATCGACTGACTGTCGATATTTCGTCGCCAGGTTCGTCAACAACGTCGCGGCGTTGTGCGATCGCGTCTCAGTCAGATGTTTTTGCAGCGTATCGATCTGCCCATCAATCTCTTTGACTTCAGGCGCCTCTTCGGTGGCCTGGATTAAAAGTTCAGCGCGCTTTTGTTTTAGTTTCGCGAGTTCTGAATTCGTCGCCTCGATATCTTTGGCGCCGGCTTCGGCGAGCGCTCCGGCAGCGCCGGGAGCTTTGGCGGCGTTGTATTCGGCTTCCGCCAACTTGCGGTCGTTCTCCGCTTCGAGCAGTTGCTTATTCAATCCGGCCAGGCGCTCGACGACAGTGTTCTGACTCGCATCCAGCGAAAGCATCTGGTTGCTCTTGGCGTAAGCGACCAGCTTCTCTTCTCCGGAACGAATCTGCGTCTGCAACTCCAGGACGCGGCGCGAAAGAAATTCGCTGGTGCTGGTATTGGCTTCGTTCTTTTTTTCCAGGTTTGAGCGAACGAAAGTCTGGGCGACTGAATTGACGACCTTGGCTGCGATCTCCGGATCGCCATGCTGATAGGTGATATCGATCAGACGCGTCTCTTTGTTATAGCCCGCGCGATTTTCGCGCACCGGCTCAACGCGCAAGCCGCCGGCCAACGCGCCGACATACGGAGCCAGCCGCTTGGCTTCGACCAGATCGTCACTCGACACTGCAGGCGCAACCGTGGTGCTCAAAGGCAGCACATTGGATTGCTGCCCGGCTTCATTTTTTTCGCCGCCGCCGCCGCCCATCATCCTGACGATCGTCTTCCAGGTTGATTGTCCCTGCGCTTTTTGTGGCCGTGAGAACGCCTGGTTGTGTTCGAGGTCCAGAGTCTTCGCCACCCGCCGTAAAAGCCCCTGACTCGTGAGAATCTGCAATTGCGTATTGAAGTACGCCGGATCGTTCACGGGATTAAAAATCATCGGCCCGTTCTTCTCTGCGTAGACCTGATTGTTTTCGAGATCCACCTGTACCTGCGAAGAGGCTTCGTAAATGTCAGGTTTACGCGCGACGTAAATGACCGCGAGGGTGGTTATCAAAACCGCCACCCCAATGATCAGCCAGAGACGTTTGCGAATCGCGCGCCAGTAATCAAGCAGGTGAACTTCGCCGTCGCCGGCGTCAGCACCGTAGCCGTAACCATATCCGCGATACGGCGGATCGTCCGGCCGGCGTTCCGCCATCGCGCCCTCGTCCTGCTTAATTAGTTTCGTGGCTTCGTTCATAACTGGAGAGATTAGAGGCTGGAGGCTAGAGGCTAGGGGTTACCTCAGACTCTGACATCCGACTTCTGACTTCTGACATCCGACTTCCGACTTCTCCTCTTCAAGGAATCACCCGCACCGGCATCTGCGCGACCGACGGTCCGACGGCGCCCATCAAGCTGCGAATCATGCTCTTGCCGGTCGACTCCTGCACTTCAATGATGTCGTTCGGTTGCAGTACCAAATCGACTTCCTTCTTGCGTGCAATCGCCGTCAGGTTCACAAAGAGTTCTGATTGTTCCGTGGACCCCGGCGCGCGCCGCACAATGTGAATCTTGTCCGTCTTTGAATCTCGCAGCGCGCCGCCGGCCATTGCAATCGCACGCGAGACCGTCAGCGTCTCCTTTAACGGCAGAGACTTTGGCGAATACACATTACCGACCACGTAAACCTGTTCGGCTTCGGGAATCGTGACGACATCGCCGGCTTCAACGTAAGGATTCGAGGCCTCTTCACCGCGCAGTGTGTCGTTCAACCGGAGAGAAATCAGCCCGCCTTCCGAGGTCGTCGAATCGCCGCCGGCACAGACATCCGCGCGCGCGCCCCGCACAATATTAATCGTTCGACCAGCTTTTTCCGATGGACCCTTCGCGAAAGTCAGCAGCTCGAGCAAACGAATATGCCGCTGCATTTGGTAACGGCCCTGTTCATTCACCGCGCCGATGAGCGCGACTTCGCGCGCGTGATATTCCTTAATAAAGACATCGACCGGGAGATTACGATAATAACGCGCGTATCGCGTCGAGATCTCTGTGGCCAACTCGCCTTCGGTTTTGCAGGCAGCCTGAATCTCGCCCTCGATGAGCGGCATGCGAATCATCCCGTTGCCCTCGACGCGCACTGCTTCGCGAGATAACTGGGGCCGATTGTAGACGCGAATTTCCAGCACGTCGCCGACGCCAATCCGGTAACGCTCGCTGCTTTGCGGGCTGGCGGCAACTGCTTTCGCATCCTGCGCGGCGGCATTTCCGCCAATCAACAGGACACAGGCAATAATTGTCAGGAGCTGTTGGCGCATTCTATTTTCCACCCAAGCCGATGCGTCGCGACGCCAGAGCTTCGCGCATGTGATTCGGATGCGCGAGATTGAGGACCGTGTTACTCACCAGGACCATTAATTCTTCATGATCTCGCCGGAACGAGCCGGTCAAGGGATGATCGCCCGTCTTGGTCACCACGCCTTCACGGACCCACTGCCAGAACTGCTTTTGTGTCGTCCAGAATTCCTTTCGATCTCTACAAAGTACGAGCGCAGTCTTCTTTTTCTTTTTCTTCTTGTCCTTGGCTTTGGTCATGAAAACGATTTCCCTGTCCCCCCTTGAAAACTTGCCTGTTGACGACACTTCCAGCGAAACGTGTAACCCAAAGGAGACACGCTGCGACCCGAAGGAAACCTCTTTCGCGAGGCTGCTATGATACTCTCCCGAGCTCCGCGAATGTATTTCGCAAACGAAGGCATGTCAAGGAATGGCCTGGTCGCGACTGACTCTCCTATGAAATGCCTGTGTACCTGATGCACAATGCGTCAAACTTTTTTCGGACCTGAATGGCTGCCCAGGGTAAACCATTGACTCCTAAGGACGATGCTGGTCAGCGATGTTTCTAGATTAATCTGTGAGCACCCAGCCGAACTCAACTAACTCTACGCCCATGGTCAGACAGTACCAGGAGCTGAAGTCACAGCACCCTGGAACTCTCTTATTCTTCCGGCTCGGCGATTTCTACGAGCTGTTCTTTGATGATGCCGTCATTGGCGCGCGGGAACTTCAGATCACTCTCACGGCCCGGCACAAAGAGCGTGGCGATCCGATTCCCATGTGCGGCGTGCCCCATCACTCCGCGGCGAACTATATTGCCCGACTGGTGCGCAAGGGTTACCGCGTGGCCATCTGCGAACAGACCGAAGAGGCTTCGAAGACGAAGAAGCTGGTTCGCCGCGAAGTCGTTCGCATCGTGACACCGGGCACTCCGATAGATCCGCAACTGCTCGAGCCGCGCGAATCAACATTTCTGGCTGCAGTTTGCGCCCGCGGCGAAAGCGTCGGCGCAGCTTTTCTCGATATTTCGACGGGAGAATTTCGCGCCACGCAGGCGCGCGAGAGTGAATCTTGGCAAAGAATCGCCGCCGATATTGAATCGTATGCGCCGCGCGAACTTCTCTTCCCCGCATCGCTCGCGCCTTTAGTTCGCGCCGGCTTCACCAATCAGCCGAGGACTGAGGCTCTGCCGCTTAATCCCGAATCGGGCGCGAATTCGAAAGAAACCGTCAGCAGCGACCTGGCCGCCACGCTTACGCCCATAGACGATTGGCTTTGGCAGGCAGATGACGCTGAGAGCCTGCTCATCAAACATCTTGGTGTCCGCTCGCTCGATGGCTTTGGCCTGACGAACAAGACTGAAGCGATCACTGCCGCAGCCGCTTGCCTGCGTTACGCTCAGGAAACGCAACGAACGGGTGCGGCTCACATCGCTGACATCATTTATTTCGAACCGCAGGACCATCTGGTACTCGACAACATCACGGTTCGCAATCTCGAGCTGGTTCAGCCGCTCGGTCTCACCGGCGCCGGACGATCAGTCCTCGATGTGATCGATGAAACCGTCACCGGCATGGGCGGGCGACTGCTGCGTTCGTGGCTGCTGCGGCCATCGATTCATCGCGGCGAAGTCGAAGCGCGACATGGCGCCGTCGCCGAACTGCACACATCGCACATGAAGCGCGACGCGCTGCGAAACGCGCTCAAGGAAGTATCCGATCTCGAACGGCTCATCGGGAGATTGAATTTGGGTTCGGCCAATCCGCGCGATCTCAATTCCTTGAGATCTTCACTGGACCGCGTACCGCCGATTCGCCAGGTGCTCGCCAACGCCGAGTCATCGCTCCTGCAGGTTTTGCATGAATCGATGGACGAATTGGCCGACGTTCGTGCCCTTATCGAATCATCGATCGAGGACGATCCACCGCCCAAAGTAATGGACGGCGGCGTGATCAAGACCGGATATTCTCCTGAACTGGATGAGCTGCGCTCAATCAGCCGCAATGCGAAGCAAACGATTGCGGAGCTCGAAGCGGAAGAGCGTGCGCGTACCGGCATCGGCACGCTGCGCATTCGTTACAACAACGTCTTCGGTTACTTCATTGAAGTCTCCAAAGCGAATTCAGCGCGCGTGCCCGACGATTACGAACGGCGCCAGACGCTGGCGAATGCCGAACGATATACCACAGCGTCTTTGAAGGAATGGGAAAGCAAAGTCCTCGGCGCTGAAGAGCGCATTCTGCAACTTGAATCAGAGATCTTCTCTTTGGTTTGCCGTCAGGTTGCTACTGAGACTCTGCGAATCAAGGCAACTGCCCGCGGGCTCGCCTGTCTCGATGCTGTCGCCGCCCTGGCTGAAGCTGCGGTGCGCCGTCGTTACGTGCGGCCCAAAATGCACGACGGCGATGAGATCGAAATCGTCCACGGCCGTCATCCGGTAATCGAAGTCTTCATCAACGAACCGTTTATTCCCAACAATGTCTATCTGAACAACTCAGCCGATCGGCTGCTGATCATTACCGGGCCGAACATGGGCGGCAAGAGCACCGTCCTGCGACAGACTGCGCTTATCTGCATCCTGGCGCAGATGGGCTCGTTCGTTCCCGCCGAAAGTGCGCGGCTACCGCTGCTCGATCGTGTCTGGACCAGGGTCGGCGCGTCCGACGATCTTGCTCGCGGCCGTTCGACCTTCATGGTTGAGATGACTGAGACGGCGGCGATTCTTCACAACGCAACGCCGCGATCGCTGATCCTGCTCGATGAAATCGGACGGGGCACCGCAACCTTCGACGGCCTTTCCATCGCCTGGGCCGTGGCTGAATATCTGCATGATTCACCTGAACATTGCGCCAAGACCCTCTTCGCGACGCACTATCACGAATTGACCGAATTAGCTGAGCGTTTGCCCGGCGCGCAGAACTACCAAATCACCGCCACCGAACGCGAAGGCGAAGTTGTGTTCCTGCATCGGCTGGAGCGTGGCCGGGCCTCGAAGTCCTATGGCATCGAAGTCGCGCGCCTCGCCGGAATGCCGCCGGCCGCACTCGCACGCGCGCGTGAAGTTCTGCAAAAACTGGAGCGCTATGAACTTGACGTCTTTGCGGAAGAACCGCAAATGCAAGAGCGGTCGATCGCCGCGGGAGCCGCGGCCACTCCGGCAATCGACGACGCGGCGTTAAGCAAGGCTGCCAACAAAGCCGCACGCAGGCGCCTGGCGGCGCAATCATCGCTCTTCGATTTAGCAAATCAGAATGTCGTCGACGAGCTGCGCCAGGCGAACATTCAGGAGTTGAGCGCTGACGACGCCAAGGAACTACTCAAAAGATTGCAGGATAAGACGATCTGATCACGTCGCCTTCCAGCTCCCGCGGTTTGTAGCGCAAATTGTTAATTTGCGACTCTTCTTCTTAAGCGAGATTAAGATCGCAAGTTAGCAACTCGCGCTACTCGTGATGTGAACGAAGGCTCAAGAAGCCTTTGCCGCGTCCCGGATAACCAGGTCGAACGTGCCGGGAGCGACTTTGCGGAAGCGTGTGTTGCGATTGAGCGAGACCGCAATGCTGATGGTTGGATTGTTGCCGGTGAAACTGAACCCGCCCTCCAACAACTGGTTGTAAATCTCGTTGACGTGCAAGGGGCCGTTCGCTTCGCGAAGAATCATGGTTGCCGCCTGGGGAATCGTGCGGTCGAAAAAACGATCGCTGATCGCGACAATGTTATTACGCAAAGGCGGCACGTTATGACGCGGAGGCGCGTCCGGCCGTCCCAGCTCTGCCTGGGCCAAACGCCTTTGTAATTCGATCTCCAATTCCCCGACTGACGTCGTTCCCACCGGCGTGGACGGCCCACTCGAAATATTCGAAAGCAGACGAAAGATTGCCGCCTCAGTCTGTCCGGCGAGCGTGTCCATTTCAGCCAGCTCACCGCGAATGATTTCTGCTTCCGATTCCAATTCTGCCAGTCGCGCCGACAGACGCGTGCGCGCCGCGCGCGACTGCCGCAGACTTTGTTCCAGACGAGCTATGAGGGTTTCATTGGCCATGACCCGGGGGAATTGTAGATTGCCTACTAAACGTTGGCAATAACTTTCGGACGATAACATCTGTCCAGGCCCGAAGGGCTGCCGTTCAATAGCCGCGACCGTCAGGTCGTGGTACGAATGTTATTTTGATCGCAGAGGTCTGAAAGACCGGCATTAATTGTAATCTCGGCCCTTCAGGCCTCGATCGTTTTGTGGTGGCCATCACCCCGACCTAACCTCGTTTTGCATGACGGCGATTCGCGCCTCATCTTTAGAGCGAACAGCAAAAACAATTATCGTTCGCGTTCGATGATGTAGGAAGGAATTGCGGCCAGGGCTTGAGCGTAAGGAGTCCGATTAAGTCCGTCGAGCGAGTTTCGGGCCGTTTCGGCATATTCGATGGCGCGTTCGCGGGCCAGCGCCAGGGTCCCGGTTTCGTCCAGCGACGCGAGCAGTGAGCGGCGCGAGACGCTCGCATAGGCAGCCTCGCTGATCACCGTCTGAATCGCCAGACGCATTTCCGGTTGGCGCTCCAACAACAAAATCAGCGGCAGTGAGATTTTGCCTTCGAGCAAATCTGCGCCGGCGGGCTTGCCCAAAACTTCTTCGGTGCTGGTGAAATCAAGCAGGTCGTCAATCAGTTGAAACGCAATTCCGAGATTCATTCCGTAATCGCGCAGGCACGCTTGCTGTTCCGGCGTCGCTCCACCCAGCAGCGCACCGATTTCACAACACGCGCTGAAGAGGTACGCGGTCTTGCGCGCAATGACGTCGAAGTATTGCGTTTCTGAAGTGTCGGTCTGGCCAAGCAAAGTCAGCTGCAGCAACTCGCCTTCGGTCATGCGGCGCGTGACCGCGGTCAGAATGTCGAGAATCGGAAGTGAGCGTTCGGCCAGACTGGTCTCAAAGGCGGACATGTACAACCAGTCACCCATCAGAACCGCGGTTTGATTACCGAACTCAGAATTAATTGACGGCCGGTTGCGCCGCGTCTCGGCCTTGTCGATGATGTCGTCATGGACCAGCGTGGCGGTGTGCAGAAACTCCATCACGGTGGCCATACGAATCGAGCTCTGGCTCGAGCCGTCGCCGCCCACCGCATAATTCGAAAGAACTGTGAGAGCCGGCCGCACACGCTTGCCGCCCGAGCGTCGCAGGTAATCGCCTATATAAGCGACGACCTGGATATTGGACTGGGCCTGGCGTTCGAATTCCTTTTCGACCAGAAGCAGCTCCGGCACGATCGAATCGAAGATTCGCTTCGCTTCTATTTGTGCCTCATCTATGACGGCCGTCTGCTCTGCTGTGGGCATTTTTGGTTCCGTTGATCTCAGGCGCTACTCACTAGTTCGATCGATAGTTCGTAAATTGCATGTCGATGCCAAAGTCCCTGGCTTTCAGCGTCGCAATCACCTGTTGCAACGTATCGCGGTCTTTGCCGGAAACTCGAACCGTATCGCCCTGGATTGACGCCTGGACTTTGGCCTTCGAATCTTTGATTAGCTTTACGATATCCTTGGCCTTTTCCTGCGGAATTCCCTGCTGAATTTGCACTCTTTGGCGGACGGTGCCTCCGGCAGCGGGCTCGACGTTGCCATAACTGAGCGCCTTCAGCGGCACGCCGCGCCGCACCAGCTTCTGCTGGAGGATGTCATTCATGTTTCGGAGTTTGGTCTCGTCTTCGGCGGTCAGCACCAATTCTTTGTCTTCCTGGGACACGTCGGCGTGGCTGCCCTTGAAGTCAAAGCGCTGGCGAACCTCTTTCAGGGTCTGATTGATCGCGTTGCTGATTTCAGCGCGATCAACCTGCGAGACGATGTCAAACGAATTCTGCTGGGCCATGCGAATTGAATTTCGACGATGAGAATAGCATCAAAAGCAGAGCATGTGAAACTGTTCTCTAGATTTTCTCGGCTGTCCGCCGGTTGTGTCAGAACCGGGAGCGGTAGCGACCGGGCCAATTGATTTGTTATCGAGCCGACATTAGCGAACGCATCAATTGGGCCCGGTGGCTATCCCGATGAATCGGGATTCCGACAGGAATCAGCTCTGGTTGCTCTCCAATCGAAACAGCCTGCGGAAATTCCCGGACGTAGTCGCCGCCAATTGCTCCAGCGAGATATCATGAAGCTCTGCCAGGAATTTTGCGGTCTCAAGGACGCGCGCCGGCTCGTTCCGCTTTCCGCGAAAGGGCACCGGCGTTAGATAAGGACAGTCGGTCTCGACCAGCAAACGGTTGAGCGGCAGCTGTCGCGCTACGTCACGAAGCTCTTCGGCCTTTTTGAATGTGACGTTTCCGGCGAAGGAAACAAAGAAGCCTAAATCAATTGCTGACCGCGCCATCTGCAAACTACCGCCGAAACAATGCAGGACGCCGGCGCAATCATCACCATTGAGCTCCTCGCCGATAATTTTGATGGTGTCTTCGTCGGCTTCTCGTGAATGAATTATCACCGGCAGCTGCAACTGGCGCGCGATGCGCAACTGGCGCGCGAACATCGAACGCTGTACCTCGCGCGGCGAATGGTCGTAATGGTAATCGAGGCCGATTTCGCCCCACGCAATCACGCGCTTACTTTGCCTGGCCAGGTCAATCAGGCGCGCCTCGGCGGCCTCGTCGAAAAGTTTTGCATCGTGAGGATGAACTCCCACCGCCGCATAAACCGCATCGTGCGTTTCCGCTAATTCAACTGCGCGTTCAAACGCGCCGCTGTGCGGATCGCCCGTGCCGACATTGAGCATGGTCGTGACGCCGGCATCGAGTGCCCTGGCGATAACCTCTTCGCGATCGGAATCATATTCGGGGCCGTCGATGTGGCAATGAGAATCAACCAGAGTCATCGCCGCGATAGTATCGGACGGCTGGCGCAGCATTCAAATCGAACCAGAACTTTTGCTGAAAGGCCGTGTCCTCGACCACGAAGAACAGTCTGGGACGGTTGGCTGTGCAAAAAAATGCGGGCCGAAGGTTCGCTTCAGCCCGCGCAAAGGAAAGACAGGTCGCTTTAGAATTGCCAGCGTATGGCGAATTGCATGATGCGGCCCGCTTTCGATTCACCCAGCGGCTTCTGGGTTGATGAAAGCACGCCAAACGTGGCCGGCAAATTCGTCGAGGTAATCGCGCCCAGCCCGAACTGGCCCTGCAGGAAGGGATCGATCGGATTGATACCGAACCCGGATGGGCTGGTCAATCGTTGGGTGTTCGTGACGTTATAAGTTTCCCAACGCAGCGTTACGGTCTGACGTTCGGTAATATGGAACGTCTTGTAGAGACCGGCGTCGATGTCGAAATAACCCGGGAGTCTCAGGACGTTTCGGTCGCCACCTTCACCCGGCATCGAGTCTCGCCAACTGGTAAATGCAGCCAGAGGATTTGGGAACAGGTTCGGCCCGCCGACGGCGTTCTTGTCTTCAGTCGTCGGCACGTCTCGAGTCCTGACCATGAACGATGAGATCTGCCAGTTCGTCGGCCAGCGTCCAGAGCCGAACGGCGAGGCCACGGGCAATCCCGAATTCCAACGGAACACGCCGGTCAGTTGCCAACCGCCAACTATGCCATTCACCCACTTATTAGCGCCGCCGAGAAACTTCTTGCCGCGACCGAATGGCAGCCCTACCAGCCAGTTGGCATTCACGATGTGACGAACGTCGAAGTCTGAATTGGCGTACTGAGAATCCACATTGAACGGATTGAAAATCAACGCCGCGGTCGAGTAGTTCCCCGCGTTCTGCAGACCTGACGCGTTGTCGAGCGAATGACCATACGTGTAGTTGAAGTCGAAAGTGATGTCCCTTTGCAGCCGCTCAGTCAGTGAAAACTGGGCCGAGTTGTAATTGGACTTCGCGAGAGTCGTCCAGGTAGTCAAGGCCGCGTACTGCGGGTGCACAAAAAGGTTCTGGATTAACGAAATGGGATTGTCATCCCATTGCGCTTGTCGAGTTGTGTAGTCGGCAAAGCCGCCGCTGATCCCGCCGACACTGGGATAGGCAATACGCTGGTAAGCACGTTGCGTAGCCGTCAACGCCCGCGTGGTGCCGAGGACGCTGAAATTACCAGCCAGTCCCGGCAGCAGATTTTCGAAAAACGGGATTGCCGGAACAGACGTCACCGCCGTACCGGAATAGCGCATGGTGATTAGCTGCCGCATCGCGTCGAAATACGTCATGCCGGATTTCGGATCACGAATGTTGTTGAAGCTGGCCACATCGCGTTGGGCCAGCAGGTTCCGGGCAAATCTACCGACGTAGGCGGCCTGGAACTTCAGGCCCTTACCGATTTCACGTTCATACGAGAACGCCACGTTGTAGTTGTACGGCGTGGTGATAGCGCTATCGAGTGAAGTCTCGATGCGTTGAGCCTGATCAGATGGTTGCGTCAAAGGGAACGTCAAGGAATTGCTAAAGGTGATTCCCGGGAACGTCCGCACGTCAGGTGTACCGCCCGTGAACAATGGCGCGAGGCGGTTAGTGATGTTGTAGGTGTTGACCGGAATGCTCAACGCGGACGCAAAGCCCAGTTGGTTCGAGGCGTCGAAGTTAACCGCCAGCTGCTCGCCGATGTGATCGTAACTGACGCGGAAGCCGCCGCGAATGACGCTCTTGCCTTCGCGTCCGATTATCTTGCCGAGCCAGTTATGAAAGTTCGGTTGATAGGCCAGGGCGATGGACGGCGCAAAGTTGTTCCAATCCTGCGGATAGAAACCCGGCTTGCTGTAGAACTTGCCGCCCTTGTCCAAAGTGATGGGGGCATTGTAAGGCGCGCCCAAATTCGAGCCCGCCAGGCGTTTGGCAAAGAAATCACCGAGCGGAGTAGTCGGCACGATTTCAAAACCATTGGCCTCGTAAACCGGCGTCGAAGTTCCCCAACGCAAACCGTAAGTCGCCGTCAGGTTTTGACTGATGCGCCAAATGTCCTGGCCATAAAAGTCAAATTCCTGAGTTGAAAAGGTGCGTAGCGAACTGGAGCCCGTGGGCAGAATCTTTCCGTTCGCATCGTAGAGAAAGTTTGCGGTGTAGGATGAAAACCTCCCGATGAATGCCGTGAGCGCATTGCGGAAACTTACTTCGTATCCGCTATCAAGGTTCGGGAAGATTTGTGCACCGCTGGTTGACTGCGTCACCACCGCGCCCGAAAGGTCATACCCGGACGGATTTGTTTGCATAAAATCGTACGCGCTACCGAAAGAGTTTCGCGTATTTGAAATCAGCCTGACATTCCCGCCGAACTGAATACTGTGGTTACCCTTGAGCCAGGTTACGTCATCAACAAAATTGTGCACCGGCGTCAATCGGGTCGAGGTCCTTGTCGGCGTGGGCGTAAAGACATTTCTGAAACTGACCTGGTTGACAGAAGAATCGCCCAACGTGCTCACCGCCAGGCGCGTCAGACCGTAGCGCGCATTATTTACAATCCGATTGTTTAGCGTCCAGGTGTGACCAATCGCGATCCCTTTCGGGTGATACCAGGTCGATGGGGCAGGCATATCGGGGAATTGCGGGGCCGCTCCGATCAAATCATCCTGGTAAGTGCCGCGCACGAACAAGGTCTGGCGATCGGTGAGATTAAAGTCGAATTTACTGATGTAGACGTTGTCGTTTGTAGGCGTGCTCGCGTTGAAGCGATAGCCGGCTGTATTGATCAGGTCTCCGGTGGTCACAAAATCATTTGCTGGATACTTTTTGGCCGCATCCTGAAGCTGAGCCACAGCCGCGGTGCTAATTCCGGGACTTACTCCGTTCGCAGCGAGGTAAGCAGCGTTGATTTGTGCCGGCGTCAGTGCCAGGCACTTTCGCGAGTTGTTGGGTCCGCAGGGGAAACCTGCCGCACTGGTAGTCTGATACCAAACCACCCCCTGGCCGATTGAGTTCGGATTCGGCACCAGCCGGGTCACGCTGGTCGAGGTCGCCTCTCTGAATCCTTCATAGTTGAAGAAGAAGTAGGCTTTGTCCTTTTTAATTGGCCCGCTGGCGGCGCCGCCAAAGATATTTCGCAGCAGTGGTGGGCGCGGCTGTTTCGTCGCGTTATTCCACCAGTCGTTGGCCGTGGTCACGGTATTGCGATGATATTCATACAGCAGACCATGCCATTCGTTGGATCCGGATCTCGTCACCAGCGAAACCTGTGCGCCGGAAGAGCGGCCAGCATCGGCGTTCGGGTTGGTGGTGGTAACGCGGAACTCCTGGACCGAATCGGGCGTCACACGCAGGACACTCGAAAACGCGCCGCCGGTAACTACGTCCAGACCTCGCTGTTGCTCGTTAACATCAACGCCATCGAGCGTTACATTCGCCTGATCCGCGCGTCCCCCGTTGACGTACCCGGCCTGGGTGACACCAGGCTGCAGCGAAAGCAAACTGACGACGTTGCGGGCATTCAACGGCAACTCGGAAATCCGCCGGCTGTCGAACGTGTTGCCAAGCGTGGCGTCCGATGTATTAAGTGGGGCCTCTGCGCCGGAAGTGATATTGACTGTCTCAGTGACATTGCCGACTTCCATTTGAATATCGACGTCACTCTGCGAGTCGACCTGGGCCTGCAAAGACGCAATTAGCGATTTCTTAAAACCTTTCATCTCGACGTCCAGGCGATAGGTGCCCGGAGGAACCGGCTTGAAGAGATATTGCCCGTCAGTATTCGTCACTTGAGTGCGTGTGAAGTTTCGTTCCGGCGCAGACAACGTCACCGACGCGCCCGCGATGGGGCTGCCCTTCGGATCGGTTACCAATCCTCGCACCGAAGACTGACCTTGTTGGCCAAACGAGCTAATCGAAGCAACCGCGAGCAGCAACGACGCTCCCAGCATTAACACGATTCTTCTCATGAGTTCCTCCATGTTGGCGTAGCGACTCCACAGGGTTTTTGAGCGACAGTGCGCCGCCCGGTAAAAGAACCTGACGCTGGTTTGGGGAAACCAACGCGAGCAGATGACGGATTCGTTCTGGTGTGCAAGTCCCGACTAATCAAGGGTTGATTCAGACCTGCGAGCAAGTTTTTGTAACGAGAATCTGCTGACAGCACTTATCGTTCCGCTTTAAGTAACATGTGCTCATGTTGAAAACGCTAAAGTTTTCCCGCTGGGAGGACACTTCAGTATTGACTGTCATTCAAAAATGCGGACTACTGTACAGATTTTTGAATATCGCCGTAACGGGAGTCAATGAGTGATCAGCGGGTCCTCAAACCTTCAATGAGGATCAAAGACAGCCTGGATATGGTGAGATAGCCGGCGTTATCGACTGACCAATTGACCGGCATATCGTCGACGGTGACGGCCATCGCAATCCTTCCGTGCTTTGAATAGACGATGCCGACGCAGCTGCGCAGGGCATCCAGAGCGCCATACTTCGTTGCGACGCTATCCGGAATCGTCCGGCCGATGGCGTAACGCGCTTGCTCGCGCTTCATTAGATCAATCATTTCTTTTGAAGCTGTGGCGTTTATGACCTGCCCTCGCTCGAGCTTTTCCAGAATGTCAACCATCTCGTGAGGCGTAGTAGCGCCAAGTCCGAACCGTTTGTTGTCAGCGATCATTCCTTCCTTAGTGTCGCCGCCGCCGCCCACACGTCGCATCAGTCGAGTGCTTTTGAAGCCCAGTGAGTTCATCCGTTCATTGACAGAGTCGGTCCCGAGATAATCAAGCACCATGTTCGTGGCGGTGTTATCGCTTAAGAGCATCATGAGCCGAACGCAATCCTGCAAACTCAAGCGGAGTCCGTCCGACATCTCCGGCAGAATCCCTGAGCCGCTGTAACGCGCGGCCTTAGTCAAAACCAGTTCGTCGGTCCACTTTGCTTTGCCTTCGGCGACGCGTGCCCACGCCTCAATCATCACCGCGATTTTGATCGTGCTGGCGGTCTTCACGCGTTCGTCGCCGTTCAAGGAATAGGTCTCGCCCGTATCCAGGTTTTTTGCGAACAGATAGACCTTGCCCTTGAAGTTCGCAATCTCAGCGCGAATCTGCGTGTCGAGTGGATTTGGTTGGGTTTGTGAAAAATTCGTGATTGCTGCTGCGAAGGTGATTATCACCAGCACTGCGAATCGGATGATCGTTTTCATGTGGGGCCATATAACAAAATGGCTCTGAGTTATCAACATGAAAAAAAGAGCGGGGGGCCCCCCTTCCTGACCTTGAGGTGATCGTCAGACACCTCTCAGGTCAGGAAGGGTGGTTTTACCCCCGCTCTCATTTCAAAGCAACTCCTTAGCTTTCAGAGGAAACGTCAATACTTAACTCTGACTCGATAACTCAGCGTCGCTTCGCCATCCTTAGCCACCGGCACATTGAATTGAGCCGCAAACGCCGCCGTCTTCTTGGCTTCGAAGGTGGACGACACCATTTCCCAGTCGCCGCCGATTGGCTCATTCACTATCACCGTCACCGGCCCATCCTTGTGATTACGAATCTTTATCTCGTAGCCGTATTCATAGAGATGACCGGAAGCCAGCACTTTGAAATCCGTCTGCTTGCGTTCCGCGATGATATCGAATGCGTCGCCTACTTTTACGCGGACGTCTTCATCCTTGGGCGTGTGGTCGATTTTGTCTTCGCCGATGAACTGCTGATTGCCCTTATCGTCTTTTTTGTAAAGACGAATCGTTCCTGCCGGCAAAGGCATTCCCAGTTTATTTGTCTGAGAATTGCGAAACTGCATGTAAACGCCGACCTTCTCCTTGATTGCCTGGCCCGGATTGTTGTAGCCCGTGTAGTAGTAACGCTGTCCGTTCAGAACAAATTCCTTCTTCACCTCAAAGCCGGCGGCTTCGAGCAGAGAGACCTGCTTGGTTTCGTTGTCGCGAATGGTCGCCGGCCTCTGCAGCGTGTACAGGTGATATTCAAAAAATCCCTGCTCCTGGAATTGAGCTTCATCCATGGCGGCCTTTCGCGCCATGGCGCCGGCGATCGCATAGTTCCGCTCGGGCTCAGTCACGCGATTCACATCGCCGGCTACTAATTGCAGACGCGCATTTTCAAAAGTTGCGCCGCTGGCATTCGTCAGGGTGACCCAACCCTGCAAGTCGCCCTTCGTGTCATCGGCATTGATAAGCAGCACATAATCGGATCGCCAGTTCAAGCCATTGGTCAGATAACTGGCCTCGACGGTTTGCGTGGCGCTGCTCGTGTTCTCCACGTCCCAGACCAAAGTCGGCGTCGCCACCAGGTTCTTCGGCAAGTCAGGAAACCGTATCTCAGAAATGTTCGTGGGATTGATTACAATCTGCCCGTTGATGCGCCAAACCTGGCCGCCGTTGTTGGACAGTAGAGTAGCCTGCACCGGTTCGAAGCTCTCAGTGTTATTTTGATAACGCCGCAGCACCAGGGTGATTTCGCGGCCCACAAACTTGTCCAGCAATTTCGCCGGATTGAGCAAATCGTATTGATAATTCTGTTCGAGAATGCGCAGCGATGAGGGCGCGGTCAGCGAAGCAAGGTGCACCGTCTCGGGCCTTATCTGCGCAGTCACATCGGCAAAACGTAGCGCGATTCTTCCCGACGGCAAGGTGAGACGCCGGGTCTCGCGCACCAGTCCGAGATTGGAATTGTAGACTGTGATATTTACTGACTGCCGGTCCTGCGCAGTCGTGGTTTGGTCTAAAGTTTGAGCCAGGGTGGCCGTGGCCAAAGCGCCAACAACGACGATCGCGAATAATAATTTAGTTACGGTAAACATTAATGAGCCTCCAAATAAGTTGGGCTTTTCGTGCCCATAACCAGAACGCGGGTCACGCTGCTAACTTGCGCACGGTCGATTAGCATAAAGGCTTTGCCGCATCTGGTATAACAGAGGAACAAATCGTGTAGCTTATAATCGCTGCCCGGGAAAGAAACCAAGTGCCCGACTCACGAACACCGAGAAGCCGCTTTGTTGTCGACGCGTCACCGCGCCGCCAGGCGCCGCCGCCTCGAGCCAAGCCGGCAAACGGCATGAATGAGCTTTGGATTGCCATCAGCATCATCGTGGCGGCCGCGCTCGCAACTTTTCTCGCGCTCTTCATTACCAGCCGGCCTTTTGATCCGGAAACTTCTTCGCTGGCCCCACAACAGACTGTGCCGAGCGGTCCCCTCACGTCGCCATCCGCCAAACCTTCACCGACCGTCTCGCCGACTCCGCAAACCAGGCCTTCGGTGCAGCAATCGCCTACCGTATCAGGAGGCGAAATCGCGTCGCCGGTAGACCCGGTAGATGACGCATCGATCCAGTCGCGGATCGATTCCGCATTGGCAAATGATGTCGCTCTGGCCAAACTGGACGTCAGCACTTTGGTCGAAAACGGCAAGGTTACAGTGGTGGGCTCAGTTCGATCCGCCGAGCTAAAGCAACGCGTGGAGCGAACGATTAAAGCACTCAAGGGCGTCACCAGCGTCGATAATCAACTGGTGGTCAACGACGCGACGCCGTAGTCGCACTGTACCACTAGTCCCCTGTGTCCAACCGCTGCTATCATAGCCGCATCGAAGTTTCCAGCCTCAATTTATAAAGAAAATGAAGGATTTATTGATGAATCGAAAGAAAGCTTGCGCCGTCATTGCTGTTTGCATCGTCGCAATCGCAGCAACATTTTGTCCGTCAGATAGCCGAGCGCAAACGAATGGGGCCGCGGAAATCGTGCTCGTGCTGCCATTCGAAAATACCTCAGAACGCTCGGAGTTTAATTGGATTGGCGAAAGCTTCGCCGACTCGCTTTCATCTCTATTGGATAAGCCCGGTCTCATTGTCGTCTCGAGCGATGAGCGTGCGGTGGCTTATCAACGGCTGCGCCTGCCGCAGACAGTGATTCCCTCGCGCGCTACCGCCATCAAGATCGCGCGGGAATTGAAAGCGTCGATGATCGTATTCGGCACCTACAAGGTCACGACGTCGCCCGCCGCCGCCACCAGTGACAAATCGAAACCGGCTGAGCCCATTGCGACGATTATGGGCCAGGCTAAAGTTATCCGCGTCAACGAAGGGCGTTTAGCGGGAGAGATCTTCGACGGGGCCTGGGCGCCGCGGCAGTACGATTTCGCCGACAGCGTTAAGGAGCTGCAAAAGATTCACGGTGAACTCGCTTATCAAATTCTCTTTCAGCGCGACAAAGCACTTTCGTTTTCGCGCAACAACCTGATTCAGGAAGCTACCAAGATTCCGCCACAGGCGTTCGAAGCCTACATGAAGGGCTCGATGACGGCGCCGGCTGATTCCACGCGGGCCATCTACTTTAAGAATGCTTTGAAGCTTTACGAGAAAGATAATGGCGGCGCGGTTTATCCCGCTGCGGCATTCGAACTGGGTAAATTCTATTTCGATCAGAAGCAATGGAAAGAGTCCGTCGAATACTTCATGATGCTGCAGAAGAAGGACCCCCACTACAACGAAAGCCAGTTTTATGCGGGCCTCGCTTACTGGAAGACGGGAGACCTGGCCCACGCGGTCACCACGCTGGTTCCTCTAGCTGACGAAAGAGCCATGCCGCTGGTCGGCGTCTATAACAATGCCGGCGCCGCCTCGATCGAAGCGGCGCGAAATGAGAAGAAACCTGAAGAGCGCACGCGGCTGTTGAATCAGGGGATTACGCTTTTATCGCGTGCGGCCGATTCCTCGCCTGAGGACACGACGGTACTTTTCAATCTTGGGTATGGGCTTTTTCTGAACGAAAAGTATGACGATGCCGCGAGGCGACTGGAAAAAGTTATCGCCGCGAACCAGACGGATGGTGAAGCCTATTTCCTTTTGGCAAAGGCCCAGACTCGCGCAAATCATGCCGACGCAGCCAGCGCCGCGGACAGCCTGGCGCGAAAGAATTTGCCCGGTCAATATGGAAAATGGGAACTGGAATGGCAGAAGTCCCAATCGGTCAACAATCTCAGCCTGCGTTCGCGTGACGTGCTCAATCAGGTTGACGTGTCAGACTTAAGCCGTGTCAAAGCGATTGAAGCGGCGAACGCCAGCGTGGCGCAGGAAGAGTTGGCAAAGGTTCGCGAGCTTTATCAGCAAGGTCGCGATGATGAAGCGCTGGCCGAAATCAGAAAGCTTTTCAACATTGAACCGGCCAACGCGGAAGGATTCCTCTACATTGGCCGCATAAACCAGCGTCGCGGCGACCAAACGGCGGCGATCGCCGCTTTAAAGACCGCGATCTTTTGGGAATACAATCACCCTCTTATCGACGCGCACATCTTGTTGGGCCGAATCTTTCTGGAACGAGGAGACCTGAGCGAGGCCAGGAAGTACGCGGCCAGCGCAATTGCCATCGATCCGGATAACCAGGAAGCAATGGCGCTGCAGAGACAAGTAACCATGGGCGGCAAACCGTAGCAGCCGATAACCGAGGATCGAGAGCTAAGAGCCGGGCGCATCATTCACGCCTGGCTCTTTCTCTTTTAACCGACCTTCTCTGCCGCACACCATTTGCTCATTGAGGTGGTGTCTCGCTCTTTGCACCTAAGCTCTTTGCCCTTAGCCCTTTGCTCTTACGTCTTTCGTGGCACGGCAAGTGCTGAAGAGTAAGACGGCAAGCACGAAAACAAACGTGCCCCCGCCGCCATCACTTCTCTGAGCGCTGCAAGCCGCTGCGCCAGCCGCCCGCCGAGCGATCCTTCAGTTTAATCCCCCCGAAATGGGACCCGGTCAGAAATGACCGGGTCCTCCCGCATTTAGGGCTCTTATTTTCAAAACCCATAAAACCCCAACGCATTTTGACTTCTCATAAAATCCTGAGCTTTTCGCTAAGCTCTCACCTCGGTCACGTCAAACTGAATAGCTCAACTGTCTTTCCATCACAGGTCTTGTCAAAAAGACGAATATTGTCACTCTGACGTGCCGCGATTTGTAAGTTGACCGCTCAAATGCGGTGTTGAGACCGGCGCCACCGGCAGCTTCCAGAATTTTTTTGCGACGACCAAATTAATTTTAATCGGTTCCAGAATTCCTTTTGACGAGCCTTAGCGCTCAAACGGGATGCTGTTACACTCGCGCCGTGAATGACGCGCCCATCACGCGCCAACCAACGGGCACGCGACTTCGGCGCGCAATCACTTCCAGTCTAATCACACCTGCGGAAGCAGCCTTAGTCATCGTCTCAGCTCTGCTGACTGTCCTGTCATTTCCAAACTTTGAATTATGGTTCCTCGCGTGGGTCAGCCTCGTTCCCCTATTTGTCGTCGTAGCGCGCCTGTCAAGCTTCAGGCAGGGCTTAGTCGCTGGTTGGATGTGGGGCGTGATTTTCTTCTACGGCACCTGTTGGTGGCTGACCTATCCGATGATTCGCTACGCGCAAATGCGCGCCTGGCTCGCCTATCCTCTGCTTTTGATTCCCATCGCCTTCGTCGCTCTATTCCCTGCTCTGGCCTGTGCCTTCGCCGGCCGAATAATCAAGTGGTTCGGCGTGAACGGCCTGCTGATCGCGCCGTTTGTCTGGGAGTCGCTTGAGTGGCTGCGATATCTGTTGACCGGCCAGCTCTGGAATTCGATCGGATATTCACAGGCATTTCATCCGATGATGATCCAGTCGGCTCGGTGGGGAGGAATCTACGCGACAGGCTTCCTGATTCTGGCGCTCAACGCCGCAATTGGGCTGTTCCTCGTCAGCCGCAAGCTTGTACTGCCTTTGATCTGCCTCTTCCTTACCATAGTGGCTCTGGTTGCCACATCGGGCGTCTTCAATCGAACGTCCCAGACCATGCCACTCATCAATCAGTCCAGCGCGATAAGTCTCATTGCGATCCAGCCAAACGTGCCGATGGATTTGAACGGTGATGTTTCGCAGATGAACGAACTTCTGCAGCGGCATTTACGCCTGACCCGGGGCGCGCTGCAACAGTTGCCGAGCAGATACGGAAACGGCGATTTGCCTCGCATCGTCATCTGGCCGGAATCGCCGATGAACTTCAGCTATTCGCGTGATCCTCATCTTAGGCAAGTCGTCGGCGACTTCGCGCGTGCCAACCGCACTTCAATCCTCTTGAACTCGCTGGAACCGGCTAAAACCGTTGGCGAACAAAATTCTGCCGTCTTAGTAAATGAAAAGGGTGAAATGTCGGCGCGTTATGATAAAATCCGCCTGATGCCGTTTGGCGAATACGTGCCGCTGCCCCGCTGGCTACCGGGCACAAGTTCGGTGCGCGGACTCGTCGGCGAGTTTACGCCCGGCAGTTCTTATACGCTGATGCCCCTCGGCGCGCTTCGCGCCGGGGTTTTTATTTGTATAGAGGCCGCGCATCCGTCGATTGCCCGCAGCTTCACTAATGAAGGCGCCGAAGTGCTGATCAATATTTCGAACGATGGATATCTGGGACCAACGCCGGTGATGCGACAACATCTGGCGAATGCCGTCTTTCGCGCGGTTGAAAACGATCGTGAGGTGGTGCGCGTGACGAATAGCGGAATCACGGCATTTATTAGTTCGACCGGCGCAGTCTTCGATCAAACGACTGGGTTCCATGAAGATGTGCGAACCTGGACCATCAGTAAAGGTACGGGTAAAAGCACCTTCTACTCGAGGCACGGCGACGTGTTCGTCTACGCCTGTGCACTAATCAGTCTTGGATTTATTTCAGCGAGTTTTATGAAAAGGAGATTGGGTACGCACGCCTCTGGCGTGCTCATTAAGCACTAAAGAGCACGCCGGAGGCGTGCGTACCGAAAGTTATGATCGCAACTGTTTCAATTCAGGAATTACGGAATACCTTTGAGGATCTAAAGAAGCGAGTCGAGCAGCTCGGGAGGTTTCTTTGATGTCCCGGCCAAACGCGCTGAGTTAGACAAGATCGAAGCGCAGGCTTCGGCGTCTGATTTCTGGTCTGACCAGGAAGCCGCGCAAAAGCTTCTGCAGCAACGAAGCCGTTTGCAACGAACTATTGAGCGGCAAGAGAAATTCGAAAGCGAAATCTCCGACGCCGGCGTGCTCTTTGAATTCGTGGAAGAAGATGAAGCTTCTTTGACAGAGCTGCGCCAACTGCTCGGCCGGCTGGAGCACGAAATCGTCGCCGCCGAAACCGAAACGCTGCTCGCCGGCGAGAATGACGCGCGCAACGCGATCTGTACGATTCATCCCGGCGCCGGCGGAACTGAATCTCAGGATTGGGCCGAGATGCTCCTGCGCATGTATTTGAAATGGTGCGACCGCCGTGGTTTCAAGACTGAGATTATCGATTACCAACAAGGTGACGAAGCGGGAATCAAGAGCGTGACGTTCACAGTTGAAGGCGAATACGCATACGGTCTGCTGGCCGCCGAAGCTGGCGTGCACCGGCTGGTGCGCATCTCACCGTTCGATCAAAACGCGCGGCGCCACACGTCATTCGCGTCGCTTTTCGTCTATCCCGAAATCGACGAAGCAGTCGAAGTCGAGATCAACGACAAGGATTTACGCGTCGATACTTATCGTTCGACCGGCGCCGGCGGACAGCACATCAACACGACTGACTCTGCCGTGCGCATAACGCATATGCCAACTGGAATCGTCGTCCAGTGCCAGAACCAACGCTCACAACATCAGAACCGGGCCGTGGCCATGCAGGTCCTGCGTTCGCGCCTTTACGAATTGGAACTGGAGAAGCGGCAGGCAGAGACCAGGGAACTCGAGGCTAACAAGCAGGACATCAGTTTTGGGTCGCAGATTCGCAATTACGTTCTGGCGCCTTACCGTCTGGTAAAGGACGCTCGCACCAAGCTCGAGCGCGGCGATGTCGATTCGGTGCTCGGAGGCGACCTGGACGATTTCATCAAGGAGTATCTGCTTTCACGCCGCGCGGGGTAGCGCAAATTGTTAATTTGCGAATTTGGACACCACAAACCTTATGGCAGCAATTCAAACTGACATCGACGTAGCACCCGTAGAGCGCAACACGCGCACCAACGAAATAGTCGCCATCGGCCTCGTCGCGCTGGCGCTGCTGTTGGGGCTCTGCCTGGCTTCATACAATCCGAACGACCCTTCGTGGAATGCCGCCGGAGAAACTGCCGCGCGGAACTGGGTCGGCGTGGTCGGCGCAAATGTCGCCGCGGCGCTCTTTCAATCTATCGGCCTGGCCGGCTACCTGCTTCCCTTCCTGATCATCGCCGCAGCATGGCGGCGCTTCCGTTCGTCGCGGATCACCGCGCCGATTTCACGACTGGCGGGGCTCTGCATGATGGTCCTGGCGTCCGCGGCGCTGCTCTCGCTCGCGAACATCAAGCCTTTCTTCGATTCCAGTTTCAACGCCGGCGGTTTGGTCGGAGCGTTGATCGCTCGCGGGCTGGTTAGCGGTCTCAACACCGTCGGCGCCACGATTCTGTTGGCAGCCGTCGTCGCCACCGGCCTGCTGTTGGCCACGAATTTTTCTTTCGCCAATTTCTATGAAAATTTCTCGGCGGTAATCAGCGAACGTTTGGCCGTGGTGCGGGAAATCCCCAACAGATTTCGTCTGTGGCGGCTAACGCGCCGTGAAAGGCGCGAGCAATGGAAGGCGTTGAAGCTAGACGCAAAAGCCGGAGGCGAAGTTGCTCAAGCGGTTTCTGAGCCGGGAGCGGTCCAGACAAAAACTGAGATCCGATCGGGTAATGATGAACTCGACCAGGCTTTTGCTTCATTCACCTCTTCCGCGGCGGCCCAGCCGAAGGCGATGTCTGCCGTCGCCGGCGCGGCGCCTGCATCCGTCAGGCGCAGTGGGTCGTCTACCCGCGGCAAAACCGAAGTCGCCGAATCAGCAGTGGTTGAAGAGATGGTGCGCGAGGCCGCCGTCAAGCGTAAGTCTGAAACACCGGCGAACGGCCAGTTGGATTTCGATGGCCGGCGCAAAGTCGGTGCAAAATCAGCCGCCACAGATTACCAACTGCCGTCTGTCAACCTATTGAACGAGCCGCAAATGCGACGCGAGCAGGCCGACGACGAATTGCTTCAGATGGCCACCAAGCTGGCCGAGAAATGCCGCGAGTTCAACGTCACTGGCCAAATCAAATTCATCTGTCCCGGCCCGGTCGTCACCACCTACGAATTCAAGCCCGATCCCGGAGTGAAGTATTCGCGCGTCACCGGTTTGGTTGACGATCTCTGTCTCGCGCTCAAGGCCGAATCGATTCGCATCGATCGCATGCCCGGCAAACCACACGTGGGCATCGAAGTTCCCAACCCGAGACGCGAAACAATCTTCCTGCGCGAAGTGATTGAATCGAGGGCCTTCAAAGAGTCGCCTTCAAAACTGACCATAGCCATCGGCAAGACAATCGACGGCTTGAATTACGTTAACGACCTGACCAAGATGCCGCACCTTTTGATCGCCGGCACGACGGGCGCAGGCAAATCCGTCGGCGTCAATTCTCTTCTGGTTTCGATTCTTTACCGGGCGCGCCCTGACGAAGTGAAATTGATTCTGATCGATCCGAAGCGGCTGGAACTCGGTCTTTATGAAGACATCCCGCACCTGGCGACGCCGATCATCGTCGATCCGAAACCGGCCGCACGCGCCTTACGCTGGGCGGTCGGCGAAATGGAACGGCGCTACAAAGAGCTGGCCGGCTGGGGCGTACGCAACATCGACGGCTACAACGCTGAGCGCGAACGTCGCAACACCGTCAAGGATTTCGATGAGAACGGCGAGCCGTGGACGCGCATGCCTTTCATCGTGATCATCATCGACGAACTCGCGGATTTGATGATGACTTCCGGTCACGAAGTCGAAGATTCGATCACCCGCCTGGCACAGATGGCCCGCGCGGTGGGAATTCACCTGGTGCTGGCCACCCAGCGTCCGTCCGTGGATGTGATCACCGGATTGATTAAAGCGAACTTCCCTTCCCGAATGTCTTATCGCGTCTCTTCCAAGATCGATTCACGCACGATTCTCGACACGAATGGCGCCGAACATTTGTTGGGACGCGGCGACATGCTTTTCCTGCCGCCCGGCTCGTCCCGTCTCTTGCGCGTGCACGGCGCGTACGTGGACGAAACGGAAATCAACAAGATCGTGGCCCACGTTAAAGCGCAATGGCAGCCTGATTACGACGAAACCATCACGCAATCAGACGAAGAAGCCATGGGCCTGGAAGATTCCGACGGCGAGCGCGACGAACTCTTCGAAGATGCTCTCCGCATCTGCGTCGATATGAAGCGCGCCTCGACCTCCGTGCTGCAACGTCGTCTGCGAATCGGCTATGGGCGCGCCGCCGCCGTGCTCGATCAAATGGAACGAGAAGGCTTAATCGGCAAGGCCGACGGTGCACGGCCTCGTCCAATCCTGCAAAAGGCATTTGAGCTGGTGGGTGATTGGGACGAACAGGAAGTCCCGGTTTAGCTATAGACGAACGCCTCTGGTACGGTTAAGATTTCTCCAACAACGAAAACGACAAGATGAGTCAGGTCTTAACAGAAACCCAAGTCATTCCGTCGGGATACGTGACGCTTCACATGAGCCCGGCGATCGAGCTTTCGGATGATGAGTTTTTCGCGTTGTGCCAAATCAATCGCGACCTACGTTTCGAGCGGACGGCAGAAGGAGACATCATCATCATGGCCCCCACCGGAGCAGAGACTGGAAGCCGTAATTCTGAAATAAGCCGGCAACTTGGCAACTGGAGCAAAGCCGATGGAACCGGAGTCGCATTCGATTCTTCCACCGGCTTCAAACTGCCAAATCGCGCTGATCGATCGCCAGATGGGGCCTGGATCTCGCGATCACGCTTGGCCACATTGAGCCGAGAAGAGAAACAAAAGTTTCTTCCACTTTGTCCCGAATTCGTAATTGAATTACTTTCACCAACCGATCGGCTTGATACGGTGAGAGCTAAGATGGACGAATACATTGAAAACGGCAGCCGCCTCGGCTGGCTAATAGATCCTGAAAATCGTCACGTTCACGTTTATCGTCCAAATAACCCCGTCGTGATCATGGAAAATATCAATGAGATTTCGGCCCATCCTGAGCTGCCGGACTTTGTCCTCGATTTGAAAGAGATCTGGGAACCTAATCTTTAGAACCCGCGTGGTGGCGACCCTTTCCACAGCTTCTGTGGAAAAGCTTGTGAACATCGCATACTTCCGTGTTACAACTTTCTTACGTGCAACACTTCCAGCAAAATGCACTCGTCAGCGGCAATTGATCATTCCCTGTCTTTTCAGTAACTTGCATCCGTGAAACACGGTCTTGCGCGAACAACGCGAACACGGCTCATGCTCATAACGATGCTCGCGTTCGAGCTTTGTCTTGCAAACGGATGTGTTACGCGCGAGCTCAAACAACAAAGCATCGCTCAGGCAAGCGAAACCACTGCGACTGAATCAACTAGTTCGCCGCGAATAAACATCAACACCGCTTCGGCCGATGAATTGGAGAAATTGCCTGGCATCGGCAAGGCCTTAGCCGGACGAATCATTGAGCATCGGGAAAAGTTCGGGCCCTTTCGCCGGCCGGCACATTTGATTATTGTTCGCGGCATCAGCGACAAACGGTTTCGCGCTTTGCAGGATTTAATCACTGTCCAATGACCAATCTCGCCCACCTTCGAACCGCTGCCAGGGAAATTTTTGCCGCAGCCCTCCGCAGCGCCAACGCCGAAGACGCCGTCCGGCGATCGATAAAATTCAGCGAGTCGCATTACTCAGTCTGCGACATTCCCCTCGAGACAGAGTCGATTTACGCGGTAGCCATCGGCAAGGCTGCCTTGTCGATGAGCCATGCGCTGGAACAATCGCTCGGGCAGTTTTTCAACGGCGGCGTCCTGGCCGGACCGTCGCCAAGTCTGGCGCAAGTCGAGTGGCTTTCGAAGAGCCGTTGGAATTGGTACGTGGGCGGCCATCCTTTTCCAAATCGCGAGAGCCTTTCGGCCGCAGCCGATGCCGTCGGCTTGCTGCAAAGAGCCAACCGCGAGCGCGCCTCAATTCTCTTTCTGATTTCCGGCGGCGGTTCGGCGATGCTGGAATGGCCCGCCAACCCCAACATCAGCCTGGCGGATTTGCAGGAGGCGAACCGGGTGCTCGTCAATTGCGGGGCATCAATTTCCGAAATCAATTCCGTCCGTCGCGCGTTCTCTGCGGTCAAGGGCGGCAAGCTGGCTTCGCGTGCGCCGAATTGCGATCAGATTACGCTGATTGTTTCTGATGTTCCCGACGGTGAGGAATTCAATGTGGCGTCGGGACCAACGATCAAACCTCGCGCCGGCGCGCCCAACCCGCTCGAAGTGATCGGGCATTACAATCTGCGCCCGCAGCTGCCGGCAAATATCATTGAAGCCATTGAAAGCCAACGCGACTTCCAGTTTGAAACTACTGCGCTACGCTCACAATTCGTTCTGCTGAGCAATGACAATGCTCTGCAATCTGCAGCAGCCGCAGCGCGACAAAATGGTTGCACCGTGGAGATCGCGAGCGAGATATCTGATCAGCAGATTACAGATGGATGCGAACAATTGATTGAGAGGCTGACAGAGCTTCGCTCCATGGAAGAATCTGACGTTCCGGTCTGCCTGATTTCCGGCGGCGAGTTTGCTTGTCCAGTCAAAGGCGATGGCCTGGGCGGACGCAATCTGGAAACGGCCCTGCGCCTCGCCATGCTACACGCTGGTTCTGATTCCAAAAGTGAGTTCGTCGCCATCTGCGCCGGCACCGATGGCATTGACGGAAACAGTGAGGCCGCGGGAGCGATTCTGGACAGCACCACAATTGAACGCGCGACGCTCCTTGGGCTCAATCCCCAGGATTTTCTGGATCGCAGCGATGCCTTCTCTTTTTTCGCCGCGCTGGACGATGTCATCACGACCGGACCCACGGGCACCAACGTTCGCGACGTGCGCATCCTGCTTTCGGCCCGCTGAAATCATCGGGTGTGGGGTCCTGATTTCATGAAGCCTCTGTATCTCAGTGGATCTCGGTGCCTCTGTGGTGAACTCTTCCTACAAGAAAATTTCACCACAGAGGCACAGGAGATCCACTGAGACACGGAGAAATCTCAACTTGTTACACAACCTCATCGCGCCGCTTCTTGACTCTGCCGTGAGTGGCAGCTTATAAACCCTATCGACAGGAGTATTAGTGGCAACTCAATTTCAGCAAACCGAAGACGCACCTTTTCCCGCAAACAAACTTTCATTTAACGATCTCGCCGACAAACTAAGGTCGCTGACTGAGGTCCCTTCGCTGGCAGAGCTCGACGAATTGGTCGAGCGCACCGCGATCACAGATGAAGAGGTCCATCCCTATCTCGGCTTCAAGGAAGGCAATTATTCACGCCATCGCGTGATGAAGAACGAGTTCGTCGAGATGCTGGTGCTGTGCTGGAAGCCCGGCCAACGTACGCCGATTCACGATCACAACGGCTCACACGGTGCCGTCTTTGTGCAGCAGGGCATTCTTTGGGAGACGATGTTCGACTACGAAGTGGAGAGCGGCCTCAACTACCGCTCACATCGCGAGCTGCGCACCGGCGGCCTGACCGGATCAGAACTTCCCGACATTCATCAGCTCGGCAATCCCGACGTAAGCGGCCGCGACCTCGTCACCATACACATCTACGCGCCACCACTCGGCGTGCTCAAGACCTACAAACTCGGCAGCGCTACAATTGAACAATACACGCCGGCAGAGCCGGATTTTGTCTGAGTATCAGAAGCCCGACCGTTAGGGAAGGGCACCGTTGGCAAAACAATCTCTGATCAAAACAGATAGATCTCTCCTTAATCCGGCCCTCCCTGACGGTCGGGCTTCTGACACGGCTACGGAACGAACGAGCTGACGGTTAACTGTTTCCCGTCCGTGACTATGCTGATCGTTCCTCGCTCGCCGGTCGTCATGATCTGCGCGCCGCTGGCACGCCAGCGTTCGACGACTTCTTTGTGGGGATGCCCGAAAATTGACGTGCGGCCAACGGATATGATTGCCAGCGAAGCCTTCGTCGCCTCGACGAACGGCTGGGTCGATGACGTCCGGTTATTTTTATAGGAGAAAACTATGAACAATATGGGAATGATCGAGGGGAGTTGAAGCTATTTCGTACTGAACATTTGGAAGTTGATTAAGACAGACTCATTCACTGCTGGCAGATAGTCCGGACCACCGGCAGTAGACCGAATATTTGGGCCAAAACAGCCAGCGTCTCAAAAGCAGCTAGCCAAATAAACGGCACCACCGATCCTCGGAAAAAGCGTGTTGGGATTTTGAACAGCCCAAAGCCAACAACAAGCGCGCCAACAACGTAGATTGCTACAACCAATAACCTAACAGCTCGACATTGTTCACTGCTAGCTCGAGCTAAAATCGTCAGAAGAAACTGTGCGGGAAATGAGACGAGCATCGCCCTACAACTACCAGCGAGCGCGAACTCCCTTGCCTCCGCAAGACTATCGCCCAATACAAAATCCTTGGCCACATCCATAAACGGCGCCAAGAGAAACAGAAGCCGCACAACGGCTGCCAAGACTTCCCATTCCCAAGACATTCACATTACCTGTACATCATCTGATGGCGACGCTATAGAGAATCTTCGTCCAGAAGTAGCGTCGTGAATATCTATATCGGCATTCAATGTGGCAACGCCCTGTGCTAGAGGAGACCAATTACCGATCCTCAGTGAACCTTTAGCAGGAGTTGCAGCTGAAAGTTTACTCGGACGGCGAGGAATATGAATCGACGGCAGCGGATCTGGAGGGGCAGCCTCAGCCACTACCACATCACTAGATGATAGGTTGCGAACCGCCATAGTTAAGGGCACTAGCGAATAATTCAAATAGTCCAGCTTAACCTCACCTTGTGGACTTGATGCAGCAAGACGATCAGGATCAGCAATTAGAAACAGGCTATAACTCATGGTTACTCCTCCATGGCAAAGGACGATGCTCCAACTTCGCTTTGCTTGTAGCGAAAACTATACGGCTCTTGAGAATCAGTTCTCAAAGGAGAAAGCAATCGAGTTGAATTCCCATGGACTGTCTGTATCGTGGGATCGAACAATTGCTGCGCCACATAAGCATTACCCCTCACAGTTGCATTGCGATGAAATCGTCCGAACAACCGAGCTAGTGGTTCAACTCGAACAACGGATATGAGTACGGCTAACCGAATTGGTCGCGGGGGAGTATTGTCGTCGAATAAGATCTCTATTAAAGTCTCATCTGAACCAATCTGTAAGAGTCTCAGTGAGCCGGTGCTTCTCAATGCGGCTTTCTTGATTTCCTGAAGCACTAACTCCGTCGTCGGAAATGTACCCACGTGCGACTCGTAGTAGTCATTCTCTATCCAAAACTCAAGAACATTGTTAGGAAGACCTTTCATATATCTGGGTAAGAAGTCAGTAAGGTAAGCATCAAGAACAACCTCCAACGAAGCCTCATCAGAAAGAGGCCAAGCCAAAGTGGCTTCCGTCTTGTCTAAGTAAGCGACCGCTATAGGTTCCGACCTAAGATAGGCAGTTCGTTCAATCGGCTCGGGTCCGTTAATAATACGCTCCTCGACAACTGGAACGAGCTTCCTTCGGATCAGCCGACCAACCAACCGCCGTGGTGTTGTAGGAACCTTCCGGATGTTTTTGCACTCCGGGTAACCAGAGCAACCATAGAATGGACCGAACCGACCACGCTTTAACTGCATCATCCTGCCACAAAGTTCGCAAGCCTCAAGTTCTTCCTTCACTGCCAGTTGATGACCGTTGAATTCCTGGCCATTCAACTGGCTGATTGCCACAGCTGCTTCCTGCGCCGTCGTCATCTCGACAAAGCCGAAGCCGCGCGAGCGCCCAGTCATGCGGTCTTCTACCACGGAAGCTGACTCAACATTACCAGCTTGGGCAAAGTGCTCCCTCAACTCATCGCTAGTGGTCTTGAAAGAAAGGTTCCCGACGTACAGCTTCGTGGCCATGGTTGGTACTCCCCCGATCTACTGAAGAAATTGCAAGCAACAGAGGCCAATCAGGAGAATGCGGGTTATGCGCAGGCTCTTGAGGTCAGCCCGTCAGATGAAAAACGCGAAAACCATATTTAGAGATTGTTCTAAAGTCAAGAGTTTTGAGGGAAATTACCAGGCCCATCCGTCAACCACGATGCCATCTGTGGCCTGTCAGCAGCGAGAGCCGCCAGCCGAATCAGTCACCGAAAAAGGATTGACTGACGATCCCATAACGCCGCTAGACAGGATTCGCGCGCGCTTTATTTGCCAGCCACGTAAAACCGATGGACTCTTTCTACCGAACAAAAAAGCGGGTGAGCCCCTCCCACAAGGCTCACCCTCAGGTCACGTGTCCTCACCCCACGTAACCGCTTCGCCCACCGGGGAGGCGGGCGCAGCCGAATATTATTGATCACCCGGCAAGAAATCAATCCTTGCCGACGCACCTGATGACGGTTTAATCGCGACTAGGTCAGTGGCGTAGACTTAAGCACCGGCCGCACTACGATCCGGAAATTGAGTAACGCTTCCAGATGGTTTTGACATGTCAGAAATCATTGGCGATGACGTTGTCTTCTGATTACGAAGTTGAGTAAGTTCACGTATTAACGCCTCCTTTTCTTCCTTCAAAAGGTTGTTCGCCCTGCGGAATTTTCGATTATCAGCCTCTGAGTCTTTGTACTTATCGAACCACCGCGCGGCTTCGTTTCTACTTGCATTCAGTGCCATCACCAGTTCTTCTTCTTTATTCTGGGGCTGCTTTGTGGCTGTTTTTTGCTGTGCTTTTCCCGATCGGGTCTTTCGCTGTTTCTTTATTTCCCGAAGTCGCACGAGGGGCCACTTCCGATTTCGAAGCGTGCCACGGCTGCAGCCGGCTAAACTTGCGAGCGACTCCTCGGTTGCCGGAATGCAATCGTCGCCCTGAATCTTATCCAAAGCCAGCGAAATGTTCTTGCCGATTAATTTGTAGTCCTCAATGTTCCTCTGGTCATAAGGCGCTGGCCTTGACGTCACAGATCGATTAAAGGTTTCCATTGCGACTAATTCAACGATTTTTCTTTACTCCTTCGATTTGAAAGAAGCGAACAACTTCTTCTGCTTCCGCCGCTGCCTCTTCAAAGTACTGGCGTGCATGGGCATAGGCTGGATCTGCCGCTCGCTTTCGATTTTCACTTGCAACTCGCAACCACGCCGGCTCTTTGAACTTAGGAATTATCCTTTCCAGCACAGTGGGATCCGAAGCTTGGAATTCACGTGACTTGAAGTCGCGGC
>JADMIO011545344.1_pt1 | contig 58860 bp, 48 predicted proteins | sample 8958161 | NCBI WGS metagenome assembly JADMIO01 (sample SAMN16585339, study PRJNA669376) | soil metagenome | isolation source: Crop rotation soil | place: USA: Cullars Rotation, Alabama | collected 2011
CGCGACTTCAAGTCACGTGAATTCCAAGCTTCGGATCCCACTGTGCTGGAAAGGGCAAGGCGGTCGCCAACGGATTTCCCATCGCCGCGTTGGCCGGCGGCGCGAAATACCTCGACCTCGCCGTCAGCAGCGACGCGCAGAAGCGCGTCCTCATCGCCGGTACCTACAACAGTCACCCAGTCCCCGTGGCTGCCGCCATTGCGTGCCTGAAAAAACTGCTGGATCCCAAGCTCGACGTCTACGGCAAGCTCGAGCGTCTCGCCCAGCGCCTCGAGGCTGGCCAGCGCCGGCTCTTCGACAGCTACCAGGTTCCCGCGCTCATCGCCCGCGTCGGCAGCGCCAGCTGCGTGTACTTCTCGAAAAAGGAGCCGCAGGATTGGTGGGACATCCTCGAAAGCCATGACGCCGCCTTCGACACGCGTTATCGCCGGGCCCTCATCGAGCGCGGCATCTATCATTTCCCCGTGATCGTGAAACAGGGCAGCATCAGCTTCGCCCACAGTGAGGCCGACATCGACCAGACGCTCGAGGCGACCGATGCCGCCCTGCGCGAGCTGACCAAAAAATAATCGCCGCCCATGAGACCGATGATCGATGCGCACCTCGACCTCGCGTGGAGCGCGCTTTACTTCAACCGCGACCTGCTCGGCACCATCGCGGAAATGCGTGAATCGGAGAGTGGACTGACCGGCAAGGCCCGCGGCTGCAATACCGTGAGCCTCCCCGAGCTCCGCCGGGCCAGGGTGCCGATCTGCATCGCCACCGTGCTCGCCCGCAGCGGTCCGGACCCGGTCTCCAAAACCCAGTTCCAACGCACCGACCTCGACTACCGCACCCAGGCCGTCGCGCATGGTCACGCCAAGGGCCAGCTCGCCTACTACAAGCTGCTCGAGGCGCAGGGGCACATGAAGATGCTCCGCACCCGCGGCGAATTCCGCGCGCACTTCGACGCCTGGCTCAAGGCGCCAGAGACCACGCCCATCGGCTATGTTCTCTCCATGGAAGGGGGCGACCCGATCATCGATCCCGACCAGGTAAAGTCCTGGTGGGACGACGGCCTCCGCGCCGTCGGCCCGGCCCACTACGGTCGCAGCCAGTACGCGTACGGCACCGCCACGGACGGTCGGCTCACCGAGATGGGCGTGAAGCTGCTGAAGGAATTCATGCGCATCGGCATGATTCTCGACGTCACCCACCTCTCGGACCAGTCGTTCTTCCACGCAATGGAAGTCTACGAAGGGCCGCTGCTCGCCAGTCACCACAACTGCCGCGCGCTGGTGCCCGGTGACCGTCAGTTCTCCGACGAACAGCTGCGCGTCATCATCAAGCGCGGCGGCGTCATCGGCGCGCCATTCGACGCGTGGATGATCTACCCGGGCTGGGTGCGGGGCGTGACCAAGCCCGAGGTGGTCAGTCTCGAGGACTCCGCCAATCACATCGACCACATCTGCCAGCTCGCCGGCAACACGCGCCACTGCGCGATCGGCACGGATCTCGATGGCGGTTTCGGCACGGAGCAGACGCCCCGCGACCTCAACACCATCACGGATGTCCACAAGCTCGAGGACATCCTGGCCCGCCGCGGTTACAGCAGCGCCGACATCGACGGCATCTTCTTTGGCAACTGGCTCCGCTTCTTCGGCGAGGCCCTGCCGAAATAACTCGCCCCACCCCCTCCATGATCATCGACGTCCACAGCCACGCGTGGGAATTTCCCGCGCACTTCAACGAGGATTTCCGCCGCCAAGCCCGCCGCGCCCGCGCGGGCATGGAGCTCGACCTCACGATCCGCTACGAGGAATACCGCGCCACCGCTCCCGCCGACACGAAGACGATCGTCTTCGGCGGCAAGGCCCGGCACAGCGGGTTGTGGGTGGATGACCAGCATGTGGCAAAATATGTGGCCGCGCATCCGGACACCCTGATCGGTTTTCTTTCGATCGATCCGACGCAGGACGGTTGGCAGCGTGAAATGGAACACGGCCACAAGGAACTCGGGCTGCGCGGCATCAAACTGATGCCGATGTACGCAAATTTCCTGCCGCAGGATTCACGCCTCGATCCGCTCTGGACCTACGCGACGCGCCACAAGCTGCCGGTCCTGCTTCACACGGGCACCACCTTCATCTCCCACGCCCCGCTGGAATGCACGCTGCCGCGCCACCTCGACGCGGTCGCGATCAAGTTTCCCGACGTGAAAATCATCATGGCGCACCTCGGACATCCGTACGAGGGCGAGTGCATCGTCACGGCCCGCAAGCATCCCAATGTCTACACCGACATCAGCGCCCTCTATTACCGGCCCTTCCAACTCTACCAGAGCCTGATGCTCGTGCAGGAATACGGGATCTGGGACAAGGTCCTGTTCGGCACGGATTTTCCATTCACCACGGTGGACGCGACGATCAAGGGCCTGCGCGGCCTGAACGACATGGTCAAGGGCACCAACCTGCCCCGCCTCAACGAGCAGGCGATCGAGTCCGTCATCTATCGCGATTCGCTGAAGGTCCTCGGTCTCGACCAGAAATAAACCTTCCGTCGTCGCGGCCCCGATGAAGCGCAAATCCCCCCGCCGGACCGAACGCGTGGGCGTGGTGGGCCTCGGGCTCCTGGGCCGCGGCATCGCCGCCTGCTTTCTCGGCCGCGGGTTCGAGGTGGTCGCGGTGGATAGCAACCCGCGCCAGCGCACGAGCGCGCGCCGGGCGATCGGAGGAATGATGGAGGAGCTGGTCCGGGAGTGCGGTTTCCCGAAATCGCTTCGCCGGGAATGGATTGGCCGCTACACTGGCACCGGCGATTTCTCGCTGCTGAAGGACTGCAGCTTCGTCGTCGAGAGCGTCACCGAAGATCTCAAGGTCAAGCGAGCCGTCCTCGATCTCATCGAGCGGACGATCGCGCCCTCGGTCGTGGTGGCCAGCAACACGTCCGCCATCCCGATCAGCCGCCTGCAGCAGCAGCGGCGTCATCCCGGCCGGTTCATCGGTATGCACTGGGCCGAGCCGGCGCATGTCACGCGTTTCATGGAGCTCATCCGCGGACGCCGCACCCGCCCCGCCACCCTGCGGACCGCGATGGCAATGGGCGCACGACTAGGGAAGGATGTGTGCGTCTGCCGGAAAGATGTCCCTGGGTTCATCGTCAACCGGATCGGCTACGCGATGTTTCGCGAGGCGCTGCACCTGCTGCAAACCGGAGTGGCCGACGCGGAGTCAATCGACCGCGGCATGCGCAACGCGGGCGGCCTGTGGGCCACGATGTGCGGCCCCTTCCGCTGGATCGATCTCACCGGTGGTCCTGGTCTCTATGCCCGCGCGATGAGCCATGTGCTGCCCACGCTCAGCAATTCCACCCGGATCCCGCCCGTGCTTCGGAAAATGGCGCGAAGCGGCGCGCGCGGCATCACCAACGGCCGCGGCTTCTTCCGGTACACGAAGGAAGAAGCGCATGCGTGGGAAAAGCTCTACCGCCGCCACGCCCTGCGCGTCACGGAGATGCAGAACGAATACTTTCCGCTGACTCCCCGGCGGCGCGCTACTGTTTGAACGTGCCGAAAGAGAACGCGAGCGGCAGTGGGATGTGGATCACCTCGCCGCGTTCGTTGGTCTGGATCACCTCGGCCATGTGCTTGTTCCAGCGCGGCGTGATAGGGTGCGCGGCCATCTTCTTGAATGATTCCTCGGACGGCGCCTGCTCGTGCACGAACAGCAGGTCCTCGTACCGGTAAATCACCATGCTGATCCCGAGGGCCGTCTGCGCCGCCGCCAGGTCGGGCCAGAGTTCGTCATGGCGCTTTTTGTACTCGTCGTAGGCGCCGGGGCGCAGCTTCAGGACCAGTCCGATCGATTTCATGATGCTTCCTTGATTGAGGGGTGAGGGCGGAACGTCGCACCCCAAAGAGAACATTTCGCCGGCGGCGCAGGCAAAGTCTAATTGTCCCCGGTGGAACCGAATCGCCGCGACTGGCCGACCATTGCACTTGCCCCGCGCGCTCGCCGCGAAATAACCTTCGCGTTCCCTCAGTCTCAACCTTCCCGCTGGTCGCAACCGTTGATCCCATGAAGCGAATCGGAATTCTCCCCTGCCTGGCCGTGATCCTGCCCGTGGCGATGCTCGCCGAGCCCGCGCCGCGCACCGTGTGGCGCCAGAACTCCTTCAAGGATTTTGCCGCCGGCAGTTTCGGCGACAGCGGCGCCAACACCTACGTGTCCGCCCGCGGCCGCATCGAGCTGATCAACCGCTGGGACTTCGACCTCGACGGTTCGCTGGACCTGGTTTTTTCCAACACGCACTTTCATCAGGAAAAACTCGATTCCGCCCTCTACTGGGGCAATGGCGCGGATTTCGACGGGTCGCGCGTCACGTCGATCCCGAACGACGGCGCCCAGCACGCGCTGGCCGCGGACCTGAACAAGGACAACCGCGTCGATCTCGTGCTCTCCAACTACACCAACGGCACCTGGGACGGCATGGAATCGTACGTCTACCTCGGCGGCGACGTCACGAAGAGCGCCGCCGCCGGCCAGTGGCGTTTCCCTCCGTTCACCGACAAGCTCACCCTCCCCACGCGCGCCGCCCAGCACTGCGCCGTCGCCGACCTGAACAAGGACGGTTTTCCGGACCTGGTGTTCGCGCTCTCCGCCGGTTTCTGGGAATACCGTGCCACCGGCGCCCAGGGCTATGAATCGCCCTCCCGCATCTTCTGGGGCTCGGCGACCGGGTTCGACCGCACGCGCCAGATGGACCTGCCGGCGCTCGGCGCCGCTGCCGTCGCGGTGGCGGACCTGAACAACGATTCCTGGCCCGACATCGTCTTCGCCAATCGCGAAAAGGCGGGCGATCCGAACGTGCCTTCGTACATCTACTGGGGCGGCAGCGCCGGCTTTGATCCGAAGAGGCGCACCGAGCTGCCCACGCGTCAGGCCAACTGGGTCGCGATCGGCGACGTCAACGGCGACAAGCTACCCGACATCATTTTCGCCAACGGACTCGGTGACACTTCCCCCATCTATTTGAACCAGGCCGGCGCCTTCGCGGCGGACCGGCGCGTGGACCTCCCCACCAGCGAGGCGCGGGGCTGCGCCATGGCGGATCTGAATCACGACGGGGCGATGGATATTTTCTTCACGAATCACCAGAAGTCCGGAAATCCGCTGACGCACTCGTACCTTTATTGGGGATCGCCGAAGGGATTCGCCGCGGATCGACGCCAGGAATTCGAAACCGTTGGCGCGTGGGGCGTTTCACTCGCGGACCTCAATCACGACGGCTTCGAGGAGATCGTCGTGTCGAACTATAAGGAGCACTTCTCCTTCGACGTCCCCTCCTACATTTTCTGGAACCTCAAGGGAAAATTCGTGGAGACGCGCCGCACCTCGCTGTTCACCCACGGGGCGATCGGCAACACCGTCGCCGACTTCAATGGCGACGGTCATCCCGACATCATGTTCCAGAACACCGTCGGCCGGCAGCGCGGCGGCATCAGTCCCATCTACGTCTACTACGGCGGCCACGAGGACGGCTACACGCCGGCCCATCGCGTGGACCTGCCCGCGATCGATCCTTATGAATGGGCCTCGGCCGACCTGAATGACGACGGCTGGCCCGACCTCCTCGTCGCGAACTTCGGCGAGACGGTGCGCAACCAGCAGGAGAGTTTCCTCTATTGGGGCGGACCCAAGGGTTTTTCGGAAAACAACCGCTCGGCGCTGATGGGCGTCGGCGCCAATGGCGCCTCGATCGCGGATCTCGACCACGATGGCTACCTCGACGTCATTCTGTCCAACACCCCGAAAGCCGGAACCGAGGAGAAGGGCGCCTACATTTATTGGGGCGGCCCGGCTGGATTCGTCGTCACCACCCGCACCGAACTGCCCACGGGGTCGACGGTAGCGGCGGCCGTGGCGGACCTGAACGGGGACGGCCACCTGGATCTCGCCTTTACCGCACGCGCCGGCAGCGGCGTGCCGATTTTCTGGGGTGACGGCACCCGCAACTACACGGGCGAACGGGTGACCACGGTTCCCGGCACGGAGGGCGTCTGGAGCGTGGAGGTGGCCGACCTCAATCGCGACAACCACCTCGACCTGATCCTGAACCGCGCGATCGACCAGGGCTCGCGGCTCACGAAGGGGCACGTCTATTGGGGCAACGGCAAGGGCGAGTTCCGCGTCGAGGCGCGCAGCGAATTCGAAACCGAGGGCACGATCGTGATCACGGTCGCCGACGTGAATCAGGACGGCTGGCTGGACCTCGTCTGCCCGAACTACAACACGGGTGCCAGTCGGGCGACGCTCTCGCGCATCTACTACGGCGGGCCCGAGGACTATTCGTCCGAGCACATGATCAAGCTCCCGACCAACTCGGGCGCGGGCAGCATGGTGGCCGATTTCAATCACGACGGCTTCAACGATGTCCTGTTTGTCTGCCACCGGTCCGAGGGCGACCCGAACCGCACCGGCTCGTTCGGCGATCATGAAACCAACGCCTTCCTCTATTGGGGCGGCCCGAACGGACTTTCGGTCGACCGTCGCGCGGAGATTCCCGTGCGCGGCCCGCACAACGACGCGGGCGTGGACCTCGGCAACATCTTCGACCGCCGCAACGAATTCGATTACATCTCGTCCGCCTTCCAGTTTGCGAAAGGGTCGCCGACCAACCTCAGCTGGCGGGCCCAGACCCCGCGCGGCAGCTCCGTCGCCTTCCAGATCCGCACCGCCGCCAGCGAGCAGGCGCTCAAGGACGCCGCATGGAGCGGACCGTCCGGAGCCGGCGGCTATTACGATCACCCGGGGGAAATCGCGCCGGCCGCTTCCGATCATCGCTGGATCCAGTACCGCGCAATCCTGCGATCCGAAACCGGCGCCGCCAGTCCGTCGATCGACGAAGTCGTGGTGACGTTCGACTAGCCAGTTCCTAAACGCGAAGAAGCGAAGGCGCGAAGGTCGGAGTTGCAGGGAATCCCTGTAGCGGCGGTCTATGACCGCCGTCGCGCGCGGCACTGCTTTTGAACGAACGCTATCGCCCCGTAGCAGCCGACGTGAGGAGGCTGGGCTCTACTCGCTACTCGCTCCCCACTACTCGCTACTGATCAGCGCACCACCTCACCCTGAAAAATCACCGTATCGATTTCAATCCGATCGGACACGATCACGAGATTGGCCCGCTTGCCGCGATCGATGCTGCCCATGAGGTGATCGACTTTCAGCAGCTTCGCGGGATTGAGCGAGGCCATGACAAATGCCTCCACGATCCCCACGCCGGCGTGGGCCATCATGTTCCGTACCGCCATGTCCATCGTCATCTTGCTGCCGGACAAACCCACGCCCTCGACGATGCGCACATCGGATGCGCCGGGCGCCACGTTTTCCGGGAGGCCGGCCTCGTCGATGGCATCGGTGATGATGATGACCCGGTGCGTGCCCTTGGCCTTGTGAATCAGCCGGCACATCAGCGGCCGGACGTGCCAGCCCACTGCGTCCGGGATGACCTCGGCGTAAATGTCATCGTGCACGAGCACGGCCTCGTCCACGCCCACCTCGCGCGTGCCCTTGAAGCGGGTCGGTGACGGCGTCGTGCCCGTGGCGTCCATGCAATGACAGCCGACGCGAAGTCCCTTGGGCACCAGCGCGAAAATCTGCTCCGCGGTCGCCTCCGAGTGACCGACCGACATTACGATGCCCCGCTTGAACGCCTCCTCGGCAAACGCGGTCTGGCCCTCGAGCTCCGGGGCGAGCGTCCAGAGCTTGATGTGCTCGCCTCCCAGCGCGAGGAGCGCCCGATATTCCTGCGGATCAACCGGCCGGATCGGCGAGGTGATCGCGCCGTACTTGCGATTGATGTAGGGTCCTTCCATATGCAGCCCGAGCAGCGCCGCACTGTAGGGACGCCGCCCCACTTCGATGACATTGCGCACGTCCTGCACCCATTCCTCCTTGCTCCGGTTGTAGCTCAGCGTCGCCAGGACGCCGGTCGTGCCGAACTTCAGGTGGGTGCAGGTGAACTTGTAGGGATCGTCCCACGCCCAGATGCCGCCGCCGCCATGGCAATGGATGTCAATGAAGCCGGGCCCGACATACTTGCCCTTCGCGTCGATGACCTCGGCGCCCGCGGGCACCGCGACCGACCCCTTGGGGCCGTAGTCGGCGATGAGGCCGTTCTCGATCCGGATCGCGCCGTCGTCGATCAGATTGAGCGGAGTGACGAGCCGCGCATTCGTAATGACCCGCGTGCCTTGCATCGCCTACTTCACGCCGAACAGCTGGGCCGCGTTGTTCCAGAAAATGTCCTGCACCGCGTTGTCGTTCAAACGTTCCGACCAGCAGGCCCACTTCACCGAACGCAGATGCTCCAGGCCGATTAGCACAGGTTTAACCCGCATGTGTTTTTCGCCCCACACCGGGGACTCGCGATACAACCAAAGGAAAGAATCACCCGCCGAGAGCGACCGGCCGCGCATGTGGCTCACCGGAATGTCGGAGCCGTACATCAGCTTTTTGTGGCCGATGATGCGGATGATCGCCTGGTGGGCGATCGGCTCGCAGTTGGCGCTGGTGTCGAAGTACAGGTTGTCGAGGCCCGTGAGCTTCGGCAGTCCCTCGAGATTGTGCGCCGGCTGGAATCCGCGCGCCGAGTGCGCGAGGATCAGCTTCATGTTGGGATATTTTTCGCAGTAGCGCCGGATCCAGTGGATGTTGGCCGGGTCCGCCACGCCGCGCGACTTGACCATGTGCAGCGTGATCACCCAGCCCTCCTCGTGCGCCACCTTCACCAACTCCTCGGGCAGGAAGCCGGGAATGTCCGATTCCCATGTCGGCCGCGTTGCCGAGCACAGGTGATAGCACTTCAATCCATGCAGCTTGAGCCGGCGCACCTCCTGCCGCACCCACTCCGGATCGTCGCCCGGCTTGATGAAGAACAGCCCGCGATAGGTGGGATCCATGGCCGTGTTCTTCGCGATCCACTCATTGCTCAGCTGCGACTTCTCGTCGAAGGCGATCGGGATGAACAGCGCGCTCACGCGCCGGCCGGGATGAAGCTGGTCGATCAGCGTGCGAAACTCAGGCATGCCCACGATGTCGGGCACATCCGGCACCACGCGGTGGTCGCGATGCCACAAATGCGTGTGCGCATCGTAGACCTTGTCCGGCACGAACGTGGCGAGCTCGCGCTGGTAAAACTCGCGGTCTTCCGGGCGGAGCAGCCACGGTTGCTTTTCCAGATCGGGCGCCGGCGTGCTCATGAGGTCAGGCGTTTGAAGCCGCTCTGCGCCACCGGACCGCGCAGCCGGGCCGTGACGTCGTTTGCGTCCAGCGCAGCGCGAAGATTGGCCAGCACCTCGTCGAGCGCGGCCAGATAGCCGTCAATCACCGCCGGCGTGTGCGCCGCGCAGGCGTAGAACCCGCCGCTCGAGAGATACCCGCGATCGAGCATCTCCTGGGTATAGAGCGTGCGCACAGCCTGCGCCTGGTCACCGAGGTCGAAACTGAATGCGCTCAGCGCCGGCTGGCCGGTGATCTTCATCGGCACCCGATGCTTGGCCGAAAGTCGGCGCCAACCTTCATGGACGCGGAGGCCGGCTTCATGCAGCAGCTTGGGCAAACCGATGCGCTGCATCTTGCGGATCGTCGCGATCGCCGCGACCGGACCGATGCGTTCGGTCCAGTAGGTGCTGGAGATGAAGCTTTCCTGCGCGGCCTGCATCACTTCCCTGCGTCCGATCACCGCGCCCAGCGGGAAGCCGTTGGAGGTCGCCTTCGCAAAAACCGCGAGGTCCGGATCCACATTGAACCGTCGGTGCACGCCGCCGACGTGATGCCGCCAGCCGGAGGTGATTTCGTCGAAACCAAAGACCGCACCGCATTCCCGCGTGATCCGGGCCGCCTCCTCGAGCATGCCCTTGGCCGGAATCTCGTAGCGCAGCGGTTCCATGAAAACCGCCGCCAGCGACTTGCCGTGCTGCTTGATCAGCTCCCTCAGCTGGTCGACCGTCTCAAAGGTGAAGGTCATTGCCGTGCCCCGCAGCGCATCGGGCACACCGGTCGGGGCGAGCCCCGGCATCAGATGACCGTTGAGCGCGGCGTCGGAGGAAAGATTGGCCGCCAGATACCAGTCCGACCAACCGTGGTAACCGCACACCGCGACGAGTTGACGCTTGGTGTACGCGCGCGCGATGCGAATCGCCACGGCCATCGCTTCCCCACCCGCGCGGGTGAAGCGGGCGCCGCCCGCCCACGGATGCAGCTCGACCATCAGCTCCGCCAGCTCGACCTCTTCAGGAGCATTGAGGATAGCCATCGAGGCGGCGTCCACACAGGCCTTCACGGCCGCATTCACGTCGGGATCGGCGTACCCCAGCGTGCAGGAACCGATGCCCATGTTGTACATGTCGACGAAACGCCGGCCATCGAGATCCCACACCTCGCAGCCCTTGGCCTTGCTGTAGTAGGCCGGCCATTGCTCGGGCAGGAACATTTCCGGCCGCTTGCTCAGGAGTTGCGTGCCGCCGGGGATCACCTGCTTCGCGCGACGATACAGTTTCGGCCCGGTGGCGGTGGTCCAATCAGTGGGTTTTGCCTCAGTTTGGTTTTTCATCGGATGACGGAGAGGAAAGCGTCATTACGCCGCGGGGCGCCGCGGCGCAAGACGCTTAAGGAGGAGGAGCTGTCCGAGGGGGACGACTGACGGTTACTTGGCCGAGCCCTTTTGATGGGTTTTGCGGATCTGGGTCATGCGTTGGGTCATCGTGGCCTCGAGGAGGCCGGTGGGTTCACCCACGCACATGAAATGGATGCCGTGGGGCATCCACTGATCCGGGTCGCCCACCATCATCATGGACTTGCCGACCTTGTCGGCCGATTCCTTGATCCGGAGAGTCGCGTCGATCAGCACCTTGGATTGCGGCTGCCAGCAGACGCCGAGCGACGCGGAAAGATCGTAGGGGCCGATGCCCGCGGCGGTGACGATCTCGTGGCGCGCAATCTCGTCCGCGTTGGCCAGGCCTTCCTTGTCCTCGATCTGCGGGATGATGATGAGGTCGTCCTCCACCTCGGACTTCCAGGTCGAGTAGTTGAAATCGGTGACCCAACGGTTGCCCGGACCACCCGGCCGGCGGCGTCCGCGCGGCGGCATGTAGATGCCGTCCCGCACATCGTCGAGCATCTTGGCATTGCGCACCGTCGGCAGCAGGAGGCCGCAGGGTCCGCGGTCCATCGCGACGCGCACGGCGTTGTATTCCGGCTCGGGCGGACGCAGCAGAATCGGAAAATCCAGCAGGCGGCCGATCGCCAGCACCTCGGAGATCAGCGTATCCCCCTCGTTGCGGTGCTCGTTGTCGAGCACGGCGAAGTCGACTCCCGACTTGATCAGGATCTCGACCAGTCCCGGCCAGACATGGTTGATGATCAACATGCCGAGAACCGGCTGACCGGATACTATTTTTTGACGAAGGATTTTGGCGCTTTTCATGAAGTGAGGGTGAGGAGAACGGGGCGGAAGAAATAGGAATACCCCGGTTGCAGGCCGCTTTTCCAGCCATTCTTGAGAAATTCGCAGGAAACGGCGGTCATAGACCGCCGCTACAGAGCTGTCTTCGCGTAGCAGCCGAGGTGACGAGGCTGAATCTTACAATGTAGGGTCGTCCCTTGGGACGACCTCGCGTGCGTGCGCGGCATCAAACCCATTCGCGGTCGGCGCAAGCGCCGACCCTACAGCCATTCCTTCAAAAGCTCCCTCCTTCGCGCCTTAGCCTCTTCGCGTTTAATTCTCCGCCGCGCCCGCTACAGCAGTCTTGTTAACGGGAAATCCGCCGCCTATACGTGCGGGCTTCATGGAGCTCTCGGTCACGGTTGATTTTCCTGATGACGTCTCGAAGGGACCGTTCACGCCGGAACGGCTCGACGAGTTGATGACGACCATCGCGTCGATCGGTGCGACCCGCGTGAACTGGATGTACTACGGCGAAACCGAGCCGTCCGATCCCCGGCGGGGCACGATCTGGAACTGGCACCCGGTGCTCTACGGACCGCAGAGCATCGCCGCGCTCGGCGAACCGCTGCGTGCCGCCGTCCCACGCGCCCGCGCCAAAGGCATGGAGATTTTTGGCGTGCTGAAACCGTACTACAACGGGGTGTCGGGCAGCTATCCCGCCGGCTCGCCCCGGACGACCAACTGCTCCCCGCTCAGCAAAATCGGCGGACCGCTGCAGCATGTGCTCCCATTTCTCGAAGCGCATCCCGAGATGAGACTGCAGCGTCGTCCCCTGCCCCGCCCCGACTCCGCAACGGGACCGATCCGGGAAATCCGACTGACGAAGTCGGATGATCGGGAAACGCGCCTTCGGCCCGAGCACATCCGCATCTGGACGAGCGCCGACAACTATCAGTACCGTCCGCTGCCGATCGTCCCCACGGGCACGCTCGCCGTGGAGACCGCACGCCGCGAAGTGCGCAACTACCACGGTGAAATCCTGACCCGCGCCGGTGACCCCGTCCAGGTGCTGCGGCTCACCGGGCTCAACCTCGACGCCCCTTTCGTCGTGCTCACCACCACCTACGCCGAGGGCACCGGGGATTATCGCAACACCGCCGTCGGCATGGTCGAAATCTTCGGCGACAACGGTCCGCTGGCGTGCGTGGTCGCCACCCACGCCGCCGGCTGGATCAATCCCCGCGACTTTCGCACGTTCGGCCTCGAGTTCGACATGGGCTACGGCCACCTGCCAGTGACGCTCGACGAACCCTGGCGCACGCCCGAGGGAAATCCGTGGCAGCATTTCTCCGGCGAGGACATGTATGAGGGTCACGCCATCTTTGGCCGCGGACCCGCCGGCGGATTTCTGGGGTTCGCCTTGGGAAAGAATGAATTTCTGCCCGCAGTCCCCTGCGAGGCATACCCGGAAGTGCGCGCGATCTGGCTCGGATGGATCAAGGCCATGCTCGATGCGGGCGTGGACGGCGTCGACCTGCGGATCTCGGCGCATGGCTGTCTCTCCGACGAACCCGAGGCGTACGGCTGGAACCCGCCGGTGCTCGCCGCCTACTGCGAACGACACGGCCCGGGCCCCATCGATCCCACGAAACTCGCCGTCGTGCGCGGTGACATCTACACGGCCTTCCTGCGCGAGGCGTCGGCCATGGTCCGCCAACGCGGAAAAAAACTCCAGGTGCACCTGCACTCCGAGGCGTTCCATCCGCATCCGGTCTTCGGTCAGATCAACGGCTTCCCGGCCAACATCGAGTTCCAATGGCGACGCTGGATCGAGGAGAAACTCGTCGACGAGGTCACGCTGCGCACCAGCTGGTACGAGGGCGCCGAGGACAAGCTCGGCACCAAGGAAACCCGGCGCAGCCGGCTCACCAACGCCCTCGCCGACCCGGTCGCGGTCGAAATGCTCGAGGTCGCAACCCGCGCGCGGCTGCCGATCACCCTCAACCGCTACATCGGCCGCGCCGCCGGGCTGGCGGAGTATCTCGACGACATCACCTGGGCGAACAACAACGGACGAATCGCCCGGTTCGATATCTACGAGTCGTTCGACCTCGTGCAGGCGGACCCGGGAAAGCCCGGGCTAATCCCGCTTCACGGACGTCCGTCTGCATTGAAGGCACGCTGGGAAATGCTCAGGAAACCCTGATTATTTGCACGCAAAGGCGCCAAGACGCGAAGTAAGATCCGACTGAAATTCCCCACCTTCGCGTCTTGGCGCCTTTGCGTGTAATTTTTTCCCGATGTCTACATTTCTAAAATTCATCGCGATCACGTGCATCACCACGATCGCTGGCGCTGCCGGGCCGACCTTCGATCCTTCCGGTGCCGACGCTTCAACTTATGGCGAAGCGGAGGGTTATCCGGTGGGCAACCGCGACACCTGGGGCACAAATCCCTACGTGGTCGGTTCCTACAGCCACTTCGAAAATATTTTCCCCACCAATCTCGCCGCTAAGGCGGCGACGCCGTGGAATTTCAAACGGGCGGCTGCGGAGCCGGCGATCCGTTTCGAGTTCCATGGGAAAACGCAGTCCCTCGACGACTACCTGGCGCATTTTCCCGTGACCGGCCTGCTTCTTCTGCAGGGCGACACGATCCTGCTGGAGCGCTATCGCTACGGACGCAACGAAGCCCACCGCTTCGCCTCGCAGTCCATCGCCAAGTCCGTGATGGCGCTGCTGGCGGGCGTGGCGATTGACGAGGGCCACATTCATTCCGTGGACGACAAGGCGTCAGCGTACCTGCCGGCGCTGAAGGACACGCTTTATGGCGAAACGCCGCTGCGCGTCCTGCTCCAGATGTCCTCCGGAATAATGTTCGACGAGAAGGTGGACGGACAGCCCACCGGCACGACCCAACTGTTCAAGGGCCAGTTCTCTCCCGGCGCCAATCCTACCGCGGTCCTGGCCGCCGCCAACCGCCGGGCGGCTCCGACCGGGACGCGCTTTCGTTATTCCAGCGGCGACAACGAGACGGCCGGCCTCGTGCTCCGCGCCGCGACAGGAAAATCCCTCTCCGCCTATTTGAGCGAAAAAATCTGGCAGCCGATCGGAGCGGAGGCGGACGCGACGTGGGCCACGGACACCTCCGGTCAGGAATTTCCGTTCTACGGTTTCAACGCCGTGCTGCGCGACTACGCGCGTCTCGGCCGGTTGCTCGCCAACGACGGCGCCTGGGAAGGCCGGCAGATCATCTCGCGGCAGTTCCTGCTCGACGCCACCACGAACCGCGCGACCGACCGGCATCTGCGCCCCGGCGGTCCCTCGCCCTACTACGGCTATGGCTACCAGATCTGGATTTTCCCGGGCGAGCGGCGGATGTTCGTCCTCCGCGGCGCCAACAGCCAATACGTCTTCGTCGATCCACTTTCGAAACTCGTCCTCGTGCAAACGGCCGTCCGCTCCGAAGGTCCCGATTCGGAAAATGGAAAGTCCGAATCGATGGCGCTGTGGCTCGGCATCGTGAAGGAGCTGGGGTCGGCCCGCTAGGCGCGTTCGCCGCGTTAGGGAAATAATCAAACAGGCATATGCCTGTTTGCCAGTAGACGGTTTATCAGGAACGCTCGGGTTGCCCCGACCACCGGGGCCTTCCTGCCATGAAACGTTTCTGGTCCCTCTGCCTGCTGCTGGTCTTTCTCTCGCCCTTCGGTCCGGCTGCCCTGGCGACCGACGATTACCGGGTGGCGCTCTTCACGGAGGGCGGCGCGCCCGAGAGTCCGCCCGACATCAAGATCCTGGTGAACACCGGCTACGCGGTCGGTTACTCGGAGGAATTGAAGTGTCCGCTGTGGGCCGTGTACCGGCTCGGCAACAAAAAGAGCGGCGACGCCGTGAAGTGGGAGCGCCCTGTCCGCTTCGAGGTCGATTCGCGCACGCAGGCGCGCGTCAGTCACGACGACTTCGAGCGCAATTGGGATGGCATCACGTGGGACCGCGGACACCTCGCCCCCAACTCGGCGATGGAAGGCCAGTACGGCCAGATCGCACAGCTCGAGACTTACTTCATGTCGAACATCATGCCGCAATCCTCGCGGTTGAACCAGGGTCTCTGGATGCAGTTGGAGGGACAGATCCGCGACGTGATTTCCCAGGACGACACGCCCAACAAGGAAGTCAGCGACGTCTGGGTCATCTGCGGCCCGATCTTCGCCAACACCCCGATTGTCCGCTGGCCGTCGGGCGTCGCGGTGCCGACCCACTGCTTCATGATCGTCGCCTATCGCAAAGGCTACGGCGGCACCGTGAAAGCCGCCGGTTTCGTTTTTCCGCAAAAACCCACCCTCACCACCATTGGCGAGCACGCCGTGACGATCCGCCAGATCGAGGCGATGACCGGACTCAATTTCTTCCCCGAATACTCCACCATCAAGCAGCGCAACTTGGAAACCGTGCGCCGCGACCTGCAGCTGAACGAACTGCCATAACTTTTGGCCCCACGAAAGACCCGAACGACACGAAACGAGTCAGAGCTTCCAGGCCCGGATGACGAGGGCAACCAACGCGGCCCATGGGATGAAGACGGCGGCGAACTTCAACAGGAACGACGTCTTGGCCGACTTGTGACGCAGGAGCAAAATGCCGAGGAGGCCGCCGGGCCAGCCGCCCAGCATACTGGCCCAGAGCAGAGTTGATTCCGCGATTCGCCGCGCACCCGGACGTCCCGCTCGCCACTTGTCCCACGCGAACAGTCCGAACGCGCCCACGCTGAATCCAGCCAGCCACGCCAGCACCAGCGGCCCCACGTGCGGCAGGCTCATGCGCCCGGATCCGCCTGCACGCGAAAATATTTGGTGCGTCTCGTTCCGCTGCGTCCGCGGGGAGCCACGCGCTCGGAAGGAGTGCCATAAGGTTGCCGGCGGTAACCGCCGCGATTCGGATCCGCCGCGCAGCGAATCTGGAAATCCTGCATCCGCTGGAAAAGCCCGAGCAACTGCTCGGGCAGCAGGTAACGGTCGAAACCGGCCCGCTCAAGGACCAGCATCAGCTCATGCACGGCTTCCAATGTCGAAAGACATTCCGGCTGCGGCTGCTGCTTGATCACGTAGCGGCTCGGCGCCGACGGGAGAAACATGATGCGCGGCAGCCTCTGCAGGCTCGGGCTGAGGCGCAGCATCTTGCGGGCGCCGCTCCAGGTCGCATCGAGCAGGAACACCACGAGCCGCCGCGAAGCCAGCGCGGCGCGAAAATCCGGCAGACCCGCGGCCTCGGGCTGGCTCAGGTTGAGCGCGTTCTTCCCGGGATAAAGCAGCACCGGAAAGTTGGCGGAATCGTTGATCAGCGCCTGCACCGACTCGTCGCCGTCGAAGCCCTTGCCCATGTGCAGCTCGCTGTTGGGTAGGCAGAGGTGCGTCAGTCGACCCGTGCCCGCCTTCTCCTCCTTGAACTCCTTCGGGTGCATCAGGAACACGAACCGGGTGCGCGTGGCCATCGGTTGAATCGACGCACACCAGCACAGCGGCTTCGGCCAGAAACACCGATAACAGGTCTCGCGACTCATGACGGCGCCGCCGAATACCCGGACCGCTAGCTGGCGCTGAGCCCGCCGTCGATCACCAGGGCGGAACCCGTAACGAAGGACGACGCGTCGCTGGCCAGATAAAGCGCCGCCTCGGCAATCTCGTCGGGCCGCGCCATGCGCCCGATCGGATGCACGCTGCTCAGCTCGCGGTAAGCTTTCTCGGGATCCGGATACTCCTTGATGCGCGCGCTGACAAATGGCGTCTCGACCCGCCCCGGGCAGATGCAGTTGATGCGCACCTGGTCGCCCGCGTGATCGATCGCCATCGATTTCGTCAGCCCCACCACCGCAAACTTCGTGGTGCAGTACGCCGCGCGGTCGCGAATCGCAATGATGCCGCCGATCGACGCGAGATTCACGATCGAGCCGCCCTTGCGCGCGATCATCGGCGGGAGGAAGAGCTGGCAGAGCTGGTACGGCCCGCGCACGTTGACCGCATAGAGCCGGTCGAGATCCTCCGGCGAACTCTGCAGCACCGTGCCGACCGCGCCGATGCCGGCGTTGTTCACCAGGACATCGAGCCCCCGCGGCTCGGCGCGATGGAAATTATCCGCCACCTTGCGGCACGCCGCAAAATCCGCCACGTCGAGCTCCACCCCCTCGATGCGTCCGCCCTTGGCGCGGATCTCCGCGACCAGCTTCGCCAGCGGCTCCGCGGCGCGATCCGCCGCCCAAACGCGGGCCCCGGCCGCGGCAAACCGACGCGTGATGGCTTCACCAATACCCGACGCGGCACCGGTGATGAAAGCAGTTTTGTCTGTGAGCTCAGGCATGGGGTAAGGGGTATTCCCTGCGAGGAATCAAAGCCAACAATTTTTCACAGGAGCGCGCAGAGGCAGCAGAGTTCAAAACCCCAATCCCCCGATTCTTACAGGAGGGAACCGAGGCAACAGAGAGCTGAGTAATTATTGTAGCATCGATCCACGGCCCCCACCTGCCTTATCTCTGTTTTCTCTGTTACCTCCTGTTAAAGAATCTGCACAGAAGGAAACAAAGAGAACGAAGATCAGGCTCACCCAAGTTTCGTGTCTTTCGGGTATTTCGTGGTGACCCTCTTCTTCCCACCTCTGTTTTCTCCGTTACTCCTGTTAAAACCCATCCCCCTTCGCGCCTTCGCCTCTTCGCGTTTAATCCCTCCGCTGCCCCGCGTTGACCCGCAGCTGTTGCGCTTCCAAGCTTTCACCCCAGCCCCACCCCACCCATGCCCACCCGATCCCCGAATCCTGTCCTGAAAAAAATCCAAGGCGCGGACTCCTGGCGGTTCGCCTCCGATCGCGTCGAGGCCTGCCTGACTCCGGACGGCGGACACCTGGCGCCGGTGACGTTCAAGCTCCCCCACGGAAAAATCCAACCGTTCTCCGTCGCGCATTGGGGTACGGAAAAACTCGACCCCGCGACCCCGCCGCTGCTCCGCAAACTGCGCGGTGATTTTTTCTGCTTTCCGTTCGGAGCCAACACCACCGCGTGGCGCGGGGAACGGCATCCGTTGCACGGCGAAACGGCCGGGATGCGGTGGAAGGGACGCGGACTGGAGCGCAACGGGACAGGCGTAACGTTTCACGCCGAAATGTCGCCGACCGTTCGCCGCGGCCGGGTCACCAAGCAGATCCAACTCCGCCACGGTGAAACCAATGTCTATTGCCGTCACGAACTGAACGGATTCTCCGGCCCGATGTGCGTGGGCCACCACGCCACGCTCCGGTTTCCCGGCGAGGCCGGAAGCGGTGCGCTCGCGTTCAGCGCGTGGCGCCACGGCCAGGTTTTTCCGGGACAATTTGAAACGCCCGAGATCGGCGGCTACTCCTCGCTGAAGCCGGGCGCGCGGTTCAAGCGCCTCGACCGCGTTCCTGCCAGCGACGGCAGTTTCGCGGATCTCACCCGTTATCCGGCCCGCGCGGGCTTCGAAGACCTCGTCATGCTCTCGTCGGCCGCGGCCGGTCCGTTCGCGTGGTCGACGGCGACGTTTGCCGCGCAACGCTACCTCTGGTTCGGACTGAAGGATCCGCGCGTCCTCGCCTCCACCGTCCTGTGGCATTCCAACGGCGGACGCCACTACCCACCCTGGAACGGACGCCACCGGCACACGCTCGGCATCGAGGAAGTCACCGCCTTCTTTCACGCCGGCCTCGCCGAGTCCGTGAAACCGAATTCGATCTCCCGTCAGGGAATTCCCACGTCGATCCAGCTCCAGCCCAACCGACCCTTCGTCGTGAACTATGTCATGGGCGTGGTCCCGATTCCCCGCGGCTTTGACCGCGTGCAGTCCGTGGGCTTCTCGCGCGACGGCATGCGCTTCATCTCCGCCTCCGGCAAGTCCGTCGCGCACCGCGTCGACCTCACCTTCTTCGCCTGAGAAAATGTAGGGTCGGCGCTCGCGCCGACCTAACGGCCGAACGCGGCGCCCTCCGCGAGTCCGTCTGTAACGAACGACTCCTACCCGTTCTTCCGCGCCCAGCAGTAGTGCATCATTCCGACCAGCACGTTGCAGGTCGTATCGATGCGCCAGAAAAGCGGCTGGTCCGCCTTCGGATCCTGCACGCCGGAATCGGCGTACCACTGCCCGTCGGGTTTCTGATGCTCGACGATGTACGCGACGATCTTGTCCGCCGCCGCCGTGAAGACGGTGCGATCGACCCCGGGATTGGCCGCATCGAGTTCCATCATGCCCCAGACAAACTTGTGACCCTCGACGCAAAGGTAAGCACCCTCGCCGGCCGACAGCATCGCGCGCGCATAGGACCGCGCGCCTTCGATGTAGGCCTTGTTCCCGGTCGCACGGTACAGGCGCGCCAGGCAGACGATGATGGGGCCGAGCCGACCCGGCCGCTGCTTGAGTCCGGCACGATCGAGAAAATCGATCGGCGTCTTCTGATTCCGCAGCTGCACCGCACCCCCGGCGCCGATGTCCACGCCAAAGAACAATCCCTGGCTGCGGTCCGGCTGCAGTTCGAGCAGGCGCAGCATGAAACGCGCGGCGCGCTCCGCGTCCTCGACATGACGCGTCGAAAGCAGCGCGAGGCCGACAATGCCGCCGGACATTGCATGCTGTCGTCCCTGACCTGACGTCCGGGCCGCCAAGGAATCCCAGGAACCGCCCGTGGTCTTGTCCTGGAATGCACGGATGTCCTCCGCGAGGCGGAACGCGAGGTCGTAGCGACCGCAGAGCAACGCGCCCCAACAAAGCCACGAACGGTCGTAGGCGTTGAACGCGTTGGATTTTTCCTGCTCCGCGGGGATGGCCAGTGCGCCGGTGGGACCGATGAAATGCTTTTCGATCCAGCTGAGGCAGCGATTCGCCGCGTCCATCCGGCCGCTGAGCGCGAGGATCGCGGGCGACTTGTAGTAGACGACCGCGAGATCCGAACCGTTGATGCAGCCGTTGGCGTCGATCTGGGACGCGAGCCAGTTCAGCCCGCGCTCGGTGCTCGCCACCGCCTGCTCGAGGCTGACGGCGGCGCTCAAGACGCACCTCCCTTGCCCATCTTGGCCGCGGAGGCCTTCAGCTCAGAGATCGCGCGCTGGCTGGACAACCGGATCATCGTCACGATGTTCCCGAGGAGGAAATAGAGGACACCCATCTTCATCCAGTGCGCCGAAAGCTCGGCGTTCACACCCTGGATGCCGACGGTGAGATTGTTGCGGCGCGCCGCGGCGACGATCCGCTTGATCGCGGCGTCCATCTGCGGCGAGAGCAAGTCACCCGGAGTGCCCACGGCGTAGCTGAGATCGGCCGGACCGATGAGGATGTGGTCGAGACCGGGACGGGCGGCGATTTCGTCGAGGTTGTCCATGCCCTTCGGCGTCTCGATCATGATGGCCACGAACACTTCCTTGTTCGCCTGCCGCATGCACTCCTTCCAGTCGCCCGGGTCCTGGTAGTCGAGATGACGTCCCCCCAGCGCGAGACCGCGGTCCCCGTCCGGGGAATAGCGGCAATACGCCACGATGTTGTCGGCCTGCTCGACCGTCTCCACGCGCGGCACGATCACGCCCTGGGCGCCGGCGTCGAGCACGCGGCTGAGGAAGAAGCGCTCCGGATCCGCCACGCGCACGATCGGCGTGATGCCACTCCGGCGGCAGCTCCAGACCATGTCGCACATCGGCCCGAAATCGTCCGGGGAATGCTCCATGTCGAAGAACAGGCTGTCGTACCCCATCTGCGCGAAGATGTGGGGAATCGAAATTCCGCGAACGTCGTGGATCGACATTCCATAGGCGGGCAAACCCTTGTTGAGTTTGCGTTTCATGGTGTTGACCGGAAAGGGCGGAACCTTCGGCGCGGATTTGGATTTTGATTTCATTGATTGGAAAAGCAGGGATGACGCGGACGCAGCAGACAGTGAGGATGGGGTGCGTCCGTCGCTCCAGTCCAACACCACGCCTCGGCCGGTAAACGCATTAGGCTGGGCAATTTAATTTCCCCAAAGATCGCCTCCTGCTCCCGCACCACTATCGCGCGGCCGAAGGCGTAGCGACCGTGGCGCCCTCCGAATACTCGTGCTCGATGAGCGTGGATTTCGGAGGGAGATGCTTCTCCCCGACCAGTTTCAGCAGGAGACGCGTGACCCGGTTCGCGAAGATCTTCGCCTCGAAACTATAGTGGGTGATCGCCGGCGCCATCTGCAGAAAGCTGTAGTCGGGATCGCGCGAGATCAGCGACACCTCTTCGGGCACCCGGAGCCCGCGCCGCTGGAAATAAAACAGAGCCGTGTAGAAGTGCGGCGGACGCGCCACCAGGAACGCCGTCGGTGGGTCCGCGGCGTTCATCGTCTGCTCGAGGCGATCCACCACGTTCTGGGCCGAGTTGTTGTGCCGCACGATGGTGGCGCGCACGCCGTATCGACTCGGCGCCTGCTTGGCACCCTCGATGAAACCCTCCTCGCTCGACAAATTCCCGCCGCGCCGGATGTCCGGCACCACCAGCGCAAGATGCCGATGGCCGTGGCGAATGAACACGCCCGCCGCATGACGGCACAGCGAGCGCAGGTCGGTCTGCACCGACGGCAGCTTCGAAACCGGATCGGCGCCGCCGATCACCAGGGTCGGCACCGCCCGCTCGGCAAACCACCGGTGCAGCTCGTATTTCAGGGACATCAGCACGCAGCCCGAAATCTCGTTTTGCTCCAGGTAGGTCGCCAGCTCCCGCTGGTGCGCCGCGAGATCCGTTCCTTCCAACAAAAGCACCTCGGTGGAATACCCATGACTGGCCAGCCGCGAGCGAATCTCCGAGAAGGCCTGGCTGATCGCCAGCGTCCACTGCGGCTCCGGCGTCTGCGTGATAAAGCAAATGACCCGCATCGCCGAGCCCGCCGGACCCTTGCCCACGACGGGACGATGATCGCGCAGCACCAGCCGGTTTCGCCGGCCCTTCCGGATATCGAGCCAGTGCTCGTTCGCCAGCAGATGCAGCGAGGCCCGGATCGTGGGACGACTGACCTTGAAGATCTCGGCGAGTCGTCGCTCCGTGGGCAGATAGCCCTTCCACACGCCGCTCGCGATGGCCTTGCGGATGGAAATGGCCGTGAGTTCGGCCAGAGAGATCCGCTTGGGCAGCTCAAACATCATCGCAGCGAGGGTGTCAGGTCATGTGTTCCGTCGGCAAATGGGTTTTCTGCCGGGAAAACCCGAGCGAATCACGCCTGCCCCGACGGGCAAGAGCCAAACCGCGGCCCCCGCCGCGCTTGTTTGCTCGCCACTCCGGCGGACTGCATCAGGCTGCCCGCATGACGCTTCCGGCCAGGGACGCCGCCATCGGGTTGCTTCACCAGCATGTGCAGGACGAGTACCAGCGGCTCCACGCCGTGATGGTCGCCACGGCAATGGAAGGATACGCAGCGCAGTACGGCGAGGATCCGGCGCTCTGGTACGTCACCGGGCTGCTCCACGATCTGGACTTCGAGCAACATCCCGACACCCATCCCGCGCCGTCGCTGGGCTGGTTCAAGGAATGGGGCTATCCCGACAGCATGATTCACGCGGTGGAAGCCCACGCCTACGGTTATCACGGCTACACCACGCTCCCGCAGACAAAACTCGCCGCCGCGCTGGTCGCCACCGACGAGCTTTGCGGAATCTTCTACGCCTACCGCAAAATGAATCCGGTCCGTTACGGCGAGATGAAGCCCTCCTCCATCCGCAAGAAATTCAAGGACCCCACCTTCGCCGCCAAGATCGACCGCTCCACCATCCAACTCGGCTGCGACAAGCTCGGCGTCACCCTCGAAGACCACATCGCCAACCTCGTACGCTTCCTGGCCCCGCTGCCGTGATTTCTCCTGTAGCGGCGGTCTATGACCGCCGTCCAGCGTTAAGATCGGATTTGTCACCACGAAACACACAAAACACACGAATCCCTACTGCCTTTTTCATTTCGTGGTGACCAATCCTCCTCTCTGTTTCCTCCATTACCTCCTGTTAAAAACACCCCCACTCTTCCTGTCCCATCCGGCGCCGATCTGACCCTTCGACGCCGGTTCCCACCCAAGCATGACCGCCCCTACTCCTCTGTCTGAGCCGGCTTCCCGCCAGGACGAACCTCTGGAATCGTCCTCGAAGATTTCCCGCCTCAAGGAGCTCGGCCGCGTTTTTTTCCGCCTGGGCTGCACCTCGTTCGGCGGCCCGGTCGCGCATCTCGGCTATTTTCAAACCGAATGCGTGCGCCGGCGGCGGTGGATGGAGGAGACGGAATTTGCCGACGTGGTCGCGCTGTGCCAGTTCCTGCCCGGTCCGTCGAGCAGCCAGGTCGTTTTTGCCCTCGGTTTCCATCGTGCGGGCCTCGCGGGCGCATTTGTCGCCTCGGTTTTTTTTCTGCTGCCGTCGATGGTGCTGATGACGCTGTTCGCCTACGGGGTCCTGCACCTCGGGGACTGGAGCAAGGCGGGCTGGCTGCACGGCCTGAAACTCGCCGCCGTGGCGGTGGTGGCCCAGGCGGTCTGGAACATGGGACGGCGCCTGTGCCCGGACGCACCCCGGCTCCTGCTCGCGTTGCTTGCGGCCGTCGTCGTGCTGTGGGTGCCGGGCGCGCTCGGTCAGATCAGCGTGATTGTCGCCGGGGGACTGGCGGGCTGGCTGATCTACCGGCACCACAAATTTTCGGATGCGCGTTCCCCCTCCCGTCTGTCTTCCACCCACTTCTGGGCGGGCGGAACCCTGATTGCCTTTGCCGTACTGCTTTTCGCGCTGCCGCTACTGGCGTCAACCACCGGAAACAAGGAGATGCGCCTCTTCGACAGCTTCTACCGCGCCGGCTCGCTGGTGTTTGGCGGCGGCCACGTGATCCTTCCGCTGCTGCGTGTCGAGGTCGTCCCGCCCGGTTGGATCGGCGACGACCTTTTCCTCGCCGGCTACGGCGCCGCGCAGGCCGTGCCGGGACCGCTCTTCTCCTTCGCCGCTTACCTAGGCACGGTGATCCACGGCGAGCCGCACGCCTGGCTCGGCGGACTCTGGTGTCTGTTCGCGCTCTTCCTGCCCGCCTGGATGTTGATCGGCGGCGCGCTGCCCTTCTGGCATCTCCTCCGCAGCCGCGCCTGGGCCCAAGCCGCCCTCCGCGGCGCCAACGCCGCCGTGGTCGGCCTGCTCCTCGCCGCGCTCTACACTCCTGTCGGCACCGAAGGCATCCACCACGCGCGCGACATCATCGTGGTCCTCGTCGCCTACGCCCTCCTCGAAATGCGCCGCGTGCCGCCCTGGATCGTCGTAATCGGCGCCGGTCTCGCGGGTCAGTGGCTGGTTTAAACGCGAAGCCAAACCAAGGCATGGTTTACAGGAGGGCGCAGAGGTCGGGGAGAAAACGACCAGAACCTAACTCTGCGAACTCCTGTGCAAATCTGATGATTTCACTGTAGCGGCGGTCTATGACCGCCGTTAGAATACACGCAAAGACGCAAAGGCGCGAAGAGAAGGAACTTCTTTTCTGTGTGTTCCGTGTATTCCGTGGTTAAATTTTTCCTCTCCGTTTCCTCCGCTACCTCCTGTTAATAACAAAACCAAAACTCTTACAGGAGGAAATGGAGTAAGCAGAGAGCACACCGTCTTCGCTCCGATTTTCGTGTATTTCGTGGTGCCCCCTTCTTCCCCTACCTTGGTTACCTTCTGTTCAAAAACCCAGCCCGTCATCTTACAGAAGAAAACAAAGGTAACAAAGTCGTCTGGATACACGCAAAGACGCCAAGGCGCGAAGAGGAGGAAATTCTTTTCCGTGTGTTCCGTGTATTCCGTGGTGACTCTGTCTTCGTCATCGAACACGGCGGTCATAGACCGCCGCTACAGTTTCTTTTCGTGTCCTCCGTGTACTTCGTGTACTTCGTGGTGACCAATCCCCCTCTCTGCTTCCTTCGCGTTTAATCAACCCCGAGCCACCGGCCGCGTGGGATCCGCGATCCACTCGCTCCAGGAACCCGCGTACAGCTTCGAGCCCTTCAGCCCCGCGTGTTCCATCGCGAGCAGGTTCACGCACGCCGTCACGCCCGAGCCGCACTGGTGCACCACTTCCTCCGGTTTTCTGCCGCCGAGGATTTCACTGAACTCGCGCCGCAGCTCCGTCGGCGGCCGCATTGTCTGGTCGGGGTTCAGGTTCAGTTTGAAGAAACGGTTGCGCGCCTGGGGAATGTGCCCGGCCACGGGATCGATCGGCTCGGTCTCGCCGCGGAAACGCTCGGCCGTGCGCGCGTCGAGGACGAGTCCCTGCCCCGCTTGGACCGCGGCGGTCTCCACCACCTGACTCGAATCCGGCCGGGCCACGACCGTGCCACGGCCGCGCAACGCCGGGACGCCGGTCTCCACCGCACGCCCCTCCGCCAGCCACTTCGGCAGTCCGCCGTCGAGCACCGCCACGCGCGTCAGGCCGATCCACCGCGCCATCCACCACAACCGGGCCGCGTACTGGCCGCCCACGTCGTCGTACGCCACGATCTGCGTGTCGGCCGTGACGCCATGGCGATTGAGGAAGGTGGCGAAGTCGCTCGCGGGCGGCAGCGGGTGACGTCCGTTGCGGCCGGTCTTGGTTCCGGACAGCGCGGTCTCCACCGGAACGAAATAGGCCCCGGGAATGTGACCCTCCGCATAAACACGCGCCCCGCGGGCGGCGTCGAAGAGATCGTGACGGCAATCAAAGACGATCCACTGGGGATCGCGGAGATGACGATTCAGTTCATCCGTGGAGATCAGCATGACGCGAGGTTGACCCGTTCCCGGGCAGGATAAAAGCAAACACGCACACCCGCTCCGGTACAGGAACGAAACATCTTTGTTACCCAGTCCTCGATTGCGGTCATTCCCCGGATCAACACGCTGCCGGCATGCCCTTGCACGACAGTTTTCAGGGACGCGAAGCCGAACTCCGGTCGCACGGGTTTGGCCGCTGGACCTCGATTCTTTTCCTCGTGGTCTGGCTTTCGATCTGGGCCTGCGGCGAGGCCATCGTCACGTGGATGCTGGTCAAAGGCGCCTGGGCCCTGGTCACCGGCACGCCGCCCGCTCCCGGTCGCACAGTGTTGCCGACCGGCGCCGCCCTGGCCACCGGCGTGTTTTTGCTGGGCTGGCTGGCCTTCTGGACCCTCGGTGGAATCCTGGCCGGGAGAGAGCTGCTGCGCCTGATGTTCGGCCGCGACCGCATCCGCCTGAAAGAACATGAGGTGGAAATCGAATGGAGCTACGGGTTGTTCACCCGGAGAAAGACCTTCCCGCGCGATCAGGTGCGGCGATTCTACCGCGACCGGCGCTGCGCCGTGCGCCTGGAGCACGCCGAGGGTTCGCTCGAGGTCACGCGGCTCGGCACGGAGCCGGAACGGGTGAGCGCGATCGAAGCGCTCAACGACGCGTGGAGTCTCGACTCCGTTCCTGCGGGCGCCGCCTTCCTGCCGAGGGATTGGCGGGCCGTCACGGTTCCGGAAGGCGGCACGGCGATCATTGGCGATCCGGAGATGCGGAGAAAACTGCTGATCATCGTTTGGTGCATTTTTGTCCCGCTCGCCATCGTGGCTGTGATTTTCGTTCCGTTGACGATCCGCGATCGCTCACTGCTGGTCTTCGCGCTGTTCATCGGCGGGGCCGCTTTGCTGCTCGGTTGGGGCGCGTGGCGGTTGACGTGGACGCGTGACGAGTGGCTCCTGGAATCAGGACAGCTGGTGCACCAGCGCCGACGCGGCGGCCGCGTGCAGCGTCGGTTCGAAGGCGCGCACTTGGAACTCGCGGAAGTGCGGGACGATGACGGCGATCTCGACTATCAATTGGTCGCCGTGCGCGCCGGGGCGGCGTCCGTGGTTACGATTCCCCAACACAACCGGGACCGAAAGACGATCATGCGCGCGAGCAACGATCCCACCGAGCCCCGCGCCCTTGGCCTGTGGCTGGCGGCGCGCACGCGGCTGGCGTTCACCGATCGCACTGGACCGGAGGCGGCCGCGCGGGACTTGGAAGCCCTGAAAGCCCAACTTGCCCAATCCGGCCGGCTGGGCCGTGTCCTCGTCGCGCTGATCGGGCGATTCTCGCCCCGCAAATAAACTCCGCCGTCTGTCAGCGGTTGATCCGGATCCGCGGCAGGCCGCCGCTTCCTTCCTCGATCAACTCGACGACATCACCGAGATTCTCCGACCGGAAGTCCGGGCTCTCGAAGAACGCATCGAGCCCCTCGCGAAAGAACGCCTCGGAGTTTTCCTTCCGGCTGGCCAATGCCAGCCGCCGACACAGCGCGCGCTTCTCCTCGTCGGTGGCCTCCGCCCAGGTGTTTCCCGTGGCGGTGGAGGTCCATTTCGCCATCAAGTTGCCGGCTCGTGGTTCAGATCCCTCCGAAACACCCTGAGCATCGGTCGCGGGTGAGGTGGAAATTTCCGGCACGGAGAGCATCTGCGCCACCGCGAGCCGATCGACCTTGGCCTGCGCGACATCGACCCGCTCGAGCGCCTTGTTGTAGGCGCTGGCTCCGGCGCCGAGATCCAGCTCTGCGAGATGGGGCTGCATCCGGAGCCGTTCGCTTTCCGCTTTCAATTCCGCAAACCGGCGCGCCCCTGCGGTCTTTTTGTCGGTGTCGAGCCGGCGGCGCTCGCCCGCCATCTTCGTGACCGCGGCCAGATATTCGTCGAGCAGCGCATTCAGGCGCTGGGCCCCGGCATAGCGACCGACCCCGGGGTCGATGTTGACGAAATAGACCCGCCGCGCCGGGAACGGATAGGACACGCGCACCGCCGCGTTGAAGCTGCCCGAGTCGGCCTGCTCCTTGGTGAGGTAACTCATGACTTCGGCGGGGACCGTGGTCGAAACGAACTCCGAAAGTTTTCTGCCCTCCGCGGTCGCCACTTCCTGCAGCAGCGCGAGGACGCGCTCCCCGTACGTCGCGCCGAGTTCCGCCAGGTCCTGGGAATTGAGCCCGGGCTGATCAACCCGGCGCGCGCGCTCGATCAGCGTCATCTCCGTCCGCATCTTGGTCAGCAGCGTGATGCGGTTGCGGGCGTATCCGGCCCGCGCTTCCTCCACGCGAGCCGCCATGTCCGGCTCCTTCTTTTTCAGCGCCGCCGACGCTTCGAGTGCTTCATGCAGTTCCGCGTCCGCCGCGAGCACGACCTTGGGATCGGGCGCGGGAATGCTGGACACGGGCGGAGCCGCCTCCTTGGCCGTCGCGGGTTGCCCCGTGTTCTTGTTCGCCGGCTGCAGATACCCTTTCTGACTCACCACCATCGCGCCCCACGCGAAGAGAAGAATCAGGATGGTGGTGAAAATTGTGCCCTTGAGTGACATCAGTTTTCAGAAGTTTGAATTCAAAGCCTTCTTTTGGCGAGGGATTACAGCTTGAGGTAAACACTTCTGACCAAGCGATAGCCTTGGAATTTATGCATGAAGGACAAAGAAACTATCCCGGCCTTTCTTGGCGAAAGGCGAAATCAACCCGGCCAGCCATGACCATGCCGCTTCTCGACCACCAAATTTCGCGCGAACGCGTTGACCGCGGCCTTCCCACTTGAGCATTCCACCGGTCAATCCCGTCCCGTTGCCGAGCGACCCGTCATTCGGGCTGGGCACGGTGCACCTCGATCCCCTTACCCCGGTGGTCGCCGGCTCGGTTGGGACGTGGACGATCACGCTGACCGTGGGTTCGTTCGGCATCGACGAGGGCGGGACCATCAAACTGGCGCACCGGTTCGCCAGCGATTGGGAAACGCCGCAGTTCACCCATCCCGATCGTTCCGGCTTCGCCACCGTTCGCACCAGCGGCGAAGCCCGGCTCACTCCGCGTTTCGACGCGAAGGGCCATGATCGTCCCTGGATGAAAGCGATGGTCATCGATGTTTCCGAAGGCTCGCTCGCTCCGGGCGACACGGTCGTGATCGTATTGGGTGATCGCAGCCAGGGCTCACCGGGGACGCGGGCCCAAACGTTCATCGAGTCCGCGCACGTCTTTCAGATCTTCGTCGATCCCACCAACGCCTGTGTGGCGCGCGCCGTCGCGTGTCCGGTCATTCCGATCGTGGCCGGCGCCATTGAGCGACTGATATGCCTGGTCCCGACCCGTGTGACCGTGGGACAAGCAGTAACACCCCTGATCAAGGGCGAAGACCGCTGGAGCAATCCGGTCGAAGCTCCTTCCGGCCTTGGTCTGACGTGGAACGGTCCGATGAAAATGGAAAAACGCGGAGGAGCCTTTGTCGCGCTCGCATCCGGTTCGGGCCGCCTGCATGTCCGCGCGGGATCGCTGCAGTGCCAGAGCAACTGGATCACGGCCACCAACCAGGCCGCCGACAGATTTTGGGGTGACCTGCATGCGCAAACGGGATCGACGCTTGGGACCGGGACGGAGGAGGAATATTTCCGTTTCGGACGCAAATGGGCCGGGTTGGATTTCATGTCGCACCAGGGAAATGACTTTCAGATGAGCGACGAAAGCTGGCGGCGTCTGAACGAAGTGACCCGCCAGTTCAACGAATCCGGCCGGTTTGTCGTTCTCCCCGGCTACGAATGGTCGGCCAACAGCCCCGCAGGCGGCGATCGGAACGTGATCTACGATCGCGAGGACCAACCCATTTTTCGCTCCAGCCACTGGCAGGTGCCGGAAGCCGCGGTGAACGCGGGAACGCCCGCCCACCCGGCGGACGTCCTGTTCCAGCACCTCCGCGACAACGGCCACGCGTTCACGTGCGCGCACGTGGGCGGACGCTACGCCGACATCCGGAAATATTTTGACGCGGAGATGTGTCCGCTGGTGGAGGTGGTTTCGTGCTGGGGCGTATTTGAATGGCTGCTGTGGGACGCCTTCGATCACGGCTACGTGGTCGGAATCATGGCGAACAGCGACGGCCACAAAGGCCGGCCGGGCGCCGAGGGTCCCGGGGCAGGCGAATTCGGGATCGCCGGAGGCCTGACCTGCGTGCTGGCGCCCGAACTGACGAGGCCCGCGATCTTCTCCGCCTTGCGTGAACGTCGCTGCTACGGCACGACCGGCGCGAGGATCGATCTCGATTTCACGGTCGATGGCGACTCCATGGGCGCGGTGATCTCCCGCCCGCGCGGCGTGGCGCGCTTTTCGGTTCGCGGCACCGCGCCGCTCGAGTCGGTCGAATTGTATCGCGGCAAGGCGGTGATAAAAACCTTTCGTCCGCCGGAATTCGCTCGGTCGACCTCGCACAAGGTGCGCGTCAGCTGGCGAGGCTCCCGGATGCGAGGCCGCGGCCGCCGAACCCGGTGGGACGGCAGCTTGCGGGTCGAAGGCAATCGGATCGTCTCGGCGCACACGTTCGCTTTTGATTCGCCCAGCGACGGGATTACTGAGGTGACCGATTGCGCAGTGAATTTTCGCTCCCAGACCACCGGCGACACCGACGGCATCGAGCTGATCCTCGCGTCAGCCGCGGAAGGCCAACTCGTGCTGGAAAGCCAGCAGGGGCGGTGGGAGGTAAATCTTTCCGAACTGTCCAATGGCGCGCGGACCTTCGAGGTCGGCGCGCTCGACCGCTCAGTCCGCTTCGAAAGCTATCCCATCGAATTGCTCACCGAGGTGATGAGCGGAGAATACGCCGTAGAAGGCCAGCCGGGCGCCCTCACGCCTTTCTTTGTCAAGGTCACTCAGTGCGACGGTCAGATGGCGTGGGCGAGCCCGATCTACTTCGATCTCACGCAGAAAACGTAAACTCCGCAGTCCGATTCTCCCCTGTTCGTGTCTTCTGTGTTTTTCGTGGTGACCCCATTTTTCCTAAGTGCTGGTCCCCTGTAGCGGCGGTCTATGACTGCCGTTCTGCGTTACGAATAGAAACCACGGAATACACAGAATACACGGAAACCCGAACGACCTCTTCTTTTCCGAGTGTTCCGTGTCTTCCGTGGTTACCCTCTGTCTTCTTACGTCAAACACGGCGATCATAGACCGCCGCTACAGTTTCTTTTCGTGTATTCCGTGTCCTTCGTGGTGACCCTCCCGCGTCTTCTCAAGGATACGTCACCCACACCGGCGACCCCCAGGCCATGTCTCCGCTCTTCTGGATGACCCGCACATAATAGTAGCTCTCGCCCTTCTTCGGCTGGGGATCCTGGTACTCGAAATTAAAATCCGCCGTGCCCGGCTTGTAGGTCTGCACGATCGTGCCGTCCTTCATGATGTCGACCTGCTGAATTTCGCCGGTCCCGAAAATCTTCGCCTGAATCCGCACCGGCGTGCTGCTGGCGAAGATTTCCCCCATCAGATGTTCGCCGTCCGATCCGTGGTGACGGATATCGAGGACGATGTTGTCCGTCGCCGCGTACGAACGCCGGGCCCGGACCGCCTCCACCAAGCCCTCCCGCGTGAGTTCCTCCGCGATCAGGCAGGCGTAGCCGACGTGGGTGGAGATGTGGTCGGAGGACGCGATGAACCCGAGCTTGTAGCCTTTCGCGAGCGCGTTCGAGACGAAGCCCTGGCTGCGGTAGGTGCGGCTGTTTTCCTGCGAGGACTCGATCGGGATCGGCTTGGCCGGATCCAGCCACTGCGACCAGAGCCGCTTCGGCTTGGGGCCGCCCGGATATTCATAGACGTCCCGTTCTCCCTGATAAATTTCCACGAGGCTTTCCACCACCGGGTCGTTATTGCGCCAGTCGGTGCCGCTCGTGCGGCCGGTCGTGTGCGCGATGCAAAAGCCATCCATCTGATGCAGGTAGGCGTAGAGCCGTTCGCTGCCTTCCTCGGCGGAACCTTCCGACCCATCGATGTTGATCATCTCCGCCCCGCGCTTGATGAAAAACGCGTTGCGATGACCGTTGGGAAACTCCACCGAGCGCTCATAGCCGTAGAACGTCGTGAATGCACCGCGAACCTGAAACAGGTCCGCGACCTTTTTGTTTCGATACCAGTCGTAAGCGTCGAGCAGGCCGTCCACATGATTCGACATCCCCAGGAAGTCCAAGGCTGCCGCGTCGTGCGCATAGCGATAGGCGTCGAGCAGCGAGCCGTCATGCGCGCCGTCGATCGATATGTCCGAGTGTCGGTGCAGGTCGCCCCGGTAAATGGAATAGGTTTTGCCGTTGTGCTGGACCCGATACGTGCGGGCTCGGCGCACATTCGCGGCCTCATGCGGATCGAGCGGCGCCACTGCGTTCGGCTCCACCTCAAATGGCTTCAAGGCCAGCGGCACCCCCGGCCCGCTCTCGCCGAACGCGCCGAGCTGGATCTGGAAATGATGCAGCTGGTAGGACTTCGTCGTGCGCGAATCGGTGGTCCAGACGCCCCAAAGCCTTCCGTCCGACGCGATCGCCGTGCCCGGCATCATGTCGTTCCGGCCGGTGCCTCGCGGCAAATACGTGAGCTCGCTCCAGCGCGCACCGTCGTACCGCGTCAGATACGCTTCCCACAACGCCGCGTTGGTCGGCTGCTCGCGCGGCGTGCCGGGCCTCCGCATCAAGAGGTGACGCACGATCAGGCACGGCCGGCCCTGCACGTCCATTTGCAGGTGCGGCATCTGCCAGTATTCCTCCTCGCTCGAAACCGCCGGCAGCGCCCCGACCGTGGTCATCCAACGTCCGCCGTCCAGGCAAGCGATGCGAACCGCCCGTGATTCATAAAGCTGCGTGCCCTTATCGATGACCAGGAAGCCCGTGTCCTTGCCCCAGTTCGGGCCCGATTCGTTCCACGCCACCCAGACCCGTCCCGCGGGATCGATCGCCACGGTGGGCTGCGCCTCATAGCGCGCGGTGCCGGCGACGGTTTCGACCTTGCCCCAGCGGTTGCCCTCGCGACGCCGCAGATAGACGTCGAAATTGCCCGACGCATAACCGTCCCACGCGACCGCGAGCGATCCGCCGGGTCCGGCCGCCACCGCCGGCCACCAATTGTTGCCCGACGCCGACGCCTCCATACTGATCTGCTCCTCCTCCGACCACTTCCTGCCGTCGAAATATTTTGCCAGGATCTGGCTGAAGCCATCGGCCCGCCGCTGCCACACCAGCCACAGCCGGCCCTCGGAGTCGGTGATGAGCTTGTGATAAAAATCCGTGCCGGCGTGACGGGTCAGCTGCTCCTGCTTCGACCAATTCTTGCCGTCAAACGTCCGCCCATACAGATCCCAGTTCCCGTTCACCTGCATGGACCAAACCGTCCAGATCCGCTTCGCCGCGTCCTCGCCCAGGGCGATTTGAAACGCGTCCACTTTCTCCGCCAACACCGTCGCCGGCGCCCAGTCCTCCCCGCGCAAACTGCGCACCACCACGGAATCGGTTGCGCCGTCGTATTCCTGCCAGGCCAGCCACATCAGGCCCGAACGCGCCGAGAGCAACGCCGGAAAATCCGGCGTCCCGGCCCGCTCCGCCGCCACCCGGGCCACGCGCGGCACTGCTTCCAGCAACACGCTCCCGTCCAGGAAAGATACCGGACGCCCCTCCACGATTTCCCGCGGACGAAAGGCAAACTCCCCCGCGACCGTCTTGACGCGAATCGGTTCGTCGAGCGATCCCCCGCGCACGTGCACCAGCAAGGTCGGCTGCTGGATGATCGGCGGCGGGGCCTTGTTCCCCCTCATGACAAACATGGAAGCCAGTCGCGTCGCGCAAATCCAGGAAGTCTCGTTTAATACCCGGTCATTGGGAAAATCCGCAAACCGCTCCTGATCGAGGTACCGCCCCAGGTCCATGAAGTCATGATTGCGGAAACGATCCGCCTCGATCTGCAGTTGCTGACCCGCGCTCGGGATCACTTCCCCATCCCACGACCGGGTCTTCTCATCCTTCACTCCAAACGTGATCCGAAACGAAGCCAGCGGCCGCACGCTCGCCAGCTCCGGCCGCGGCGTCCCATGCGGCTGCGCGCTCAACCCACCACACAACGCCAACGACAATGAAAGCCAGAAAAGAAAACGCATGATTGATAAGGGGAATTGAGCCGATGAGACCAATTCTGCCGCCCATGAACGAGCCGAATTTTCTGAAACCAGAGGATGCACGCAAAGCCGCCAAGGCGCAAAGAGGGAGGAAGGGGACTTTTTTCCGTGTGTTCCGTGTATTCCGTGGTGAAGCCTTTCCTCTCCTGCCTTTTTCATTTCGTGTCTTTGGTGTCCTTCGTGGTGACCAATCTCCCCCTCTGTTTTCTCCGTTACCTCCTGTAAAAACAAAACCGAGCTTCGTGTCCTTCGTGGTGCCCTCATCCCCGCCTTGCCACCCCGCCACCGGATCACGAAGGTGAGCCCCGTGAACCCAGGCGAAGAACTCTGCCTCTCATGCGGACTCTGCTGCGACGGCACGCTGTTCGACCTCGTCAAGCTCGAGCCAGGCGACGACGCGCAAAAACTGCGCGCGCTCGGGCTGCCCATCAAAGTTTCGCGCGGCCAGACACCGATCGCCCGTTTTCCCCAACCCTGCTCCGCCCTCTGCGAGGACCGGACCTGCCGCCTCTACGCGAATCGCCCGCAGCAATGCCGCACCTTCGAGTGCCGCGTGTTCAAGGACGCCCACACCGGCCGAATCCCCTTCCCCGCCGCCCTGCGCCTGGTCAGCCGCGCCCGTCGCCGCGCCAACAAGGTGCGCCAGCTCCTGCGTGAACTCGGCGATAACGACGAACACCGCGCCCTCGGCGAACGCTTCCACCGCACCTCCGAGCGCATGGAGTCACCCCAGGCCGACCCCGCCGCCAAAGCCAAATTCGCTGACCTGAGCCTCGCGATGCATCAGCTCAAACTGCACGCGTTCACGCGATTTCACACACACGTTGAAAAACCCGACTGAAGGCCACGGGAGCCCACATGATCGGGCTGGGGAACCAAACGGGGGCACGCTTTGCCCTGACGATCAGGGCATCTCGACACGCCATACCTTTCGCGTTGGATCTAGAGGCGACGGCACGTACCTGACGGGTAATTTTTCGTCGGCCGACCTTCCGACGGTGTCTCCATCGGACAAAGGTTCACCGCGCTCGGCCACGTACGTGAGAAAGTCGTAGAACGTCTCGATCGCTGATCCCTCCGATGACTTTCCAGCGACGAGCAAGAGATCGTGAAGGCCAAGCTGCCTCATGCCGAGGCTCAGGAGGCCCAACCTCCCATCGGGTTCGCGCGCGGAACTCATCCCGGACCAGAGCAAAATCCTGGGACTCACTCCTTGGTCAGCTGCGACGGAGGTGAAAAATTCCGCGTCATGCGTCGCACCGGAATCCCCCCAGTACACACCGACGGCACCCGACGCCTTCACGATAGCCGCGACGATCGACGTGAAGCGCGACAGATCTTCCACCGCCTTCGCTCCCGGCACCGGCCTGAATATGACGATCAAGTGCGCATGGTGCTGTGGCAATTTCCAGCCGTCCCTGAAGGATGAAAGACTGAACTTCACGCCGTCATCCGCCTCGCCCTTTGGCACGGCGGCTGGCATCAGGGCGACGAAGCACGTTTCACCACCCGCTAGCTCCAGCGAAAGCATTTCCTTACCACCCTCCGAGCGTGCTTCCGAGGGCTTGGCTCGCATGAGAAGGCTTGGTTCGAAAGCGGCGAAAGCCTCCACGACCGCGACCTGCGACGGCAACTGCGGCTCGGTGAGCAGAACGAACGCGAGATTGCACTTAGGTTTAGTCGCTGGCACCACCTCCTCACCCTTGCCCAGAAATCGCTTGAAGAATTTCATCTTGTATCCCGTTCCAACCGCAACGGCAGCGCCTATGGTCAATAAACACACCTTCTGCTTTGCCGAACCCAAGCGCAAATTCGAAGACATGGAAAAACTCCTCGCCGCCATCCGGACCCGTCGTTGACTGCGAACGTCTATACAGACGTAGCCGCACTTGAGCTCCACGCGGAAGTCGCAAAACTGCCGTGGATTGGGCCGATTTTAGGGTCACAATTTGGGACACAAGGAGGGACACAAATGGTCACGAAATCCCTCGGGAAGCCAAAATTGGCCGAAGCGCTGGATGCCCTCCTCGAAGTGTGCAAGTCTCTTGCTCACAGCAGCGATGCGGAATTGGCGCGCGAATTTGTCGCATCGGCCAAATGGCTGCCCGGCATGGATTCGAACCATGACTAGGCGAGTCAAAGTCGCCTGTGCTACCATTACACCACCAGGCAGTAGAGCGGTCGAAGGAAGCCCGCGGGGAGGGAGCGGTCAAGGGTGGAAAATGGCGGTAAACGCGAAGGGGCGAAGGCGCTAAGTGAGGGAACGGATGGGAAATCTTGGCTCGCATGCGTTCCTGAAAAAAAATGCACGCTCCCCTTGAATTTTGCTGGGCAACGGCCGTTGTAACCTAGTAACAACACCCTTCGTCCCATTTAGCCATGATCCGCCATCAACAGCATACATTGACCTTTGGACTCCTAACCACGGAGTGCCGCTGGGGCATCATGCTCAGGGCGGCAGGCGGTAATCAAAGCGTCGGGAAGTCCGAACAGGGCTTCTATCGGCCCGATTGTGCCCCAAATCAGGAAGTGGATTAAACTGACCGAACGACTCGTCGTCCCGTCATCGCCCACTTCCACCCGGAAGTGGGTTTTTTGTTTTCCAAACAGCCGCTTCCGGAATCCGAGCCCGACTCGTTTTTCCAGATTCCTCAAGCGGCTTCTCGCTGAGCCCAGCCAATCAGCCAACGCCCGCATCAAATCCCGCGGCCGTCCAATCCGTCCGGTTTTTCCGGACGAGAGGGGCGACGGTGTGTGTTCTTTTTTGCAAAAACGCAGGACCGCCTTCGCGCGCTCCTGCCAAAAACGCGCGGTGCGCCCTTGGGGCGTCAAACGGCACGGCCGGCCGCGCGTTTCACTTTTCACCGCCTCGTCGTCTAACCGCAGGATCCTGGTCTTTCGAACCACGGGATACGGGTGCAACTCCCGTCGAGGCGACCACTTGGTTCGAACCAGCGCCGGCTCTTGATCCGAGGCCGGGACCACGCAGCGCCCTATCGGATCTCCGCGGAAGCCAGCCGGCGGCCAAAGCCGGCAGGGGCCGAGTTTCAGGGGAATTGCGGAATGCGGATTAGGGATTTGGGATTGAAGAACGCGGAGCGCGGAGAGCTGAAAGCTGAGCGCTGTGGGCAGACTGCTGAGGGCTGAGCGCGGAACGCGGAGCGCTGGATTGGCCTTCAAGCAGGCTGATCTTCTTGTCTTCTTCTGGCACTCCGCGCTCAGCGCTTAGCCTTCAGCGGTCTTTTTCCGCGTTCTCCAATCCCCAATCCGCAATCCGAATTCCGCAATTAAATCTTTCCCGTCAGTCATCGAGGGCGGACGCCGGAGAAATCTTCCGGCGCCGAGCGACCTGGAGCTGACGGCGATCGCGGCGTACCCAAGCAGCAAGGGGCCGGCCAGCAAAGCCGAGAGCCGCGGGTGCAAGTCCCGCCGCCGCGTCCAATTTTTTGCCCGAGAGGTGTTCATAGATGCACGACTGTCTTCCAAACAGAAAGAGCCGGCGCGCTACCGGCCTCGGGCACCACAGGTCCTAGATGTCCAAGCGGACGGGTTGGTTTCCAAAACCGACCGGGAGGGTGCGAGTCCCTCAGGACCTGCCAATTTTTTGGAGGCTAGGCCGATCTAGTGATGGCGCGTGGCCGAAAACCACGAGAGCGCGGCGCGAAACCGCGAGCCTCCGCCACTTTTTTCACAGCAGGAAGCGGACAGCTCCGCCTCCGGTCTCATAAGCCGGTTCTTTCCGTGCAACTCGGAATCCTGCTCACACTTTCGGAGCAGCGAAATTTTCGAGTTTCGATTCTCGATTTTCGATTTTGTTTTCAGAGTCGCTGTAGCGGCGGTCTATGACCGCCGGTTCTGCGGGGAGCTTGGTCACCACGAAAAACACGAACTGCACGAAACGAGAAGGGCCTTCAATTCTTTCCTGCGCTTGGCGTCTTTGCGTTTGTTCAAACGGCGGTCATAGGCCGCCGCTACCGACCTTCGACCTTCGACTTTCGTCCTTCGACGTTTTCCCCTTTTCAGGTGCGTGGCCCAGTGAGCGGGGCACCGGCCCGTGACGCCGGGGAAGCGGGTGCAACTCCCGCCCACCTGACCAGTTTTGCTCGTGGAGATGAAGCAGTCGAATCAGCCCTCTGTCGAAGGGAAGTCAGTCGGTGCGAGTCCGATCACGAGCGCCATTTCAGGGCGGGTCGTCCAACAGTCCAGGACACCTTTCTCACACAGAGGAGATCACGGTGCGAATCCGTGCCTGCCCACCATTGCCGGGTAGCTCAACAGCAGAGCGGCCGATTGTTAATCGGCGAGATGCAGGTGCAACTCCCGCCTCGGCAGCCAAAGGCCTGAGCCTGTCGAAGGGCCAATTTCGTCGGCGAGTGAGCCAGTGACCACGCCTGCCCGACATGCAGGAAGGCCGGGTGCGACTCCCGGGCCGACGACCATATTCCTTAGCCGGAATCGGAGGGTAAGATTCGGCGAGGAGATCAGCTGGCCCGGCGACAACGCCGGAGACGGGCTACCTCCGCCCTGCCAGCACCAACCGGACGTAGTGTAGCAGCGAACACGCTCGCCTCGGGCGCGAGTGATCGGGGGTGCGAGTCCCTCCGTCCGGACCATTTTTTGCGGTGTCGTCTAAAAGCAGGACAACGGGCTTTGAACCCGGGAATGGAGGTGCGATTCCTCCTGCCGCAGCCATCGCGGACCTGACACTCGCCCGCAGACTCCATCATTTTTTGGGTCGCAAGCTTTAATCGTGAAGCCGCCGGCTTTTAACCGGTAGAACCCGGAGCATTACCGGGGCGACCCACCATTCCGGCTCGGTAGCACAAGAGCGGTGCGACGGTTTCATACGCCGTGTCGATGCGGGTGCAAATCCCGCCCGAGCCCCATTTTCGAGGCGTGGCAGAGCAGCAATTGCAGCGCGCTGTAAACGCGCCGTCCTTCGCGGACTCCGGAGGTGCAAGTCCTCCCCCCTCGACCAACTTTCCCTGTAGGGTCGCCGCTTGCGACGACCTCGTTTGAGCGTGCAGACGCGCTCGCCAGTCAGGTCGTCCCAAGGGACGACCCTACATTTTTCAAGTTCCGGCGAGCCGGATCACTTTTATGCGGACGTGGCGGAACAGCATACGCGCCGGCGCGAGAATCCGGTGGGCGCAAGCCCGTGAGGGTGCGACTCCCTCCGTCCGCACCAATTTCCGACGGGTGGTGGAATGCAGACACGCGAGCCTCAGAACCTCGTGGGCGAAGGCCTGTGCAGGTGCAAGTCCTGTCCCGTCGACCAGCTTAGCTTTAAATTTCGGAATTTGGATTGGGGATTGCGGATTGGGGAGAGCTGAATTTTCGAATTTTGATTCTCGATTTTCGATTTCTCGGCATCGATGAATTGCTGTAGCGGCGGTCTATGACCGCCGGCGTTGGACGTTGAGAGCTGCGTTATCCGGAGATCGCTAGACAGATTGTTTGAGGAGACCTCCTCCAGGTCCCTCCTCAAAGTATAACCTATGTCGTGGCCACGTTTCTCCGACTCCACCTCTCTGTTCTCTCCGTTTCCTCCTGTTAAAAACAACGGCTCTCTCAAAACATAGTTTTCTGTGTGTTCCGTGTATTCCGTGGTTCCAACTGTTACCTCGGTGTGAACGGCGGTCATAGGCCGCCGCTACAGTTTTCTAACCTTCGACCTTCGACGTTCGTCTTTCGACAGTCAGTACAATTTCAATTTCCGGGCAGTGAGATCAGGGTTACTTCGCCTGCAAAGCGTGTGGTTGTCGGTTCGAGTCCGACTCTCCTCAGCAATGGGGAGATAGCTCAATGGTAGAGCACATCAAAACACCTTGGTCGGTTTTCTCCCGGTTTCCTTTTTCTGGGCAGTGAAGACAGGGCTACTTCCGCCACAAACCGTCCCCGTTCCCTCTGGCAGTGAGGGATGCGAAAACGAGCGTCCGAGCACGGTGCAGACCGCGCTCGAGATGGGCTCCAGGGGAACCGGGGCTTCCGCACTCGCGTGCGCAGGCTCCGGTCAACTCCCTGTCTGATTTTCTCCCGGAAATAATTTCCAAGGGCAGTGAGAATGCGGCTACTTCTGGTAAAGCACGCAAGTGCGCTGGTTCAACTCCAGCTACCGCGTTCGTTTTCCTCCCTTGCCTCTTTTTTCGGGCAGTGAGTCCGCAGTGAGACGATCCCTGTCGGCTTGATTCTCCCATTCGTGTCCCGGCGTTTCCGGGCTATCCCGCGGCGCGGTACCTTGCCCGCAACCTTTCAAAAAAAGGAGGCTGTCATGGCCAAGTTCAGTGTTCTTCCGTTTCTTTCCCGCCAGCGCACCGTGCCCAACACGGTGAACCACGCCGGCGGCCGCGCCTATCTTCAGGCGCCCAAGCTCGAACTCGTTTCGCTCCTGCTCACCACGTTTCTCGGGGATGAGTTCTATCGGACCGAGCAACAGACGACGGCTCGCCTCCGCGAGCTGATCACCCGGGTCAATGACTCGCGATTCATCGCCCAAGCGGCGCTCTACGCGCGTCATGCCCACGGCATGCGTTCGGTCAGCCACCTCGTGGCGGGCGAACTCGCCAAGAGTGTCAAGGGAGCGCCCTGGACCAGGCGTTTCTTCGCCCAGGTGGTTCGGCGCCCGGACGACGCGGTCGAGATCCTCGGCTATTACCTGGCCACCTACGGTCGTCCGATCCCCAATGCCCTGAAGAAGGGCCTCGGCCTCGCGCTGGGCCGCTTCGACGAGCATCAGCTGGCGAAGTACCGGCGTGACCACGGGGTCTTCAAGCTGGTTGACGCCGTCAACCTGGTGCGTCCCCCAAGCACGCCGGCGCTCGCGAAGCTCGTGCGCGGCGAACTCGCTCCGGCCGAGACGTGGGAGACCAGGCTCACGCAGGCCGGTGGCGCCGCGACCGCCGGACAGGTGGCCGCGGCCAAGGCGCAGGCCTGGGCCGAGCTCGTGCGCGACCGCAAGCTCGGCTATCTCGCGCTGCTGCGCAACGTGCGGAACATTCTCACGCACGCGCCCGACGCCGCCCGGGAGCTGGGCGCGCAGCTGGAGGACGAAACGGCGGTTCGCCGCTCGCTCGTGTTTCCGTTCCAGTTCCTGGCGGCGGTGGAAGTGCTCAGGCAGGGCAACCTGCCGGGCGCGGACCGGGTGATGGCTGCGCTCAATCAGGCCATCGATCACTCGCTCGCCAACGTGCCGAAGTTTGATGGCAGCACGCTCATCGCCCTCGATTCGTCGGGTTCGATGACGGGTCGCCCGCAAACGATCGGCTCGCTGTTCGCGGCGACGCTGGTCAAGGCGACGGGCGCCGACCTGATGCTCTTCAGCGATGATGCCCGCTACATCACGCTGAACCGCCGCGACACCACGCTGACGGCGGCAGGCAGCATCCCGTTCATCTCGGGCGGCACGAACTTCAACGCGATCTTCGAGCGGGCCAACCGCGCCTACGATCGCATCGTGATCCTGTCCGACATGCAGGGCTGGATCGGCGACGGCGCACCGGTGAAGCCGTTCGCGGCCTATCAGCAGCGCCACCACGCGACTCCCCGCGTCTTCAGCTTCGACCTCAAGGGTCTCGGCACCCTCCAATTCCCCCAGGAACGGGTGTTCTGCCTGGCCGGTTGGAGCGATCGCGTGTTCGAGATCATGCAGAAACTCGACCGCGATCCCGACGCGCTGGTGCGCGAGGTCGAGGCCTTCCCCCTGGAAGACTGATCGAATCCCTCACGGAGCCGGACTGCATTCCGGCTCCGTTTCTTTTCCCTTCATCGTCCAAGAGACAGGACGCAGGCCCGCGAAGCCTGAGATCGAGGTGCAATTCCTCGTGAGGGGACCATTTTCTATCCTCGTGTGGTGAAAGATATATCACGCCGCGCTTCGAACGCGGTATTGCGGGTGAGATTCCCGCCGCGAGGGCCAGCTTGGGAATTGCGGAATGCGGATTGGGGATTGCGGATTGGAAGAGGACGGAATTTTCGAGTTTTGATTCTCGATTCTCGATTTTCTAGGCATCGATAAATCGCTGTAGCGGCGGTCTATGACCGCCGACGTCGGCGTTGTGAGCACCGCAACCGGCAGCGCGCTCAACGGCAAGATAGCGCCCCTTCCCGCTCGCCCAGACCCGGCGGTCATAGACCGCCGCTACAGCTAATTTGTATAGGAATTCGAAAACCGAGAATCGAAACTCGAAAATGAATCGCTCCACAAATCCGCAATCCCAAATCCGAATTCCCCAATTGGCGCGCGTTTTGCGCGCTCCCGCCTCCCTGACGGAGCGGGCAAGGCAACGACCGAATTCCTTCGGGAAGGAGGTCCCAACACCCAGGACAAACACCATGAAAGCCATCGAGCTCGTGGTCGCTTGGGCTGCGGTGGCTGTTATCGTGCTGATCACGCGAGTGAGCTATCGAAGCCGTCGGGCGACTCGCTAAACGAGCAAATCCAACGGCCCGGAGATTTTTTCTCCGGGCCGTTTCAATTTCTTCAGACGCTCCGCAAGCATAGGCAGCGATGCCGCGGTTTCGTAAACCGCAGAGGCCGGCGCAAGCCCGGCGCGGAGATCCATTGCAAAAAAGAACCCACACCGACGTTGGCCCATCGGCCGGACCCGGCGAAAGCCACCCGTCATTTTTCCCATGAACACCAACATCCTCGACAAACCCATCGTCCTGTCGCTCAACCGCGCCTGGCAGGTGATCGGGCATCGCACCGTCAAGCAGGCCCTCGTGGCCCTGAATGGCGGGGGCGACGGCCTGCCGCCGGCGCTGGGGCTCGACATCGCGTACCCGAAGCTCGAGGACGGATCCTGGAACTTCGACCGGCCGGTCTACCTCAACCCCGTGGCGTGGGACGAGTGGATCAAGCTGCCGCTGCGCGAATTCGACTTCAGCATCGCGACCCCGAAATTCCGGGTGCGCGTGCCGACGGTCGTCATCTCGACCCAGTTCGACCGGATGCCGATGCGCACCCCGCGTGCGACCCGGACCGCGATCTTCGAGCGGGACGGCGGTGTCTGCCAATACACCGGCGAATTCGTCGGCAAGCAGGGCGGCAACCTCGATCACGTCGTTCCGCGCGATCGCGGCGGACGCGACTCGTTCGAGAACCTCGTGTGGTCCAAGCGGGAAATCAACTCCCTCAAGGCCAACCGACTCCCGCACGAGGCCGGCCTGCGGCTCCTGCGTCGACCCAAGGCGCCGGCCACGCTGCCGGTCGCCGCGACCATTCGCGAAGCCCGGCACCCGGACTGGAGGCACTTTCTGCACGCCTGAACCTCCGTCCGGGCAACCTTCAACCCTCTCTCATGAAATCAAACCAACTTTCCCATGAATCTCATTCTCCAACCGTCCCCGTCGGCCTCGCTGACGGAGACCCTCTCGGTCGTGGAGGTGGTGCTGGCCTCGGTGGCCCGCCGCCTGCCGCCGCATGTGTCCCGCGAGGACCTGGCTAGCGCCGGCAAGGTGGCGCTGGTGGAGGCGTTGCTGGCCTTCAACGGACCGGCTGCCGAGGTGCGCGCGTATTGCTACGTGCGCGTGCGCGGCGCCGTGCTCGATGAACTCCGCCGTCTCGACCCGCTGTCGCGCCAGGCTCGCGCCCGCGTCACGCAGGTGCGGGCCGCGACGCGCGCGCTCGAGCGTCTGCTCGGGCGTGCGCCCGACGAAAACGAGGTGGCTTCGGCCACCGGATTCTCGCCAGGGCAGCTGCGCCAGATCGCGCGCCTGGCCGCGGCGGCCGAGCCCTGCTCGGTCGACGAGACGGATGAGACCGTCCACGAGCTCGTGGACGCAGATGCTGCCTGCCCGGCCACCTCGGCCGAGGCGGGCGACGTCAGCGCCTCGGTGCACGCGGCGCTGGCGCGCATGCCGTCCAACCACGCCCACGTCCTCCGCCGCTACTACCTCGACGATGCCACCCTTGACGAAATCTCCGTCGAGCTGGCCATCTCGAAGGAACGCGTGCGTCAGATCCGCGAGGCCGCCGAGAAGAAGCTCCGCGCCGACTTCCTCGTCCTCGCCCTCTGGCAATCCCTCCTCAGCCGTCGCTGAAATCATTCCAACCCAGGCCCGTCCCGACGGAGACGGGCCAATCTCAATCATGACCCATCCACTAAAAATTCATCCCGCCCGTCTTCCCCTCCGGCTGCGACATCTGCCGCGCCGGGCCAGGCATCCGCTCCCGGATCCGCCCGGTCAACCCATCAACTCCCCTTCCCGTGAAAACCATTTTCCAAAAATCCTCCGTCCCCGGCTCGCGCTACCTGCACCGCAGCCTCTGCGGCGTTGACTATCCCCACCCCGCCCTCGAACGGGGCTGGCTGCACGGCCGCGAACTCAAGCATGCCTGGCACATCGAACGTCTGGCCCAGCGCCTCGGCCGCCGTTGCTGGCTCAGCCACCACGCCGCCGATCAATCGTCGGTGGGCGACGCCACGCGCCTTCGCCTGATCGCGCTGGCCGGCTTCTGGCCGACCGGCGGCTTCATCGAGCTGCTGATGCAGGAGGCCAATGTGCTGGAGGATCATCCGCGTGGCGTCCTCGGCGTCTACGCCGACTCTCCCGCGCGCTGCGAGGAGCTCTTCGTCGAGCTGCTCGCGGGCTATCTCCATGACGAGTCACCCGCCGCTTCCGGCCCCCGGATCGGACTGCTCAACGACAGCTACGACAAACTCGAGCTGAAGCGCATTCCCATCACCGCCGAGCAGGTGGTGCCGCGGACCCTCGCCGCCGTGTACTACGGCGACAGCATCACGCCTTGGCTGGATCACTGGCTCACCCAGCTGCAAAACCGCCGCTACGGCCTGAGCCTGCTCACCGGCACGCCGGGCGCGGGCAAGACCACGCTGCTGCGTTCGCTCGCCCACTGGCTCGCGGAAACCCACCTGTTCTACTTCATGCCGGCGTCCCGTTTCGTCCGCGTGGAGTCGGGCTCCGTCGTGTCCTTCTGGAGCGAGGAGAACCGCACGTCCGCCCTCCGCAAGATCCTCATCCTCGAGGATGCGGAGAGCGTGCTGCTGGTCCGGGGAAGCGACAATCGCGACCGGGTCGCCTCGCTGCTCAATCTCACTGACGGCATGCTCGGCGACGCGCTCGGACTCCATGTGGTCTGCACGCTGAACGGGGACCTGGCCGACCTCGATCCGGCGCTGCTCCGCCCGGGACGCCTTGTCGCGCACCGCGAGTTCGGCCCGCTCCCGCTGGCCGACGCCCGCCGACTGGCCGCGCACCTTCGTCGTCCGCTGCCCGACCATCCCGCCACCGTGGCGGAGATCGCGCATGCGGAAAACCAGCCGCTGCCTTCAACCACACCGTCCCCGCGCCGCCGTCTTGGCTTCCACGCCACGCTGGCCAGCACGTAAAAGTTCAACCATTAGACTATCACCTCAACTTTTTCTCCCATGAGCATGGAAATCAAAGCCCGTGACCTGATCGCTGCCGGCTGGCAGGAAGGCCGCCGCCTGGGCCCTGCGCTCCGGCGCGCCCGCGACCTCGAGTCCGAGGGCCGGCCGCGCGCCGAGGTCCTCGCGCAGCTCGAGCAGGAATTCCCCAAGCAGATTGCCGTTATCCTGCCGCGCACCTCGCCCGCCCCGCTGGCCGAGGCCATCGAGGCGGAGACGCCCGAGGAGACGATCAACGTCGCGGCCGCGCGTCAGCGCATGACCGAGCTGCTGCACGTTCCCGTCGTGCAGCGCGGAGTCATCATGCCCGACGCCTGCCCCTCGGGCGGCGGACTCGCCACCATTCCCGTCGGCGGCGCCATCGCCGTCGAGAACGCCATCATTCCCGGCGCCCACTCCGCCGACATCTGCTGCTCGATGTTCGCGTCGTTCTTCCCCGACAACCATCCCGTCGGCGAAATCATGGATCACCTGCAGGAGGTGACCCACTTCGGCGCCGGCGGACGCGCGCGCGGCCACCAGTGGGCGTCGCCCGTGCTCGACGAACCGGTGTGGGACAATCCGTTCCTGACCGGGCTGCGCAGCCGCGCCCAGGATTTCCTCGGCACGCAGGGCGACGGCAATCACTTCGCCTACGTCGGACGCATCCAATTCACCGAACCGCAACGCGCCGCGCTCGAGCAGGCCGGCTACACCGAGCTTTCGGACTGGATCACGCGGCGCGACGGCAAGTTCAGCGTCTTCGTGACCCATCACGGTTCACGCGGACTCGGCGCCGATCTCTACAAGCGCGGCCAGGTCGCCGCGCGCAAATGGTGCGACGAGAATGCAAAGGACATTCCCGACGCCGCCTGCTGGCTGCCCGCTGATTCCCCGGAGGGCCTCGCCTACTGGGACGGCCTGCAGTACGTCGGCCGCTGGACGCGCGAGAATCATGCACTGATTCATGAAGCCCTGCTGCGCCGCCTCGGCCAGCGCCCGCTCGTGCAGATCGGCAACGAGCACAACTTTGTCTGGAAGCAGGGCGACATGTTCCTGCACGGCAAGGGCGCCACGCCCGCCTGGCGCGACCGCGACGGGCGTCCGCTGCTGGGTCTCATCCCACTCAACATGGCGCGCGAGATCCTGCTCGTGCTGGGCTCAAATCACGCGGACTACCTCTCCTTCTGCCCCCACGGCGCCGGCCGCAACCTTTCGCGCACCGCCATGCTGCGACCCTACAAGGACGTCGAGGGCAACCTCGACCCCGCCCGCGTCCAGCAGGTGCTGGCCGAGGTTACGAGCGGACTCGATATCCGCTGGTTCTGCGGCGGACCCGATCTGTCGGAATCGCCGCTAGGCTACAAGGACGCCACCAAGGTGAAGGCGCAGATCGCCCGCTACGGCCTGGCCACGCTCGCCGGGGAAATTCATCCACAGGGTTGCATCATGGCCGGCGAAGCGCCCGAGCCGCCGTGGGTGCGCGCCCGTCGCGAAAAGAAGGCCCGCCACAAGGAAGAGCGTCGGGAGGGGAATCTGGAAACCATGCTTTGATTGTGCCGCTGGCGCATCGCGCAATGTAGGGTCGTCCCTTGGGACGACCTCGCACGCAAGCGCGGCATCAATCCCGTTCGCCGCCGAGGTCGGCGCAAGCGCCGACCCTACATTCCGAAAGTAGCAGCCGAGGTGACGAGGCTGAAGCGTGTTCGAGCGCGAACCCAGCCTCCTCACGTCGGCTGCTACGGTTGATGCCAGCTTCCGCCCTTCGCGCCTTTGCGCCTTCGCGTGCACTCTTCCGCCTCCGCCGCCCGCATCAATTTCCGCTCCCCATTCGTCAGTTCCGTCACCCTGCTTGCAATGGATCGGAGCCGGACGGCGTGACATCACACGAGACAAGTGAACACGCCTGCATATCGCGCCCACGAGGCGCACGGGCGGTTTTCCCCACGCCGCGACTGAGCCCATGAAAACGCTTTCAGGTTTTCTCCTGCTGCTCCTCGTGGTCCGCGCGGCCGCCACACCCTCCGAGCAGGTGATGGCGCTGCTCGAGCGCGCGCAGGCGGCGGGATCGCCGGGGGCGTCCGCCGCGGTGGCGGTGAACGGCGAGATCGTTTTCTCGGGCGGCGTAGGCTTCTCGAACCTCGAATCGGGGCTGCCGCAGAACGGCGCGAGCGTGCACAACATCGGCTCCATCTCGAAGACGATCGCCGTCGTCGCCATCATGCAGTTGTGTGAGCAGGGCAAGGTTGACCTCGACGCCGACATCAGGACCTACCTGCCGTGGTTTCCGCAGAAGGAAAAGCCCATCACCCTGCGCCAGATCCTCACCCACACCTCAGGCATCGGCAAATACGGCACGGCGGAATACACGCCCGACGAACCGGCCACCTTCCGGCAGTTTCATTCGTTCGAGGAATCGACCAAGTCGTGGCGCGACGATCCCCTGCTCTTCACGCCGGGCACGCGCTGGCACTACTCCGGCGCGGTCAATCTCATCCAGGGCATTGTGGAGTCCGTCAGCGGCCTGCCGTTCGAGGACTACATGCGCCGCTTCGTCTGGGAACCCGCGGGCATGACCAGCACCCAGTTCGACGTGCCGGCGCGGATCGTCCCGCGGCGCGGACGCGGCTACTGGCGAAATCCGAAAAGCGGCCAGCTCGAGAATTTTCCCGACTCCGACGAGAGCTACAACTACGCGGGCGGCGGCATCATCTCCTCGGACGAGGACCTCTGCCGCCTCGCCGTCGCGCTCAACTCCGGCCTGCTGCTCCAGGCCAAGTCGCGCACCGAAATGTACCGGAAGCAGTTGCCCGCCGACTTTCCACTGACGGAAAAGGGCGCCGCCATTCTCGCCGCCCGCCGGCCGGGCCTGCCGCCTTACCGGCCAGGTGAAGCGCAGGCGCTGCTCTGGGTGGTCGGTCAGGACACCGCGGGCCGCTCCTATGTCGGACACACCGGTGGCGCCAAGGGCACGAGTTCGGTGCTCATCATTTACCCTGAACAAAACGTGGCGGTCGCCCTCCATCTCAACTTCGACCGCCTCGCGCGTAACTTCGAGCTGGTCGAGGCCATCGCGCAAATTTTTCTGCCGCCGCCGGTCCGGAAGTGAGGAGCGGCCGGGAGCGGGAAATTGGTCAAATTGTCCATGAGAACGGTCAGTTCGTCCATCCTCATCCCGCAATAATTCTGTTACGATTTTGGCGATCACTCCAAAACCCAACCCAACAAGACAACGATGAAAACCACGGTAATATCCCGGCTGACGGGCCACTGTCAGGCGGTATTCCGCGCAGGCGTCTTGCCCGCCCTTGCATTTGTGCTCCTCGGCGGGCCGGTCGCGACCGCGCTGCGCGCGCAGGAGACGGCAAAAACAACCTCAGCCACCGAGACGAAGTACACCGACGACAAGGTCATCGTGCTCGATCCGTTCCGCGTGCAGTATGAAAGCGACGTCGGCTACGGCGCGCGCCAGACCACGATCGGCAACCGCGTGGTCAAGCCGATCTCGGAAATCCCGTCCTCCATTTCCGTGATCAACCAGGAAATGCTCACCGATCTCGGCGCCACCTCCGCGCTGCACGTCCTCCAGTACGGCACCGCAGGCAGCACGCCTACGAACGAGATCAACGACGACATCAACATGCGCGGCTTTCGCACCATGCTGCAGCTGCGCGACGGTATTCTCTTCAACACGAACCGGAAGAACCCGATGTTCGACGTCGAACGCGTCGAGGTCATCAAGGGTCCCGCCGGCATGCTCGTCGGCGCCACCGCCTACCTCGGCGGCGTCGTCAATTACGTCACGAAATCCCCGACGACCAAGAACCAGGGCATGGCCACCCTCACGGTCGGCGACGACAAGTCGCTTATCCGCGCCACGGTCAACCAGTCGGGTCCCCTCAAGCAGTCCGAGGACTTCACGGCGCTGTACCGGGTGACGCTCGGCTACGAGGATTACGACGGCAAGAAGAGCAACCTGAGCAGCGAGCGCACCTTCATCGGCGCGGGCCTGACCTTCAAGTTCTTCAAGGAGCGCGCCCGGCTCGACGTGAACGCGTTCTACTTCATCGACAACGGACTCGAGTACTACAACGACTTCCTCGACCTCAACCGGAGCCCGATCGTCGCCGCCGGCGTGAACCTGCCGATGGCGGTGCTGAATGACCGCGCGACCGACAGCTTCGTCATCAGCCCCAAGAGCCAGAACTACGAGGACACGCGCACGCGCTACGTCAACGCACTCTTCACCGCGAGCCTGACCGAGAACGGCAGCATGCGCCTCTCCTACACCGGCACCGACTACAAGGACCGCCGCCGCATCGTCCGCGGCATCACGCTCCGCGCCGACAACACCACGATCGACCGCCAGGACCTCTACCAGGCGTACGATTTCCCGCAGCACATCCTGCAGTGGGAATATCTCTATCGCAGCATCTTCAGCTTCGCGAAGAATGACTTCCAGGTCGGCGCCGACTCCCAGTGGCTGAAGAACCGCACCGGCACGCTGATCCTCACGCCCCCGCCGCTCAACACGGCGAGCCCGGACTACACCTACAACGCCGCGCCCGTCGACCTGATCACCGCCAACTTCGCCAACGGCGACACCAGCGCGATCACGACCAGCGGCTCGTGGTGGTTCCAGGACAATGTCACGCTCCTCAACGACAAGCTGATCCTCGTCGGCGGCCTCCGCTGGTCGGACAGCATCGTGAAGACCACCAACCTGAGGAACCAGCCGAACACCCTCTCGGTGATCGACAATCCCCGCGTGCAGACCCACCGCTGGGGCGCCGTCTTCAAGCCCTTCGGCAACCAGCTCTCGCTCTACTTCGCGGACGCCGAGAACATCACGCCCAACCTCGGCACCGACTCGTTCGGCGTGCCGTTCAAGGATTCCGCGGGCACGATGAAGGAATACGGCCTGAAGTTTGAAAAGAAACTCGATCGCGTCAGCGTGTACGGCAGCCTCGCCTTCTTCGACATGGCGCTGACCAACGTCCGCACGAGTGCGCTCGATCCCGTGTTCGGCATCATCATCGTGCAGACCAAGCAGGACTCAGCCGAAGGCTGGGAATTCGAAACCGGCGGCCGACTCACGACCGACAGCGGTCACGCCGACGTCATGCTCACCTACTCGGATCTCAATTCGGTCCGTGCGGCGGATGACGGCTGGAATCCCGAGGCACCCGAGACCACCTACAGCGTCTTCGCGAAGTACTCCTGGACCTCGAGCTCCCTCAAGGGCCTCACAGTCGGCGGCGGTTTCTACGACCAGTCCAAGAAGCGCACCGGCAACACCTACTACGTCGACTATCCGGTCACGTACAGCGTGCTGGCGCGCTACGACGTGAACCCGCGCTGGTCGCTCCAGCTCAACGGCGACAACATCACCGACGAGCGCTACATCACCACGATCGCGACACCCGGCCTCGTGCTCACGGCGCTGGGGGCGCAATACAAGCTCACCGCCACGCTCAGATGGTAATGGATCGACTGACAGTCTAACGTTCAATTCAGAGCGCCACCGGGCAATCCGGTGGCGCTTTTCGTTTTTTCCCCCAGCCTTCTCTTCTCTCCTTCAGCCTCCTCTCTTTCAGCTTTTTCCCGCCCCCTCGTTGAAACCCTGCCGCCAGCGCCCCCGCGTTGTCGCGTAACCGGACCCATCCCGGCATGAATCCCTCCCCCTCCTCCCCCACGCCCGCGCGCGCCTGGCTCGTCGTCGGCCTGCTGTTTTTTGTCGGCGGCCTGAACTACCTCGATCGCAGCCTGCTCGCCGTCATGCGGTCGTCGGTGATGGAGGAGATTCCGATGACCGAGGCGCAGTTCGGCCTGCTGCTCGGCGTCTACGCCTGGATCACCGCGCTGCTCAGTCCGTTTCTCGGTTACCTCGCCGACCGCTTTAACCGCAGTGCCGTGATCATCGGCAGCCTGCTGATCTGGTCGGTGATCACCGCGCTCACCGCCCATGCGGTCACCTACGAGCAGTTGCTCGCGTGCCGCATTGCCCTCGCTATCTCGGAGGCCTGCTATCTTCCCGCCGCCCTCGCGCTCATCACCGACTACCACCGCGGTCCGACCCGCTCGCGCGCCACGAGTGTGCACATCGTCGGACTCTCCCTCGGGGCCGCCATCAGCGGCGTCGGGGGAATGCTGGCGACGCGCTTTTCCTGGCACATGCCGTACAGTTTCTTCGGCCTGGTCGGCATCGCGCTGACGGCGGTGATCGCGTTCACCCTGCGCGACCCGCCGCGCGCGCCGTCCGAAGCGAAGGCCGACACCCAGGTCAGGTTCGGCCCCGCGCTCGTCAGCCTGTTCGGTTATTCCTCGTTCATCATCGTCTTCATCTACTTCGGCCTTGCGGCCTTCGCGACCGGCGGGATCAACAGCTGGATGCCGACCTACCTGAAGGAGGAGTTTCATCTCACCCAGGGTGCCGCCGGCATGTCCGCCACCGGCTACTTCAACATCGCCGGGGTGATCGGCATGCTGCTGGGCGGGTTTTGGGCCGATCGCTGGAGTCGGACCAATCCGCGCGGGCGCATCCTTTCCGCGTTCGTCGGCAAGATTCTCGCCGCCCCGTGCGTGCTGCTGATGGCCCTGAGCTCATCGCTCAGCGTGGCGCTGTTCGGTTTGGCCGCGTTTGGTCTGAGCTACATGATCGCCGGCGTGCAGACGATGCCGATCCTTTGTCAGGTGACGGATCCGCGCTACCGGTCCACGGCCTACGGTGTCCTGAATTTCCTGGCCGGAACGCTGGCCGGCGTCGCGACGTATGTGTGCGGCGCGCTGCGGGACGCCAACATCGACTTCAAGTGGTATCTCTTTTTCTCGGCCGCCAGTCTGGTGGTGTGCGCCCTGCTGCTTCTGCGCATCAAGCCGCTCCCGCAAACGGACCTCTGACCGCGCTCGCCGAAATCCCATGCGCGCAACCGCCTGGTTTTGCGCGCGCTGCTCCGACTTTTCCCGATGAATTGGCCCAAGTCCCAACAACTGCTCGACACCAACAGTCGCCTCATTCCCGGCGGACTCGCCTCGCTCAACCGCAAGGCTGATCCCGTCATCGCCTTCGCGCGCGCGAAAGGCTCACGCCTGTGGGATGTCGATGGCCACGAATACATCGACTTTCACGCGGGATTCGCGCCCTACATTCTCGGACACAACGACGATGACCAGATCGCCGCCGTGGTCGCCGCGATGCAGGCCGGCCTGTCCAACTACGGTTCCGGTCCGACCGCCGAAGAAGGCGAACTCGCGCGCTTGTTTCTGAAAGCCGTGCCCCACGCGGGCAAGGTGCAGTTCTTCAACACCGGCTCCGAAGCCACCGCGCACGCGCTGCGGGTCGCACGCGCGTGGACCGGTCGCTCCCACATCATCAAGATGCAGGGCGGCTACAACGGTCATCACAACGCCGTCGCGACCAACCTCATGAGCACGCGCGAACAGCTCGGCGGCCAGCGTCATGCCGGTGGCGAATGTCCCGGCGTGCCGTTCTCCGCCGGCATTCCGCCCGAGGAACGCGCCCTCACCCACACCGTACCCTTCAACGACCTGGCCGCCGTCGAAAGTGTCGTCAAAAAATACCGGACCGCTGCGCTGATCACCGAGCCGGTGCTGCAGAATATCGGCATCGTGAAACCCCGTGCGGGTTATCTCCAGGGCCTTCGCGCCCTCGCGGACCGGCATGGTTTCCTACTGATCTTCGACGAAGTAAAGACGGGCTTCCGCGCCAGCCTTGGCGGCTATCAGGCGGTGGCCGGCGTGACGGCCGATCTCTCGACCTACGGCAAGGCCGTCGCCAACGGATTCCCGCTGGCCGCGCTCGCGGGCAAGGCGGAATACCTCGATCTCGCGGTCAGCACCGACGCCGCCCGTCGCGTCCTGCTCGCCGGCACTTACAATTGTCATCCGGTTCCCGTCGCCGCCGCCATCGCCTGCCTGAAAAAGCTGATGAACCCGCAGCTCGACGTCTACGGCCAGCTCGAGCGACGCGCCCAGCGGCTCGAGGCGGGCCAGCGGCGACTCTTCGATCAGTATGGTATTCCCGTGGTGATCTCCCGCGTCGGCAGCGCGAGCTGCGTTTATTTCTGCAAGACAGAGCCGCACGACTGGTGGGACATCCTCGAGCACCACGATGCGGCCTTCGACACGCGCTACCGTCGAGCGCTCATCGAGCGCGGCATTTATCACTTTCCGGTGATCGTGAAGCAGGGCAGCATCAGCTTCGCCCACAGCGAGGCGGACATCGACCGCACCCTGGAGGCGACCGACAGCGCCCTGCGCGAACTCACCAAAAAATAACTTCCTTCACCATGCGCCCGATGATTGATGCCCATCTCGACTTGGCGTGGAACGCGCTGTACTTCAACCGCGACTTGCTCGCCAGCGTCGCGGAGGTCAGGAAAATGGAAAGCGGTCTCACCGACGAACTCGCGCGCGGCCGCAACACGCTTACGTTCCCGGAACTGCGGCGCGCCCGCGTGCCGGTCTGCCTCGCCACCGTCATCAGCCGGAGCGGACGCGACGAGCCCCGCACCCCGCAATTCAAGCGCGTCGACCTCGACTACCGCACCCAGGCCAGCGCCTACGCTCACGCCCAAGGTCAGCTCGCGTACTATCGCCTTCTCGAAGCGCAAGGCCATCTGCGCTTCATCACGACCCGCGGCGAACTTCGCACCCATTGGGACGCCTGGCAAAAGGCGCCGGACACTGCCCCGCTCGGCATCATCCTCGCGATGGAAGGAGCCGACCCCATCGTGAATCCGGAGCAGGTGAAAAGCTGGTGGGACCAGGGACTGCGCTCCGTCGGTCCCGCCCACTACGGACGCAGCCAGTACGCCTGCGGTACCGCGACCGACGGTCCGTTCACCGAAAGCGGTGTCAAGCTGCTCAAGGAATTCATGCGCGTCGGCATGATCCTCGACGTCACGCACCTCTCCGACCAGTCCTTCGCCCACGCCATGCAGGTCTATGAAGGACCCTTGCTCGCCAGCCATCACAACTGCCGCGCGCTGGTGCCCGGCGACCGTCAGTTCACCGACGAGCAGCTGAAAACGATCATCGGCCGCGGCGGCGTGATCGGCGCGCCATTCGACAACTGGATGATAAAGCCCGGCTGGGTGCGCGGCACGAGCAAGCCGGACGGAGTCAGCCTCGAGGACTCCGCCGACCACATCGACCACATCTGCCAGCTCGCCGGCAACGCCCGGCACTGCGCCATCGGCACCGACTTGGATGGCGGTTATGGCACGGAGCAGACTCCGCACGACCTCGACACGATCACCGACGTGCACAAGCTGGAGGACATCCTCGCCCGTCGCGGTTACAGCAGCGCCGACATCGACGGGATTTTCTTCGCCAACTGGCTCCGGTTTTTCGAAAAGGCCCTGCCCCAATAACCTCTCCTCCCATGTCCTCCGCCGCCCTCTCCTTTTCCGGCCCGCGTGGCTTCGTCGCCGCCGACATCCCCAGCGAGATTCCCACGCCCGCACTCATGGTCGATGGCGCCGTCGTCCGCCGCAACGTGGACAAGATGGCCGCCTACGTGGCCGCCCATGGCATCGGTCTGCGTCCGCACACCAAGACCCACAAAAGCCGGATGCTCGGCCGCCTGCAGATGGAGGCCGGCGCCATCGGGCTCACCGTCGCCAAGGCCGGCGAAGCCGAGCTGATGGGCGAGGTCGCGGACGACATCATGATGGTGTTTCCCGTCGTCGACCCGGCGCGCTGCCGCCTGCTGGCGGAACTCGCCCGCACCAAGACACTCCGAGTGGCGATCGACAGCTCGCTCGCCGTGCAGCGTCTGTCGGATGCCGCCGTCGCGGCGAAGAGCACCATTGGCTTGCTGGTGGAAATCGACATGGGCGTCGGCCGCACCGGTGTCGCCACCGCCCAGGATTCACTAGCGCTGGCGCAGCAGATTTCCCGCAGCCCCAACGTTCGCCTCGACGGCCTGCTCTGCTATCCCGGCCACATCTGGGACAAGCCCGAACAGCAGGCCGCCCCGCTCGCCGCCGCCGAGAAAAAGCTGAAGGAGTCCCTCGACCTGTGGGCCAAGCACGGCCTCAAGGCGCCGATCGTCGCCGGCGGCACGACGCCGACCGCGTACCAATCGGACCTCGTGAAGGCCTTCACCGAACTTCACCCGGGGACGTACGTTTTCAACGACATGAACACGGCCAATGGAGGCTTCTGCGCGCTGGCGGAGTGTGCGGCGCGGATCATCTTCACTGTTTCAAGCGACGCGGTGAAGGATCAGATCGTGCTCGATGGCGGCTCCAAGACACTGACGAGCGACATGTGCGTGTCCGCGCGGGAGAGCGGCCACGGTTACATCGTCGAATACCCCGAGGCGAAAATTACCCGTCTGAGCGAGGAGCACGCCTGCGTGGACGTGTCGCGCTGCAAGACGCGGCCCAAGGTCGGCGAGCGCGTCACCGTGATTCCGAATCACATCTGCCCCTGCATCAACCTGCAGGATTCGTTCTGGTGGTTTGAGGCCGGCAAGCAACCGGTGCGGATGCCGGTCGATGCGCGCGGACGGCTGCTGTGATCATCGACGTCCACAGCCACGCGTGGGAATACCCCGCCCACTTCAACGACGACTTTCGCCGGCAGGCCCGCCGGGCCCGCGCGGGGGTCGAGGTTGATCTCGGCGTCCGCTACGAGGAATACCGCGCCACCGTCCCGCCCGACACGCGCACGATCGTTTTCGGCGGCAAGGCGCGGCTCAGCGGGCTGTGGGTCGACGACCGTTACGTCGCCAACTACGTCGCGGCCCATCCTGACACCCTGATCGGTTTTCTCGCGCTCGATCCGACGCAGGACGGCTGGCAGCGCGAACTGGAGCACGGCCACCGCGAACTCGGCCTGCGCGGCATCAAGCTGATGCCCATGTACGCAGGGTTTCGTCCCGACGATACACGGCTTGATCCGTTGTGGACCTACGCGACGCGCCACCGGCTGCCGGTGCTGCTTCACACGGGCACCACCTTCGTTTCCCAGGCGCCGCTCGAGTGCACGCTGCCCCGTCATATCGATGCGGTCGCAATCAAATTTCCCGAGGTAAAAATCATCATGGCGCACCTCGGACATCCCTTCGAAGGCGAGTGCATCGTGACGATCCGGAAGCACCCGAACGTCTATTCCGACCTCAGCGGCCTGCACTACCGGCCGTTTCAGTTCTATCACAGCCTGATGCTCGTGCAGGAGTACGGTGTCTGGGACAAGGTGCTGTTCGCCTCCGACTATCCGTTCACGACGGTCAATGCCACGATCGACGGCCTGCGCCGCCTGAATGATTTCACGACCGGCACCGCGCTACCCCGGCTCAACGAGCAGGCGATCGAAAAACTGATCTACCGCGATTCGCTGCGCATCCTCGGCCTCGAGTAAATCCAGCAATCGCCGGAACGACTCTCAGTATATGAAAAGCACCAAAAAAAGAAGGAAGGCCACCCGTGCGCCCGAACGCGTCGGCGTGGTGGGCCTGGGCCTGCTGGGGCGCGGCATCGCCGCCTGTTTCCTTGGCCACGGTTTCACCGTGGTTGCGGTCGAGCGCAGCGCCGCGCAACGGGCCACGGCCAGGCGCGCAATCGGAAAAATGATCGACGAACTCGTCGCGCAGCGCGGTTTCCCCGCCCGGCTGCGACGGGAATGGTCGTCGCGTTATGTTCCGACTGTTGACTTCGCCCAACTGAAAGGCTGCCGGTTCGTGGTGGAAAGCGTGACTGAGGATATTTCCGTCAAGGAGGACGCCCTCGACCGCATCGAGCAAGCAACGGGGCCGGCAGCAATCATCGCCAGCAACACGTCCGCGATCCCGATCAGCCGCATGCAGGAACGCCGCAAGCACCCGGGCCGTTTCATCGGCATGCACTGGGCCGAGCCGGCCCACGTCACCCGCTTCATGGAACTCATTCGCGGCCGGCGCACCACCGTCGCCACCCAGCGCGCCGCCGCCGCAATGGGCGCGCGCCTGGCCAAGGATCCCTGCCTCTGCCGAAAAGATATTCCGGGATTTATCGTCAATCGCCTCGGCTACGCGATGTACCGGGAAGCGCTGCACCTGCTACAAACGGGCGTGGCCGACGCCGAGACCATCGACCGCGGCGCGCGCAACGCCAAGGGCCTGTGGGCGACGATCTGCGGACCGTTCCGCTGGATCGACATCACTGGCGGTCCCGCCCTCTACGCGAAAGCCATGAAGCGGGTGTTGCCCTCGCTCAGCAATGCCTCCACGGTTCCGCCCGTGATGCAGCAGCTCGTCAAATCCGGCGCCCACGGGATCACCAACGGCCGCGGATTCTTCAAATACACCAAGAAAGAGGCGCACGCGTGGGAAAAACTCTACCGGAAGCACGCGCTGCGCGTCACGGCGATGCACGACGAATATTTCCCCCTGTCGAACAAGAAGAACGGAGGACTCTCATGAACGAACGCGAAAAGAAATTGGAATCACTCGGCTACCCGCTCGACCGGCGGACGCCGGAAGGCTCACTGGTGGATTCGCTGGCGATCGCCGGCGACATTCTCTACGCGTCGGGCCAGGTGCCCTTCGACGGCGACAAACTCGTGAGCGTCGGCAAGGTGCCGTCACAGGTGAAGATGGAGGACGCCAAGCGCGCCGCCGCTTTGTGCGCCGCCAACCTGCTGCGCGCGGTCAAGGCGAAGACGGGTTCGCTCGACCGAATCCTGCGCGTCGTGCGCGTCACGGGCTACGTCAACGCCGACGCCAATTTCACCGACTGCCATCTCGTGATCAACGGCGCCTCCGAGCTGCTCCGCGAGGTCCTCGGCGAATCCGGCCGTCACGCCCGCACCGCCCTCGCCCTGGCTCAACTCCCGCTCGGCGCCAGCGTGGAGGTGGAGATGATCGTGCAGCTGAAGCCGTAGCCTGCCTTTCAGGCTCCGGACAATATCTCCCGGATCTCCCGGTCGGGATCGTTCAAAACCGCACAACTGCGGTTGAAGACCATGGTCGGTTTTTCGGCCGGGGAAAAGACCGGCCATGCCGGCAGTCCCTCGTGATTGGGATTTCCGGTCCGGGCAAAGTTCACCCAGGCCCCGCTGACCTTCTCGGCCAGTTCCCGCGCCTCGGCGCCTCCGCCGGTTTCTTTCCAGCACATTGGGATCCTAAGCTTAGAATTCCACGTGGACAAGTTGTCGCG
>JADMIO011432758.1_pt1 | contig 58856 bp, 36 predicted proteins | sample 8958161 | NCBI WGS metagenome assembly JADMIO01 (sample SAMN16585339, study PRJNA669376) | soil metagenome | isolation source: Crop rotation soil | place: USA: Cullars Rotation, Alabama | collected 2011
CGACAACTTGTCCACGTGGAATTCTAAGCTTAGGATCCCAATGTGCTGGAAAGAACGCACCCGCATGTATGCCCGCAGCGCGGGCTCATGCGGCCGCACCTCCTGCAGGAACCAGTGGGTCAGGGTCGGGTTGGCGACCGGCAGCTCGTCGGATGCGGGAAAGGGCGCGCTCACGGGCTTGGGCGAGGGGATCGGCCAGAGCGTGTGCGCCCAGATCGCGACGAACGCCAGCGGAATTTTTATGCGACGTGTGACAATCGCGTCACGCGAAAGAATCTCTCAAACGCTTAGCGAATTTCCGATCATCGCTCGTCCTGTGAAAGTGATGACCCCTCATTTCCAGCCAACTCCCGCTCGCGCCTCACGGTGGGGCGTGCTCCGGCATCTGGTCTTTTCCACGCTGCTGCTCATCGCGGCGCCTGGCCTGCCGGCTGCCGGCGCCCAGAAGGTTTCCTTCGACATCCCGGCCGCGGCCGCCGGGCAGGCGTTGAAAAAATTCTCCACGCAATCGGGCCAGCAATTGCTCTATTCGAATAATGACGTCGCGGGTGTCACGACCAACGAGGTCAAAGGTGAATATACGCTGGAAGATGCGCTGGGCCGGCTGCTCGCCGGCACGCCGCTCACCGCCACGCGCGATCCCGGCAACGGGGCGGTGGCGGTCGGACGCGAGGGCTCCAGCCCAAACGGCCAAAGGGCGGCGCAGGCGACAAGCGACCGCCCGACAAATCCAGGACAACCGGGAACTATCACCGGCGCGGTCAGCAACGCGGCGACCGGCGCCTATCTAGAGGGTGCTCAGGTCACGCTCGAGCCGGGCAATATTCCCGTCCTTACCACGCGTGACGGCAAGTTCATCTTCGCTCGCGTTGCGCCCGGGGATTATCAGTTGACGGCGACCTACACGGGCCTGGATCCGAAGACGATTCCGGTGGCTGTTGAAGCGGGGACGCTGGCCGTGGCCGATTTTGGCCTCACGGCTGCGATTTACCGGCTGGGCGAGTTTGTCGTGGCGGGCGAGCGGGAGGGCAACGCGCTCGCGATTCGCCAGCAGGAAAACGCGCCCAACGTGAAGAACATCATCTCGGCCGACGCTTTCGGCAACGTGGCCGATTTCAACCTCGGCAATTTCCTCCAGCGCGTGCCGGGCTTCAGTTCGGAGATTTCCGAGGGCGAAATCGTGCGGATGCAGATTCGCGGCGCCAGCTCCGATCTCAGCTCGGTGAGCATTGATGGCACGCGCGCCGCCAACGGCGCCACCCGCACCTTCGGCCGCGGTTTCGACATCAACACGATTCCCACGGAATTCATCGAGACGGTCGAGATCACCAAGGCCGCGACGCCCGACATCGATGCCGATTCCATCGGCGGCGCCGTGAACCTGAAGGCGAAGAGCGCCCTCGATCGCAAGGGCCGGCGGATCAACTATGCCTACGGCTACAGCTACAATTGGGAGCAGAAGACGTTTCGGCCTGCGGGCAACTTCGGCTACTCCGACGTCCTGCTCGGCGGCAAGCTCGGGCTCATGGTGACCGGTAGCTACAACGAAACCCACCAGCCGCGTAATGCCAATGGCATTACCTGGCAGGCCACCACCGACTTGAGCCGGCCCGCCTGGTTCAATGCCGACACCTTCGGCCAGGATCAGGTCAAGCACACGCGCGCCGGCTTCGGCCTCCGCCTCGACTACAAGCTGGGCGATGCCACGAGGATCTACCTGAACACTCAATGGTCTTACTATTACGACCAGCTCAACCGTCGGTGGGGCCGCCTGAGCACGCTCGCGGCGGCGAACGTCCTCGCCGTCACCGATCGCACGGTCGATACGCGAAACCAGACGTTCACGTATTACCAGACGCTGCGGAATCGCGACCTCATCACGACGAACATCATGCTCGGCGGCGAAAGCACCCTGCTCGGCGGCAAACTCGATTTCAGCACGAACTTCTCGCCCTCGAAGGGCACCGATCTCAACCGGCTGTTTCCGCAGCGCACCGTGGCCGGCGTCGGCTTTCATCAGGAGCGCAGCGCCGACCACAAATTCATCACGCTCACTCAAATCAGCGGCCCCGACATCCTCGATCCGCGGAACTCGCTCTTCAACTCCTTCGATATCCCCAACAACGAGAGTCGCGATCGCATCATCGGGGCGCAGGCCAATTTCAAGCGGCCTGTGCCATTTCCGGTGCCGCTCTCGCTCAAGACCGGAGGGCGGCTTCGCGTGCAGACGCGCGAGCAGGACAACGGCCGGAACCTCTACAGTTATGTCGGTCCCAACGGTGTCGCCGGTCCGGTGGGTGCGAACAACGACGACAATCTCTCGCGGCTCTTCGACACCGGCTATGATTACACGCCGAACGGCGCCACCCCGAAACACGCCGGGCTGAACATCAACCAGCAGTTCTTCAACCTGCCGGCGTTGGACGCCGAGCTGAAGGCGCATCCCGAGTATTTCAAGGAGGATCTCGTGACCGGACCGCGCGACTCCATCCGCAATGATAACAAGGTCACCGAAACGGTTTCCGCCGCCTATCTCATGGGCGACCTGCGGCTGGGTCCGCTCACGGTGGTGGGCGGAGTTCGCCTGGAGGACACGCGCATCGAGGGCCACGGCTTTAAGCAGGAAATCACGCCCGCGGAGAAGGCGCGGCGCGCGGCCTGGGTCGGCACGGTCACGCCCGCCGAGACGTTGCGCCGCACGCTCGCCGAATTCGGCAACCCGGCGGAATCTGACGGACACTACCGCAGCTTCTTCCCGAGCGTTCACCTCAAGTACCAGCTCACGCCCAATCTGCTGGCGCGCGCGAGCTACTCCAACGGCATCGGCCGGCCGAATTTCGGCTCCATCGTCCCGACGACGACGGTCAACAACGACAATCTCACCATCTCGGCCAACAACCCGAGCCTGAAGCCCCAGTACTCCGACAGCTACGACATGACGCTGGAATACTACTTCCGCCCCGCCGGCATGGCTTCGGTGGCCGTGTTCGAGAAGCGGATCACCGACTTCATCTTCACGCAGTCAGGCCTCGTGCTGGGGCCCGGAAATGAGTTCGGCGAAAACTACAACGGCTACACGCTCACCACGCAGTCGAACGGCGGCTCCGCGCGGATTCGCGGACTGGAGGTTTCGCTGCAGCAGCAGTTCACCAACCTGCCGGGTTTTTGGAAGGGATTTGGCGCCTTCGCCAACTTCACCTGGCAGGACACGCGGGGCGACTACGGCGCGTCGGGCACCGTGACGACGCAGCACGAGCTGGCCAACTTCACCCCGCGCGGCGGCAACGTCGGCGTGTCCTACATCGCCCATCCCTGGAGCATTCGGGTCCTCGCCAATCACACCGGTGAGCGCCTGCTGGCCTACACCGCCGATCCCTCGCAGCGCCAGTACCTCATGAAGGCGACTCCCATCGATCTCAACCTCGCGTACTCGTTAAACCGATATGCGAGCGTCTACGTGGACGTGGTCAATCTCTTCAACGCCGGCCGGCAGTACCAGTATCGTTGGATCCCGGATCACCGCAGCGATACCTGGGTCTACACGACCTTTGTGAAAGTCGGCGTGAGAGGAACGTTCTGATCCAATTTCTCGAAGCGGAACGCGTGAGCGTTTCGCGAAAGCCTCACCGCCTCCGCTACCCGGCGGCTCGAGGTAGGAGCCTGCTTGCAGGCGATGGGTGGCGGTGACGAATCGCCTGCAAGCAGGCCGGCTGCCGCCTGCCCGCCATTCAATTTCCCCCATGAACCCATATCGCCTGCTCGCGCTCCTCCTCGCGCCCGCCTTCGCTGCGGCGCTTTTCGCCGGCCCCGTCATCACCGAGCCCAACAATCACAAGGTCATCTTCCGTTATCGCACCTATAGCGGCTCGATTCCGGGCTATGTTTCGCCGCTGACGTCGGCGGGCGGAATCGATCACACCGCCGGCTCCTCCGATATCGTCACGATCAACCGCGGCGCCGGCTTCGACGGCACCATTGTGACGGATTTCGACGGCAGCTCCGAATTCGTCCAGGGCGCTTCCACCATTACGACCGTCGATAGCGCGGGCGAAGACGACTTTGCCGTGGAAGCCTGGTTCAAGGGCGACAATTACACTGGCGTGCACGCCGTTTTCTCGAACACCGAGAACAATCGCGGGTTCGCCTTGAAGGTCGAGGACGGCCGGCTGCGCGCGTACGTGCGCTTTCGCAACGGCACGGCCACCGTCCCGTACATCATCGATCAGGAGGCGGCTTATCCGAATCTCAACACCGGCCAATGGTACTACGCGGTCCTGCACTGCCGGAAGCAGGCGAGCAACTACGAGCTGCGCCTCTATCTCGATGGCGTGCGCGTCGCCTTCGTGACGACGACCGGGCTTTGGAATGGTGTCTACCAAAGTTCCGAGAAACCGATGGTCGGCGCGGAACCGGGCGGCGGCACCGCCACCGGCGATTATTTCGACGGGCAGATCTACGCGGTCGTCGTCTACAACCACGACATCTTCCTCGACAACTACGTTAAGTTGAAGGTCGTGCGCGATGCCGGCCGATATTTCGGATCGCCCTCGTACCACGACTATCTCGATACGACCGCTGCGCGCGATTACCGGCTCGACGAAACTACGACCGCTTACGCCGATGTGGGCGCCAAGGAGGCCGACCGGATGATGTATCCGTTCATGGACGACGGCTACATTCCGCAGACTTGCAGCTACGACTCCGCGACCGGCTACCTCTACACGAGCTGCTACTGGCGCGATATCGATGGCAGCACGGCCAGCGCGACCGCGAACCCGGATCGCATTTCCATCGCCGTCGAGATCGACAAGAACACCAACGCGCTCCGCCGGGTTTTCCGACTCTATCGCCCTGACGGCACCCCGAACTACGGGCACGTCGGCGCGCTCGTCTCCTACAACGGCAGCCTCTACATTTCCTACGGCGCTACCATCTATCGCTATCCGCTTTCGAGCGCGCCCAACCCGAACTATGTCTTCAACCCGCAGACGTTCGCGAACTGCCTCTTCGACCAGAACCCGCTCACCGATGTCACCGCGTATTCGCTTGGCTCTTACCTGGGCGGCCAGACTTCGGTCGACAGCGCCTCGATTTCCACGGACACCAACGGCGACAAGATTTTCTGGACCGGCAAGTTCGACTCGGACGTCATCCGCAAAATCTACGGTTTCAAAATCAATGCCGATGGGAGCCTTGCCACCCCGGCGGTCTACTCGTTCAACCAGCCGGCGACCGATGTGAATGGCGTCGTCTGCTACAGCACGACCTCGACTGAATTCTGGTTCTACATCGCGTCGAGCGGCGCCGAGAATGCCAGCGTCATGCGTCGCGTGAAGTACCTGAAGTCGAGCCCGAACGTCCAGAGCAGCACCGTGGTCTTCACCGGCCCCGCCGGCATGGAAGGCCTGACCTTGGTCGGCTCGCAGGTGTGGTCCACCTCCGAATCCGGCGCGCGCTACTATCAAGGCGGCACGCCACAACGCACCGACCTGTATCCATTCCTCTCGGGCATCGTCCCGTGATTTGCCCGCCAGTAGGGCGGGTCTCCGACCCGCCCTCAGAAACGTACCCCGCGAAGAGCGGGTCGTCCTACTCACCGCCCGCCAACGCGTATGCCATACCGCGGGCTGAGAGCGACTGCCGTTCAATTAGGAAATTCCGAGGACCAATCTTTTGCGTGTCATTCTGAGCGCAGCGAAGAATCCAGTTGGATTTTGCTTCGCCCTTTTTCGTCCGAAATCCCTGCTGGATTCGCTGCGCTGCTGCTGGTTGTAGGAGCCTGCTCGCAGGCGATGGGTTATCGGCCGCGCAACGTCTGCTAGCAGCCCCGCTACCCCCGCCGCGGCAGCGTCTCCGCCTCATGCCACGTGCCCTCGAGATGCGTGCGAATCGGAGTCGACGGCACACCGCGCTCTCCGCGCTGGATCATGCCGACGAGGATGTCCACGGCGATCTCGCCGATCTTTTCCGAGTCCTCGACTACGCCCGACATGCGACCTTCCTGCGCGGGCAGGCTGAGTCCCGCCACGCCAATGTCCCTTGGCGCGGAAATGCCCGCGAGCTTCAACACCTCCAGCAACTGGTAGTCGGCCGTGACGAGCGCATCGAGCCGCTCTTCGCGGATATAATCGGCCAGTTTCGCCGCCAGGGCCGGCCGATCGTGCCGGATCTGATCATAGTCCAGAAACGGCGGGACGTGCGCAAAGGGGTGCAACTCCTGCTCTACCAGGAAGCCGGCGTGCACATTCGAACCGCAGCGCCGATCGAGCGAGCGGTTGATCACGAGACCGGGGCGCCGATAGCCGCGCTGCGCAATTTCGCGCATCACGTGCCGGGTGTTCAGGAAATGCGCGGACGCGACGGTATGCAGCAACGGCTTGCCCAGGCTGTACCCAAACGTCACCGAAGAAAATCCGTCCCACGCAAACTCCATTTCGGTCTCTGGCCGCCCCTGCGGACAAACCAGCAGGCCGTTGACATTGCGCGCGCGCAGGATCGAAGCGAGTCGGGCCGGCGAGACCTGCTGCGGATCCAGGTAAAACTGTTCGAGCTGATAACCGTGAAACTGCGCGCGTCGTTTCGCGCCCGCGCAATAGCCGAGGTAGTACGGGCCTTTTTTCCAATCGAAGCCGTCGACGACATTGACGAGCCAGGCGAGCGTGCCCTGAAACACCTTGGCCTGCCGGCCCGCGCGATACATCGCCAGCGCCGAGAGCATCGGGTCCGGCGCATAGCCCAGCTCCCGCGCGATCCCCAGAATCCGCTCGCGCGTCTCCGCGGAGATTTTCGGATGGTTGCGCAGCGCGAGCGAGACGGTGGTGTGCCCGACGCCCGCTTTCCGGGCGATGTCACGCTGCGTAGCTCGTTCGGCTGGCATGGCGCACCGAGATAACGTGCCTCGCCTCCGCATCAACTGCGAAAGCATTAATCCGAATGGTTTGAGGGTAGGGCGGGACCGCTGGGCCCGCCGCACCAGTGTCCTACTCGCGGGCCATCACACGCCCAGCGGTCGCGTCCCACCCTGCCGCTACCACCCCCCGGTGAACTGTGACACATCCGCCCGCATTGGCCGCCCCCCTCAGGCCTGCTCTGTTCCGCGCCGACATGGATTCGGTCCACTCTCCCCGCCGCCCCGCCTCGCCTCCGGCGATCACGGGCGGAGCAGCGCGACCGATTCGCTTCCTCGGCGCGCTCTCACCCGATGAGCGCCGGTTATTCCTGCCCGCCGCGAACGAAACATTGCCGGGTGGGGCAGGGGCGCCGTTGCAGTTGAATTGGCTATCCGCCGCCGCCTGCTTCGAAACGCAGTGCCACGACCTGAATCCTGAGGTGCTGCTCACCGCCTGGTCCACGCCGGAACTGCCGCCGGCATGGCTCGATGCGCCCGAATGTGCGCTGCGTTATGTGTGCCACATCACCGGATCGGTGCGGCGGCTCGTGCCGCGTCGGTTCATCGAGCGCGGAGGGTGGGTGACGAACTGGGGCGAGATTCCCGCGGGCGCCGTCGCCGAGCAGGCGTTGTTGCTGGCGCTGGCGGCGCTGCGCAATCTGCCCGCCTGGCCGGCGGCCGCGGTCGACCGGGGTGACACGATTCGCCGCGTGGAGACGCTCGCGACCCAAACGCTCTTTCGCCGTCGCGTCGGGATCCATGGTTTTGGCCGCGTCGCCCGGGCGCTGCTGCCGCTGTTGCTCCCGTTCGACGTGGAAATTGCCGCGTATTCGAACGGGGTGGACGCGGAGGCGATTCGCGCGGCCGGGGTGCGGCCGTGCGATTCGCTCGAGGCCTTGTTCCGGCACAGCGAAGTGCTCTTCGAATGCGAAGCGCTCACCTCGGCCACGGTCGGCAGTGTTTCCGAGCGCATGCTTTCCCTCCTCGCCGATGGTGCCGTATTCGTGAACGTCGCCCGCGGCCAGCTCGTGGACGAGAGCGCCCTGCTCCGCGAGGCGAATCGCGGCCGGCTGCGGGTGGCGCTCGACGTGTTGAGCCGCGACGAATCGAGTCGGAATCGCGAGCTCTTTCACGCCGCCGGCGCCGTGCTCTCCCCCCATATCGCCGGCCCGACGTTCGACCAATACGCGCCGTGCGGCGAATTCGCCCTGCAGAATATCGCCCGCTACCTCCGCCGCGAGCCGCTCCACGCCGTGGTCACGCTCGCCGACTACGACCGCTCGACGTAGCACCCGTACCCCATTTCCTCTTAATCTTTCTCTTTCTCTTTCTCCCCGCCCGAGAAAATGCCTCCTGACGAAAGATAAAGAGTAAGAGAAAGAAGAAAGATGCATATCCGTCATCCGTGCCCATCCGTGAAATCCGTGGTTAATCGATCGAGCCTTTGACCTGGCCTCCGAAAACCCGCGGAGGACTGGGACACCACCGCCCCCATTGTCCGACGACGCGGAATCTTTCACCACATCATCGCTACCATGCCCCACCAAGCGTTCCGTTGGTTCATTCTCTGTGTTGTTTCCGCCGCGCTGAGCGTCGGCCAGGAAAAGAAAGCGCCGGCCGGCGGGTCGGGTTCTCCGAAAGAAGAGACCGTCACGCTTTCGCCGTTTACCGTTTCGACCGAAAAGGACACCGGCTACATGGCCGCCGACGTCCTCTCGAGCGGCATGATGCCGATCACCCTGCTGCGCTCGCCGGGCGACACGACGGTCCTCACTCGCGATTTCCTCGACGATCTCGGCGCCATCGATTCGATGTCGGTCCAGCAGTGGCTGACGAGCACCGACGTGATCAGCGTTGAGGGTCAGGGCACGAATCCCACCGATTTCGGCACGTCCACCACGTTCCGCGGCGTCGGCGGCGGCCACACCCGGAACTATTTCAAAAGCGCCCACACGCCGGAAATCTACGTTACCGAACGCATCGAGGGCGCGCGTGGGCCCAACGGCATTCTCTACGGCGACGCGAGCCAGGGCGGAAAGACCAACTTCGTCACCAAGCGCCCGACGTTCACCCACAACTTCGGCAGCGTGAAGCTCCTCCTCGACGCGTACTCGACGCAGAACAACGTCGGCCTGGGCGCGTATTTGGATATCAATCACGTCTTCAACCCGCAGTGGGCCGCGCGCATCAACGTGCAGGACAAGGCCGGCCCGCAGTGGTACGACCGCTCGTTCGACAAGCACCACGGCGCCAACGCGACAGTCACCTATCGCCCCTGGAAAGGCGCGGCGGTGACGCTGGAGGTCGAAAAGGATCTCGTCGCCGCCACCACCTACCGGCCCGACGCTTACTTCGATGCGCTCTCGCTGTGGGATCGCACGACGACGGTGAACGCCCCGCTCACCGCCGCCCCGGCCGCGAGCACCGGCCTCAATCGGCTCACGGCGCACACCTGGGTGTACATCGCCGGGATCGGCACGATGGATTGGCAGAACATGGGCCTCACGACGGGCACGGGCATCTCCACGCTGCCCAACAGCCTCGAAGGCGGTCGCGACAAGCTCCGCAATTTTCCGGTCAAGCCATCGAAGACGTTTAATATGCAGTCGCCGCTCGAGAAAATCGAAAACCATGAGGCCAACTACAGCGTGAGCGCGACGCAGACCCTCGGCGGAGGATTGACCGTCGAAGCCGCCGCCGACCATAGCCAGCGTGTCAGCGAAGGCGATACGCTGTACTTCACCAACGCCTATCTCGATCCGAACCGCGTCTTGCCCGATGGCCGGCCCAACCCGAATTTCGGCAAGATCTTCACCCAGAGCACCGCGGGTTGGAATCCGATTCGCACGGCCGATTACTATTCCGCCGCGCGCCTCGCGATCGGCTATCCGCTCAAGTGGCGCATGTTCAACCAGGCCTTCTCCCAAAGCTTCAGCGTGGTCGGAAGCTGGCGCGAAGAGGTGCATCCGTTCAAGGCGTGGCAGTACTATCAGGACAACGGCCTGATCGCGCCCGCCGGCCTGACCGGTTCCGGCGCCGACGGAAATCAGGTGGTCAAGATCTGGCGCTATTGGGACGCGCCGGATGCTCCCACCGATCTCCCGCAAAACGAAGGGGCGCGCAAATACCGCTACATCATGTCGCGCGATCAGCACAATACTGCCCATCTCTACTCCGTGCTGGCGGGCGCCATGGGCAGCTATTTCGACGACAAGGTCCTGCTCGTGGCCGGCATTCGCCGGGATCGCTATCATCCGGCCGCGCGCGACATTCAGCGCCGCGATCCCGTCACGGGCGAGCCTACGCTGCTCGGTCCGGCCAACGGCGTCTTCCTCGACAGCGTCGTCAACACGCCGCAGGTCGGATTGACCTATTTCCCGATCAAGCAGCTCGGCGTCTACGCCAATCGGAGCAACGGCTTCAACCCTTCCATCCAGAACGTGCCGAAGCTCGACGGCTCGGGCCCCTACAATCTCGCAGTCTCGCGGGGCAAAAGCGCGGGCCTGCGGTTCAATCTCCTCGAGAGCAAGCTGGTCGGCACCGTCGGCTACTACGATTCCTTCGAAGCGGGCTCGCCGAGCAACCAGGCGCTCAGCCAGATCAACAACATCTGGGATGCCATCGCCAACTCGGGCCGTCCGGGTGCCCCGACCGATCGTCGCATCGCGCAGACCGGTGGCCTCGCGCAATATTCCGATCAGCTCACGCGCCGGCAGTGGGGTTGGGAGGCGGAAGTGACCGCCAACCTCACGCGCGGGCTCCGCTTCACGGCGAACGTCGCGCTGCCGCATACGAAGCAGCTCAACTCGCTGCCCGACACCAAAAACTACTACGCCACGAACATTGGTCTCTGGAGCCAGTATCGCTCCGTCGCCACGGTCAACACTGCGATTACTAACCTTGAAAACGCGCTCTCCGGCACCGCTGACGGCCGTCCGCTGAATGGACTCTACCGCTATCGCGCGAATGCCTATGGCAACTACCAGTTCCAGCACGGCCCGCTAAAAGGTTTCACGATCGGCGCCGGCGCCAATTTCTTCGGCCAGCAGATTATCGGCAATCCCACGACCTCGGCGTTCACGTTCTTTTACGCCGACGCCTACTATCTCGTCACCGCGACGCTCGGCTACAAGTTCACGTATCGCGAGCACCCGGTCGCCCTCAACCTGGCGGTCTCGAATCTGTTGAATTACGACGAGCCGATCTATCGCCAGGGAGGGGTTTCGGTCTACAGCGGCAATTACTACTACAGCCAGTACTACTGGCCGACTCCGCCCGAGGCGCGCCTGACCGCGACCGTGAAATTCTGACGGTATTTGAACTGTAGGGGCGCGGTCTTGCTGCGCCCTGCTCGTCGCTCACCACGGGCGCCACAAAATTGCGGCCCCACCGCTTTCCCCATCCCCCATGAACACAACCCTGATATCGCATATCGTCCGCGTCTTCGCGTTCTCGCTGCTGCTTCCCCTCGCTCGTGCTGACTACTACGTCGGCCCCAGCGCGCTCGGTGATGGCAGCGGCTCCGATTGGAACAACCGCGCCAGCTACACCAACACGTCGTTTTGGGCCGGCATCCAGACGCAGCTCAGTTCCGGTCCCATCACTGTCCGCCTCGCCGGTGGCAGCGATCACTACGACACCGATCAGGAGCCCGGCCTCGATCTCAGCAATCTGGGTCACCCGATCAACAAGCTGTCGATCATTGCGAACACGCTGCATGCGCCAGTGTTCACCGGCGGCGCCAGCACGGCCCACACCATCAAGCTGCGGGGCGCGCAAAACATCTACCTCTACGGCATCACCTTCACCGGCTCCGTCTCGAGCTTTGCCGTGTGGCTTCAGTCGAGCGGGAAAAACACCTCGCGCTTCATCCAGTTCGATCAGTGCGACTTCACCGACCTCACCAATTGCGCCTTTGGCGCCATCGGCATCCTCGACAACTCGCGCGACATCAGCGTGACGGGTTGCAATTTTAACAACGTCGGCACCGGCGGCGGTTCGCACATGCTCTACTGCGATCACGACTCGCGGAACATCACCGTCACGGGCTGCAGCTTCACCAACTGCAAGGGCGACTACGTGCGCTTCCGCGACGACACCGACTTCGCCAAGGTCGACAACTGCACCTTCCACAGCACGAGCTCGACCTACAATCAGGACTTCATCCGGATGCCGCTCTTCAACGACGTGAATCCAGGCGATGAATACTTCGGCACCGACTTCCAGTTCACCAACAACTCCTTCACCTACGATTCGACCTCCGGCACCAATCGCGTGGCGGTAGCCTTCGATGTGAGTGGCTTCAGTTCCCCGCCGTACGATTTCTCGCCGAGCACCTCGCAGGCGACGACGCTCAGCGGCACCGACTATGCGGCGGCCCGCTCGCTGCTCAGCGCCAACATGGGCATCGAGGGCCTGCGGGTGTACATCTACGGCAATACCTTTTCCGGCACCTCGTTTTGGGAGGCGTATGGGCATTGGGACAACTACGGCTCGGCGGAGGGCGGCGTCCAGGGCTACTCCAATGTTCGCCCCTCCGTGTGGGCGACGAGCGGCTCGTTGGCCGCCGCACCGAAGCTGAGCTTCAACGCGAATTTCGAACGCAAGGGCAACTGGCTGCGTAATTGGGGCAGCATGACGAGCGGCGCCGCCCCCACCCAGGTCACCGGCCTGAACGGCACGTCGAAAGCCGCGCGATTCGCCTCGACCGGCACGAATGCCATGTGGCAGTGGGTGGCGAGTCCGCTGAGCAGCACCTACACGACCGACCTGCTCTTCAACGTCGGCACGCCGGGCACGACCGGACAGGTCTTCGCGGTTGATGTGATTCATAACACCCTCACGGATTCGCGCGTGACCGTCGGCGTGAACAATTCCGGCCAGTACGTGATCAGCAACGGCAGCGACTCCAGCCTCGTCGTCCTGTCGGGGCTGCCCGCCATCTCGCTCTCGACCTCCGTCTGGTACCACCTGCGGATCGTCGGCGACTACTCCGGCGCGACGCCGCACATCGATGTTTATACGAGTGATGCCAACTCGATGACGCTCAACCACAGCGTCACCGGCCTGAGCTACTGGGTCAACGGCGCTCCCGCCACCGGCCAAAAGCCCGGCGTAATCGCCTACCGCAACAACGCCACCCCCGCGACCATCGACGAGCTCACCTGGCAGTGAGCCGGCAGTGAAGGGGCGCAGTCTTGCTGCGCCCGGTTTGAATGTGGGAGGGGCTTTACGCCCCGACGAAACCGCGTCCGATTTTCGAGTCGGGGCATAAAGCCCCTCCCACAGTCAGAATATTACATATCGTTCCCCAATCCTGTCATTCTGAGCGTAGCGAAGAATCCAGCAGGAGCTACGAAGCAGGTAAGAGGAGCGGATACCCAACTGGATTCTTCACTTCGTTCAGAATGACAAAAGGGAGTATCATGCCAGAATGAGAAAATTTCTCCTCCTCTTCTTCGCGCTCACCCTTGCCCTGCGCGCCACCCCGCCGCCCGAATTCGTCGGCGTGCTCAGCCTCGACGGCGCATCCCAGTTCTGCCTCGCCGATCCTACCACACGCGCGACCTGCTGGCTCAAACTCGGCACGACCTTTCACGGTTTCACTCTCATCTCGTACGACGCCCCCACCGAAAGCCTTATCCTGTCCCGCGACACGGAAGAGCTTCGCCTGACTCTCCCGCACGCCAGTGTAAAACCCGACCATCGGCTCTCCGCCGAGGCCACCGCTGCCATCCGCTCCAATCTCCACGCGCTCGCCATCGCGGCGGAGCGACACTTCCTCGCCCACAAATCTCGTTACCTCACCCTCGACGATCTCGTTGGCCCGGGTAAACCCCTCGCCCAAATCGTCGCGGTCGCCGGTGAGGATTACCGCGGTTTGTCCTTCATGAAGGGCGAAAGCGGCGATCTGCGCATCACCACGCCGACCGGCGAAGTCGTCACGGCACGTACCGCCACAAATTGATCCCGTCGGAAAAATAAACGCGGCCCGCAGCATCCATCGCGATCGGCCGGGTGTGCTTTTTCTCCAGGCCCTCGCGCAACACGGTCACCTGTCCCGTTCGACCGTCGATGCGCACGAAACGGTTGTCTTCGACTCCGTAGACGCTGCCATCGGGATGCACGACCAGGTTCGCATCCTGCCACATCGCCCGGTCGGCAAAATGCGGCTGGAACTGCTCGCGCGCCTGCGTGACGCGCCGGGCCTTCAGGTCGAACTCAAAGAGCGCTCCCTGCGCAAATCCCCACACCGCGGCGTTCTTCATGACCGTCAGCCCCGACACGATGCCCTTCGTCGGCACCGGCGTGGTCTCGAATACGATCTTCTTGCTCGCGGGATCCCACAGGAATAACCGGCCCTCCTTTTCCACGGGAGGGACCCCGAGTCCGCCTTCGATCGTGGTGCCGCCAATCACCAGTCCGTCCGCGTAGGCGAGGCTCGCGATCGATTGTCGCGGTACAAGATTGGGAAATGTTTCCAGCTCGCGTTTCGCCACGTCCCACACGGCGAGCATGCCACCCAGCTTTCCGTATTCGGGTACGGTGCCGATGAAGATTTTTCCCAACTCGGGCACGCCGAGCATCGCCATCGGCCGGCTCTGTTCGGGCAGGATGGCGATCGACCGGGGATTTCCGTTCGTCGGATCCCATGCTTTTTCCGGATCGAATTCGAAAATTCGGGCGCGGGGATAGAGTCCGAAATACAGTTTCGTGCCCAGCGCGACGATTTGCTCCGCCTGGGAGATCCCCTTGAACTCCGTGGTCTGACCGGAAGCGGGGTCGAAGTACGCGGCCCCGCCGGAAAGATACGCGCCCATCCAGATTCGGCCCTTGGGCCCATGGGCGATCGAATGGATCAGCGATGGTTCCGCTGGCGACTTCACCGCGATGACTTCATTCCGCCCCGTTCGCGGATCGTATCGCACCAGCTCCCCCGTTTGGGTGAACAATGTGAGCTCCGGGCCGGCTTCCAGCCACGCCATCGCTTGCGCGGAGTGCACGGGCATGATCGCGGACGGCGTCCGTTGCGGCTGCGCGGGATCGAAGGCCTTCAATTGGCCGCTCTGCACGTAATAGATTTTCCCGTCGTGCGGGGAGGGGGCGCTGGCGATGGGTTGGTAGAGCCCGGTGATTTCGAGCTCCGCTATGACCGCCCGCGTGCGCCGGTTGAAAACCAGCGTGTGATGCGAGGGGTGTAGCTCCGCCCACAGCTGTTCGCCGCTGATCGAGAGCGCATAGACCGATTGATCGCGTTCGAAGCCCGGCGGCAGGATTTCGCGCCGGAGTCCGGTTTCGAGATCGATCTCAATCAGATGCGGGCGTTTCACGCCGACCCCGACATAGATCGTTTTCGTCGCCGGATCACAGGCGATCGAACGCGCGTAGGATTCACCCGCCACGATCGGCCCCGGAAATGGCTCCTCGTAACCGCTCTCCGGCGTGTAGCGAAACACCCGGCAGCCCGGATAGGTCGCTCCGAACACCTCGCCGTCGCCGCCCGCCGCGAGGCTCCAGATAAATGTCTCACCCTTCAGCGCTCCGCCGAGATCACGCACGCTCTCCTCGCCCGGCACGTAGCGGAAAAGTTTTCCGCGCGACTCCGTGCCGATGTAGACCGAGTCATCCGACGCCCGCACCGCCGACCATGCGCCAATGGCGCCGGGCAGCGCAAAGCTGCGGATCAGGGCCGCGGCTTTGACGTCGATGATGAGCAGCTTCGCGGCCGGCTGGCTGCGCATGACGGCGCAAAGCAGGTCGTGACCGGCCGCATCGCGCGTGAAGGCTGCGGCCTGGAACGTCCGCGCGGTGAGTTGCGGCCCCAGGTTTTCGAAATGCTCCTGCGCCGGCCCACGGGAGATGAGCAGGACAAAACCGCAGAAAGCAGCGAAGCCGGGAAAACGCATCCGCAGGGAACGATCCGCTGAAAAGCCCGGTGCTAACAATTCAATTTCAATCCACGGGTGGGGCGCCTTATCCGTGACGCGCCGTTCCGGACCTTCGCCCGCCGGGCGCCGGTAAGCCGCCAGCTCAGCCGCCCTTGCTGGATTTGCCGCCAATCGGGCCGGCGTATCGGCGAACCTCCCATGAGGTCTTCCGGGGAATTCCCTGAAACGTCTCCGGCGCACCGCAGTCTGTTGGGATGACAGGAGATACAATTCCCCGGGGCGCGGGGCCCGGTCGCGTCATCGTTTGGAAGTTTGAACTTAAACCACCACCCATCATGGCCAATCTCACTAAACGCGAAATTGTGCTGGAGATTTACCGCAAGGCAGGTTTCCCGCAGAAACAGATCGTCGACACGGTGCAGCAGACGCTGGACATCATCCAACGCGCGCTGGCCAACGGCCGGAATGTCGAATTGCGAAATTTCGGCGTCCTCGAAGTCCAGGTCCGCAAGCAGCGGATCGGCCGCAATCCCAACAAGCCGACGGACACCGTGGTGATCCCGCAGCGCGCCGTCGTGAAATTCAAGTCGGGCAAGATCCTCAAGCAGCAGCTCAAGAAGATCGATCTCGCCTCGCTCGAACGCAGCGGCCGCGTGGAAAGCGCGGATGACGACGACGCCGAGCCGGCCACCGACGGCAACGAGGCCCGCGAGCACCCCATGCGCCGCAGCGCGGAAGCCCCCACCGAAGCGCAATCGCACGCGAAGCACTGAGAAGTGCTGTGGGAGGGGCTTTACGCCCCGACTCCTATCCCATTCCCTTGGCTAACACCTGGAGGCACGGCCTCCTTGGCTCGCCGAAGCCTCGGCGAAGGCGGCCGCGCCGTCCGCGAATCAGTCCTTGCTCGCGGACCGCCCGGACACCGTCTCTCCTGTTTTGAAGTTAAAGACGCAGCGCGATCCCAAGCCGGCTGCCACTTTCCGTGTAGCCCGCTTCGTGAGAAGCGGGACTCAACGGGACTCCCCCACCGCCCCCACACGTCCACTTACCGCCCCACCACCTCGTTATCGCGACTTACCCCCGCCTTCGCATCAATTTGCGCCGCGCGATCGAGCGAGTTATCGCTCACGTGATTCTTGCTTCCGCCCGCGACCACGAGCGCCGGCGCGGCATTGGCCGTCTCGCGATCGTCGCGAATGACGCAATTGGTTACGCGGCATAGTGTCGAATCCTGCAGCTTCAGCCCGATGCCGTCGCTGTCCAGCACGGTGCAATTGGAAATGTTGAACCGGGAGCACTGCTCGAACAGCACCGCCGCCGCATTGTGCCGGCCGCCATTCACATGCAGGCCGGTCACCGTGCAGTCGCGTGAGCGCAGAAATGCCGCGCCGCCCTTGGCCGAGGTTCGCGTGTATTCATAGCGTGGATTCCGATCCATGTCGTTCGGTCCCACGACCACGTTGCTCGAATCCTCGACCAGGATGTCGTGGTCGAAGCCCATCCACAACGTATTGCCGGTAATCGTCACGCCGCGGGCTTTCTCCAGGTGCACATTCACCTGTACGTCGCTGAGCGCATTGCCAGTGATCGTGATGTGCCCTTCGTTGGTCGGTTTTTGGGCGTCTTTGCCCGTCCCGCCCATCACCCCTCCGCCCTTGACCCAGATGTTCGCCGATCCCGGTGCTCCCGCGGTATGCTGGATCGTGCACCCGCTGATTTCCACCTCGCCGGTGTCGCCGTCCGTACAGTCGATGAAGACATTGGCGGTGGGCGGGCTCTTGGCCGACATGTTGGCCTCGATATCGCAGGTGCCGATCTGAATATTCCGCACATCGCCGCCGCGCGTCACGATCCCGCCGCCCGCGTTGTAGCTGATGTGCGAGCCGATGATGTTCGACTGGTGCAGGCTCACGTGATCGTAAAGGATTCCTACGCCCCGGTTGTGGTACAGGTGGCAATCGCTGATCAGGATGTTGCGGTTGCGGCCATACAGCCGGATCGCGTTGCGCGCCTCGCGGATCACGGTGCGAGTGATCGTAAGCTGCATCGTGCCGGTGGCGGCAATGCCGTCGGCCTCGGGGTGGTCGCCCACGATTTCCAAGGCGTCAACCTGCGGCGTGCGCTGCCGCTCCCAGACGTTGGGCTTGAACTGCTCGGGCGCGGCGGAACCCGCATGCGTGCCGATGAACTGAAACGCCGGGCCTGCGCCAGCCATGACGATCCGGGCGGTCCCGTCGCCGTCGAGCGCGACGAACCCCGTCTGGTCGAGATTGATCGTGACGGTCGAGGTCAGTCGATAGGTGGCGCCGGACGCAAACCGGATTCCGCCGCCGGCGTTGACCGCCTTCTGAATCGCGGCGGTGTCGTCGGCCTTGCCATCGCCTTTGGCGCCGAAGGTCGCGACGTCCGCGGCCAGCGCCGAGCCCGTCGCGAGGAGAAGTGTACAACTCACGGAGAGGATACGAAGAAACGACATGAGAGGTATCGGGTACCGCGCCCGGCGCGTTCGTGCAAGGCTGCGTCTCGCTAAATTCAAAAATCCAACCACGGATTTCACCGCTGAACCCGGATGGGATGGCATGGCATCCGGTGACTATCCTATCCCTCGAAATCGTGTTTTTGAGCAAGATTTTCCCCTGCTACCCGGTATCAGGTCATCCGTGTTAATCCGTGAAATCCGTGGTCAATCATTCGCGCCGATTCGCGTATTTCGCGGGCTCACGCTTCTTCGATTTGCCCTTCGCCCCCATCCGCTTTGTATTCCCTCGTGCTGCCCCGTCTGGCCCAACCTCGTGCGACCCCTCGCCGAACCTTCCCGCTTCGCATCCTCTGGTGCGGAGCACTGCTCGCGGCCGCTGCGCCGCAGGTCGACGCCGCGACGTATCGCGCCGGCGCCTGGCCGCTCGAAGTGAGCGTGGCGCCGGATCGGCCGTCGGTGCTGCTGGGCGAGCCGGCCTGGCTTTCCTTCACCGTAAAGAATCTCTCGGAGGAAAACCTGCAGCTTCTCGTGGGCGGCGACTACGGCAACGAACTCGGCCGTCCGTCCTCGTTTCAGATCAAAACGACACGCAGCGATGGAAAGTGGGTCTCGCAGCCGGACGTCGGCGAGTCCAGCGGCGGTCTGGTCGGCCCGCAGGCTTTATCCGCCGGCGGCAGCTATGTGTTCCGGCTGTTTATGCCGCACTGGGCGACTTTCACCGAGGCCGGCAATTACACGATTACCTGCCGACGAACCCTCCAGGTCTTCCGGCCCGACTCCGGCGCCATCGACCTCCGGCGGCAGCCGACGGTCGATGTCGTGGCGGACGCGCGGACGACCTTGCAGGTGCAACCGCCCGACCCCGAACAAATGGGCCGGCTCATTGCCGATTTGGGCGAAACCATGGTGCGCGCCGAAGGCAACAAGCCCGGCGACGAGGCCACCATCACGCTCGCCTGGATCGATGATCCGCGCGTGGTGCCGTACTTTCGCCGCGCCTTCGCGCTGCGATCGTACGCCTTGAAATTCATCGCGGTACAGGTGCTCGCGCGGTTCGCCACCGATGAGGCGTTCGAGGGCCTGAGACTCGCGATGCAGACCCGCGCCGCTGATTTTGACTCCACCTCGGGTGAGCCGTTGCCTGAGGTGGCGGCGAAGATTCGCTCCGCTGCGGCGGCGGCCCTGAGCCGCTCGAAGCATCCGCGCGCCCGCGAGTTTCTCCTCAATTTCCGTCGCGACGAAGTGGAGGAGGTGCGGCTGACCGTGCTGCACGCGATTGGCCGCCTGCCGCCCGCGGAGGCGCTGCCGCTCGTGCGGGAGATGACCGCGGATCCCAGTCCCCGCGTGAGCGAGGAAGCGCGCCATTACGTCGCCGCGCTCTCCCGCCACCCCGAACAGAAGAAGGAGTGATTGGGGGTAGGGCGGGACCGCTGGGCCCGCCGTACACGTGTTAGGCCCGCGGGCCTTGGTGCGCTCAGCGGTCGCGCCCCACCTTTCACACTCACTCCTCAATCCGATACAACAGCGTCTTCGATCGCACGAACAGCGCCTTGCCCGCAACCGCCGGCGACGCCATGAACCCATCCCCGAGCTTGTTTTCCGCGAGCACCTTGAATTGGCGGCCCGCGGCGATCACCGGGCAGTGGCCGTTCTCGTTGAAAAAATAAATCCGTCCATCCGCGTAGATCGGCGAGGCCGAGTACTTACCCAGCCCCGGCAGCCGCTCGCGCCACACTTCGGCGCCGGTCTTGGCGTCGAGGCACGAGACGACGGCGCTGTCCTGGTTGACCATGAAAATCAAATCATCGATCAACAGCGGAGAGGGGCGGTTCGGCACGCTCATGGTCGCTTTCCACACCACATGCGTATCGGTCACGACGCCGCTGCCGCCGAGCTTGACCGCCCAAAGCTCGCCTTTCGCCAGCCCGGTGGCGGTGAAGACCATGCCGTGCCCCACCACGGGCCGGACCGTCCCCGAGTGATACCGCCGATCCTCGACGCGCCACAGTTCGCGCCCGGTGGCGGGCTCATAGCAATAGGTCGCGTTTGAGCCTGCGCTGATCAGCAGCGGCTGGCCCTCGTGTTCGATGACCAGCGGCGTGGAAAAGGCCTTCCGAAAATCTCCGTCGCGAATCGGTTTCCCCTCCGGCGTGAGATCTTTGAAATCGATCGAGCGGTTCGTCTTCCACACCGTGTGCCCGTCCTTCTTGTCGAGCGCGATCACGTATTGCAGATCCGCGCCGTCGAAATGCAGGATCAATAGATCCTTCCACAACGTCGGCGAGGATCCGGGGCCGCGCCAGTGGTTGCACTCGAGATCGCGGCGCTGCCAGACCACCTCGGCCGTTTTGGTGTCGAGGCACGCTGTGCCCGCCGAGCCGAACGACACGTATACGCGCCCCTCTTCGATCACCGGCGTGGGCGAGCCGTAGCTGTTGAAATTGTCCGCGTACTGCGGCGTTTCGACGTCGAAGAGTTTTTTGTCGTGCAGCACTTTTCCCGTCTCGCGATCGAGCGCGATCGCGAAGAGCGCGTTGCCTTCCGGGGTCGCCGTGGTGATCCAGACTTGCTCGCCGAGCACGACGGGTGAGGACCAGGCCTTGCCGTGAATCGGGGTCTTCCATTTCACATGCTCGGTGTCGCTCCATTGCAGGGGGAGTCCCTTCGCTTCGGAAAGCCCCTGTCCGGTCGGCCCGCGAAACTGCCACCAGCTTTCCTCGGCCTTCACCGACATGGCGAGCAGGAGCGAACTGGAAACGATCAGGACGGCAAAAAATTCTTTGCACATGGGCAGGGGTGGAGCCGCAGGACGGAAAAACGGGGTATGCATGTGTGTCGTCGTGGACCGCGGTAAGGCAACAAAAACGTCACGCCGGGCGCGCGGCGCTTTAGATCTCGCCCTGAGGGAAAAATCGGGGCCTTTGGGCGGAGGCGCGAAAGCGCCGCCGGCGGTCCTGCTTTCCCGCCGGTAATGCGTTCCTCCGCGCAAAATCCTACCCCTATGCCCCGATACCCCCATCGGCTGTGGTTGCCCGCGTCCATGGGTCTGCTCTCCGGCGCAGCCCTGCTCAGCCAGACTATGCCCGCGGACTCGACGCCAAATCGCTCCAGCTCCCGCGACGAACCCGTGGTGCTGTCGCCCTTCCAGGTTGGCACTGAAACCGAGCACGGCTATCAATCCACCGCGATTCTCCAGGGTGGCCGCGGCAAGATCGATCTCGCCGACGTCGCCGGGCAGGTGACGGTGTTCACCAAGGATTTTCTCGAGGACATCGGGGCGACGACGACGGACGAGGCGTTCCTGTTTTCGGCGACGACACAGACCTATTACGACAACGTGAACGGCAATGGCGATTCGCGGCCGGGTTCGCGCAACATCGCGGACGACTCCGGCAATTCCCGCGGCCTCGGCAATCTCGACAAGACGCGCAACTACTTCCGCACGACGATCGATCCCGATTCCTACAACACCGAGCGCTTCAGCCTCGTGAACGGGGCCAATGCCGTGCAGTTCGGCCTCGGCGGCGCGGCCGGCACCGCCGAAAGCACCTCGGCCCGCGCGAGCCTCACGCGCAATCGGCAGAAAATCCAGACGCGCACCGACAACTACGGTACCGAGCGCGCCGTGATCGACGTGAGCCAGATCCTCTGGCCGGGCAAGCTGGCCCTCCGCGCGATTACCCTCCGGGAAAACAAGGAGTATTTCATCCGCCCCGGCTACGACGACAGCCGGCGCGGGTTCGTGACGACCACGTATCAGCCGTTCAAGAACACCACCGTGCGCGTCGAGGGCGAATACGTCCATCGCCGCGATGGCCGCCCCACGACGACGATGGCGCGCGACAACGGCTACATGTTCTGGCGCGACTCCATGCTGCGCGGCAATCCGCAGGTCTACCTCAACCGCGCTGCCACGGCGGCCACCGCGGGGCGCCCGGCTGCCCCGAGCTTCCTGCTCTCGGACGGCACGAACCGGCCGTACTCCTTCAGCACGAAGCAGAATCTCTTCATCTTCCCGCAGAATTCCGTGCCGCAATTCACCGGCCTGCAGGACGTGCGCAACACCGTCGTCTTCAACATCGGCGACGGCGCTGGCCAGGCGGTCAACACCCAGACGCTCGTGGACCCCGGGATGCCCTGGAATACGAACGCCGCCGGCTGGTCGCGTTACAATTTCCGCCGCAGCCGCAACGTCATCGCCACGGTGGAGCAGCGGCTGGGGCAAAACACCTTTCTCGAGTTTGGTTTCTGCTACGAGTTCTACCGCAACCAGACGGCGCAGCTCTTTGCCAACAACCAGTACGACGTGCTCGTCGACATCAACCGCTTCCTGCCGGACGGCGTGACGCCGAACCCGCTCTACGGCCATCCCTTCATCGAGTCGAACAATCAGGCGGGGCAGGGCCAGTGGTCGGATTTTTCGATCTACCAATACCGCACGGTTATCACCCACGAGTTGGATTTCACGCACCGGGAAAGCTGGCTGCGCCATCTCGGCCGGCACCGGCTCGCCGCGTTTGCGAGCTACGACGACAGCGCCACCTACACGCTCGCCCAGTTGCGCAACCTGATCGTCGGCAAGGCGCCTTTTCTTTCCGCCGCCGCGCAGGCCAATCCGCTCAGCGCCGAGCGCGCGCTGCACATGCGCTATTATCTTCCCGTGTTGGGCAGCACGAAGGATCCTCAGGAATACGGCATCGCTGCGCCGACCGCGTACGGCGATCTGATGGAAACGATGTACTTCCCGCTGGCCAACGGCGAGCGGTTCGCCGTCAGCGCGTACGAGAATCCCGTCGGCGATGTGGGCACCGCGCCGAGCGCCAACCATCTCCAGCGCGGGTCGCTCGCGGCCAGCACCTCGAGCCAGTTCCTGGCGAACCATCTCGTGGCCAATATCGGCGTCCGCTACGATCGCGTGCGCAACTCGAACTTCGGCGCGTTCCAGCCGATCCGCACCGACGGCCCCATCACGCCGCAGAACCCACTGGGCACCGGCTTCCGCGCGTATGATGAATTTCGGGGCAAGGAGCCGCCCTCGGTCTGGACGCCCTACCGCCAGGCGACGCGCGTGAACTACGGCTTCATCCTCCGGCCGCCGCGGTTCGAGAAGTGGCTCTCGTTCGGTTACGATTACTCGCGCAACGCCTCCCTGAACGAGGTCGCGGTCGTCCACGATGTGACTGGCGCGGAGGTCGAGCCAGCCTATGGCGAATCGCACGAATACAGCGTTCGCCTCCGGTTGCTCGACGATCGGCTGAATCTGAAGGTGAACTATTTCAATTCCCTGAATCGGAACATCACGCTCACCGACAGCGGCCTCCGGCAAAACCTGATCGATTTCGAGCAGCGGCTCCGCGAGATCGATCCCTCGTATCCGATCAACCCGTTGTTTCGGGAGGAACTCAATCCGGTGATTGCCGACTTCAGGCTGCCCGGCGATCGCAACAGCAAGGGAATCGAAATCGAGGCGACCTACAATCCGACGCCGAACTGGCGCTTCTTCTGGAATGTCGGCCGCACCGACACGGAGATCGACGATCAGTCGACGCAGCCATGGTGGGACTATCTCGATAACAAGCTCGCTACGTGGAAGGCCTTCAAGGGCAACTGGTCGACCGCCCAGTATGATGCCACGCGCTCGGTGGAGGCCGCGTACAACGCGCTCATTCAGAGTCCGGTGGAGGATGTTCGTGCCAGCCTCGGCAACCCCGGCGGCAATTCGCAGACGTGGCGTTCCAACCTCGTGGCGACGCACAGCATCACCCAGGGTCGGCTGAAAGGCGCCACGCTCGGCGCCAATTTCCGCTACCGCGGCCCGTCGGTCGTCGGCTTCGCCAACACGATCGATGCCAAGGGAAAGGTCCGCCTCGATCGCGCCCGCGAATATAAGTCTGATGGATACGTGCTCACCGGCCTCATGGGCAGCTATCGCTTCCGCGGCCTTGCGAACACCCTGTGGCGGGCGCAGCTCAATGCGAACAACGTGTTCAATACCTCCCGCGTCTTCCTCACCCGCACCTTCGCCGACGGCACCCCGCGCAACTTCGGCCGCCAGGCCGGCCGCGAGTTCATCCTCTCCCTCGACGTCGAGCACTGAGGGTAGGGCGCGTTATCCCTAACGCGCCCCTCAGGATGTTCCTACACCATGCGGCTAGGTTGTCTTTTCCGATGGTTTTCTAGCTATGATGGTTTGTCGGTAGGGACGCCTCTCCGAGGCGTCCGCGAACGTCATTATCGTCTGCGCTCCTCCTGACGGACGTCTCGGAGAGACGTCCCTACCGCCCGAAGTTAGTTTGCGTCTTGTAGGCGAGCCGCAAGACTACCCATACCGCCCGCCCAACGCCACACTCCCATGAATGCCCGCATCGCATTCCTCCTCCTCACCAGTACCGCCGCCGTCGCTACCGGCGCTACCTCCAAGGAACTGTCTGCCTTGGGAGAGGGCGATGCCGCACGGCGCAAATCCCTCGCGCCGCTCGAGGGCAAGCCGGCGCCCGCGCTGGCGGTCACCACGTGGGCCAACGGCCAGCCGGCCAAACTCGCCGACTTCAAGGGCAAGATTGTGGTGCTCGATTTCTGGGCGACATGGTGTGGCCCGTGCATCGCCGCCATTCCCCATAACAACGCGCTCGCCCAGAAATACGCCAGTCAGGGCGTGGTCTTCCTCGGCATCTGCCACCCGCGCGACGGGGAAAAGATGACGGCCACGGCGCAGGACAAGGGCTTGGGCTACGCGAGCGCGCTCGACGCCGACGGTGCCACGAACAAAGCCTACAAGGTCGACAGTTATCCCGACTATTACGTGATCGATCGGCGCGGCATCCTGCGCGTGGCCGACTGCGCCAACGACAAAGTCGAGCAAGCCATCGCCGCCCTCCTAAAGGAAAAATAAGAAACTGTGGGAGGGGCTTTATGCCCCGACTCGAACACGGACAGAGTTGATGCGCGCATGCATTAACTGTAGGGGCGCAGTCTTGCTGCGCCCGGTTCGAGGTTTTCGCGCGCCGCTCTCGGGCACTCACACCCGCCAGAAAAACTTCCTCCGATACAGCCAGTACAGCAACGCGAACTCCACGACGATCGCCGCCACACTTTCCCACACCGGCACCCAGGCCTTCGACGCGCCGGAGTAGGTGAACCCGAGGAAGAAATTCGCGATGTACGTGAAATTGATCAGCCCCGTGTTCACGAGCAGGTAGATCACCAGCGGATTCATGCCGATGAGGAGGAAGAGAAAACCCCAGCGCCGCCACCGCAGCCCGTCGACCACGCCATAGAACAATCCCAGCAGCAGGCAGCTCAGTCCCGCCGTGAGGAGCGCGTACGAGCTCGTCCAGATGTGCTTGATGATCGGAAACTGGAGGCTCCACAGCAGCCCGAGCCCCGTCAGCGCCACTCCCGCTGCCAGCAGCCCCAGCACCTTCGCGCCGGCGGATCGCGTCGTGAGCAGCCAGGTGCCCGCGAGGCAACCGAACAGCACTGTCGCCACCACCGGCGGCGTGGACGACCAGCCGTTGGCGTCATGATTTCCCGAGATGAGCCGGCCCGGCATGATGTGCTGGTCGAGGTAGTCGACGATGTTGATCCCCTTGTCGAAGCTTGGCCCCGCCTGGCCCGGCGCGGTGACGAATGTCAGCAGCGCCCAATATCCCGTCAGAATGCCGATAATCCAGTACACTTGCGCGCGCGGCCGCGCGTACATAATGATAATCCCCGCGATCAATCCCGCCACGCCGATTCGGCCCAGCACGCTCGTGTAGCGCTGATGCGCAAAATCGAGCGAGAGCGCGCCATTCTTGTCGATGTGGCCCAGGATGATCAGCAGCACGGTCCGCGTCAGCAGTCGCTTGAACACCTCGGCGCGCGTCTGCCCGCGGGCCAGCCGCCGTCCCACCGCGAGCGGCAGCGTGATCCCGGTGATGAAAAGAAAGAGCGGCTGGATGAGATCGTAGAACGTGAACCCCACCCATGGGGTGTGACTCAACTGGCGCGCCAGAAAAATAGCCGCCGCCCAGCCCGTGGCCTTCGCCAGCGCATGAAAGAAATGCTCCCCGCCGGAAATCCAGAACATGTCGAACCCGCGCAGGATATCGACGGACTGGATGCGTTCCGCCGGCGCCGTATGGGTCGGTGGCGCAGCCTCGACCTGCGGCAGGGTTTCAGCGACGGCAGTCATCGGGGGAAGAGGGGGCGCCCCCAACTACGCACCCCTCCCTCCGCCAACGCAATCCCTCTCGCAACCGAATCCCTGGGTTCGGATGTAGCCCGCTTCGTGAGAAGCGGGACTTCCCCCTTAGCCGTAACCATGCAAATTCGCTGTAGATATCCAAACCGAATGGTTCGAAGGTAGGGCGGGACCGCTGGGCCCGCCGCACCAGCGTCCGGCACTCACGCCACGGCGCGCCCCAGCGGTCGCGCCCTACCTTCCGCAGCAGTTTTGCCTGTATGGGTTACGGCTTAGGGTTCGCGCCGTCCGCTTCCTCTCCCTCAGGAGGCGAATTAAGCTCTTTCTCTTTATTCTTTCTCTTCCTCTTTCTCCCCGTCCGACGACGCCCTGACGAAAGAGAAAGAGGAAGAGAAAGAATAAAGATTTTAGCCCAACCCCAACCTCAAAACGGCGACCGCGGCACCTGCAACGAATCCCCCGGCATCAATCGCGGATCCTGCGCCGGGTTTTTCTGCGCCAGCTTCACGTCGATCGGATACGCGTTCTTGTCCCGAATCAGGCTCACCGCCGTTTCTTTCGCATAGAGCGTAAATCCTCCGGCCGACTGCACGGCCTTCGCCACCGTCAAGTCCGGCGTCCAGATGATTCGCCCCGGCCGCTGCACTTCTCCGCCGACATAGATGTAGCGCTCGGTCACGCTCACCGAAATATCCACCGTCGTGTAGATCTTTTTGGCGACGTACGTCTCCCGGATCCGCTGCGAGAGCTCCGCCGTGCTCGCGCCCGCCGCCTGCACCATGCCGATGAAAGGCAGGCTCACCAGCCCCTCCTCATCGATCTGCACCGTGTTGGTCGACGCATCGGGCACGCCCTGCACCGCGATGTTCAGACTGTCGCCCGGCCGCAATTGCGCGGTGGAGCCCACGGGCACTTGCGGATTCATCGGCGTCACGGCATCCGTGCCGCACCCCGCCGCCAATCCGAGGATCGCCGCCAACAAAACACCCAAGATGAGCCGAACGCACTGCATGCGGCGTGCTTCGTGGGTGAAACCGAACCAAAAGGCAACGTCAGCGTGGAAAGACATGCACGACTGGGAGTAGGGCGGGGTCTCTGACCCGCCCTCGAACGCCCCCTCGGCGAAGGGACGGGTCGGAGCCCCGCCCAACTCACAATCCGCCAGCGCAACCTCTGCCGAGATTAACAGCCGACCACACTACCCGCCGTAGCACTCCAGATATTTCAACCCGGTGCTCGTGTTGAAGAGGACGATGGTTTCGTCGGGGCGGACTTTTTTCTGCGCGAGCAGATGCTTGAGCGCGGCGTAACACGCGGCGCCTTCGGGGGCGGGAAACACGCCTTCGGCCGCGCCGACTTCCTTCGTGCAGGCAATCATCTCGTCGTCCGGGACCGCCACGGCGCCACCCCCGGAAGAGCGCAGCGCATCGAGCATGAGGAAATCGCCGATCGCCTTGGGCACGCGGAGACCGGAGGCCTTCGTGTGCGCCCCGAGATGCTCGGCGGCAAATTTCTCCCCGCTCTCGAAGGCGCGCACAATCGGCTGGCAGCCGGTCGCCTGCACGGTGTACATCCGCGGACGCTTCGTGCCGGCGGGGAGCCAGCCGAGTTTTTCCATTTCGTCGAAGGCCTTCCACATGCCGATGAGGCCCGTGCCGCCGCCCGTGGGATAGAGGACGACGTCGGGCAGTTTCCAATTCAGTTGCTCGGCGAGCTCGTAGCCGAGCGTCTTCTTGCCTTCGGCGCGGTAGGGTTCCTTCAACGTCGACACATCGAACCAGCCTTCGGCGGCCTTGCGCTTCGCGACTTCCGCGCCGCAGTCCGTGATGAGCCCATTGATGAGCGTGACATGTGCGCCCATCTGCTCGCACTCAATGACGTTGGCGCGGGGCGTGTCGCGCGGCATGAAGATATGCGCTTCCATCCCGGCGCGGGCGGCATAGGCGGCGAGCGCCCCGGCGGCGTTGCCGGCGGAGGGCACGGCGAGTTTTTTCAGGCCAAATTGCTTGGCCATCGAAACGGCGGTCGTCATGCCGCGAGCCTTGAAGCTGCCGGTGGGGTTTTGCGCCTCATCCTTGATGAACAGCGCGCTGAGCCTGTGCTTGGCCCCGAGGCGGGGCGCCGGGAGCAAGGGGGTGAAACCTTCGCCCAACGTCACGACGTCGACCTCGCTCTTTACCGGGAGCACCTCACGATAACGCCAGAGCGATTTGCCGCGTCCGCGCAGGGCGTCCTTCGTCATCGTCCGCGCCGCGGCGGCGAGATCGTACTGGGCGAACAGCGGCTTGCTGCAGCAGGTGCTGACGTTTTGCGCGACGCTGGCGTCGTGCGACTTGCCGCAAAGGGTACACGTGAGATGGGTCAGGTGCATGGAAAGCGAGATCGATCGCGAGGAGGCGCGCGGGCGCAACGCCGAATCGCGCGGGCCGCCAGATATGAGGAAGCGAGATAATTTCACGGCGCAGGCGTGAAGCTGCGTTCATGATCAGGTGAATTTTACATTCCGGACGACGCGCAGGCTTGCTTTGCTGCCACCAGGCGGAGTGGATCAGCGCGAATGGTTGGCCGGAAATGGTTTTGCGGGCGAGGGCTTTGGGGCGTCGTCTTGATGTTCGTGGCATCGTCCGCATGGGCGCGAAATGCCGTGCGGTGGAACTATGTCAACGTGCCGGAAGCGGGCGGCCCGGGTGACACGGTCAAATTTGTCGCGAGCGTGACCAATCAGGGCGATGCCGCGTGGTCGGCCGGCTACTACGTCGAGGTGCGCGATGGGAGCGGGACGCATCTCGGCTATGCTCCGCTTACCGACACGCCGCCGGGCGCCACCCGCGACGTGGTGTTCAGCCTGACGCTGCCGGCGGCGGGAATGCAGACGTATGTTTTCACTGCGCTCCAGCATGGCGTGGAATACTTCGGCGCCTCGGAAACGCGGACGTTCGGCGTGCCGATCGATTCGACAAAGCTCCCGACGCTGAAGGTCGAGGGGTGGAATTTCCCGGCCGCGGGCGGACGGCGGGCCGTGCCGCTATCGGCTACGCGGGTGGGCGATGTGCTGAGCGTGACGTCGGGCGTGACGCTGACGGCCGGAGCCGGCTGGCGCCACAACGTGCTGATTCGCCGGCCGGCCGTGACCTCGGCCATTGCGCTGCCGCCCGAAGACGGCTCGGGTCTCACCGAGACCACCGATGTCTGGAACAAGGACGGGTGGGGGAATCCGTTCACCGAAGGCAACGCCTACAATGCGAGTATCACCGGAGCGCCCGCGGCGGATCTGGGAAATCGCGAGCCTTTCATCCATCCGCTTATGGCGGGGCAGAAAGGATCGACCCGGGCATTCGATTTCGTGCTCGATGCCCCCGGTACCTGGCTCTTGCGGGCCGAGGTGGTGGATGCAAGCGGGACCGTGGTCGCTAGCTCGGCGACGACCGCCGTCACCGTGGGAAGCCCGGCGCTGGCCGGCGATACCTCGAATATCACCTATCCCTACGGGCGAACGGACCGGTTTGTCGGCGTGTTTTGGAACGCGGGCCAGGCGCATCGGCTGTGGTCGACGTGGCGGGCGAGCTACGACAAGGCCTACGCGGCGAACTGGGCGACGAACTGGAAGCTGATGTGGCAGCCCTCGCCGTATTTCAGCGCGGCGGGTGGCGGTTGGTATCGGCCGGATCCCGCGGCGGACAGCCCGTGGCAATCCTTCTGGTCGGCGCACCAGGTGTATCCGATTATTCCGGACGGAGCCGGCGGATCGAAGCTCACGCACGATCTCACGTCGCAGGCCTTTGCCGAGAAGGCGGCGCTGCGGCTGATGGATGTGGGCGTGGATTTTGTCGCGGTCGATTACACGAACCAGTTCCTGGAGCCGCGGGAGGACGTGTTGCCGGCGGTGAACAATCTGGCGCTGGCTTTTCAGAACGTGGCGCGGCAGTCGCAGTCCGGCCAGCGGATCAAGCTGACGGCCGTGCTGCCGGCCAATGTGGACGCCGGTGACTGGGGCGGGAGCGGCGGATTCGGACCGGTGGCGATCGCGCGGTTCAATGCCAAGCTGACCACGCTCTGGGATCGTTACGCGCGGTTCGAGCAGGCGTGGTTTTACCTCGAGGATGCGCGAGGAATGCGGAAGCCGCTGCTGCTGCTGTGGGTCGGCGCAGGCGGCGAAGCCGAAAGCGACGGCAGCCTGGACCCTGCGAAGCTCGCGCAATTGCGGCTGACGGACGGCCGGGCGCTGACCGATGTGTTCACCGTGCGGTGGGTCGGGGCGTATCTGGCGAACAATCGCCGTTTCCTGACGGGAACGAACTACGCCGTGTGGACGGGAGAGCGGACGGTTTCCGGCCAGTATGCGAAGGCCCGGATGTGGAGCTATCGGGAGAATCATCCGGCGAGCGCCACGATCATGCCTGGCGCCACGGGCGCGATTCCCGCGATCGAGGCCATCACGGTCCAGCCGCTCGCGGCGGACCACGATCGATTTGGACGGGCGTGGACGACGAACTGGCCGGCGCGGCAGGGATTTCATTACGAGACCCCGGCAACGCCCGGGCCGGTGCCGCTCGCCAACTACGGCAAGACCTGGGCGGAAGCGCTGGTGGTCGCGCGCGCGCTCAATCCCAAGTTTCTGCTGACCGGCTGGGTCGAGTTTGGATCGGAGAACGATGAGCCGCGGCCGGAGCTGTCGGTCACGATCATGGACAACAACAAATTTGGCACGCACTTCGGCGATGTCTTCCGGCAGGCGGTGCGCTTGTTCAAATACCATGAGCCGATGGCGTGGATTGACGGTTTCGCGGTGGCAGAAACGGTGCAGCCGCTTTCCGACCTCGCGGGCCGACCGTTGCCGACATTCCGCGCCGATCAGATGGTGCGGCTGTACGGCTGGGTGACGCCGAACGTGACGACGACGTTTACCGGCGGCAGCGTGAAAGTATTCGTCGACGACGTGCTGCGCGGTACAGCGGTCGTCGGTGGCGCGGCGAACAATGCGACCCGCTGGTACTATGATTTGTCACTGGCTTCGCTGGCCGACGGCCCGCACGCGGTGAAGGTGCTGGCGGACGATGGGATCGGCGGCACTGCGCTGGCCGGCGTGCAGTTCAAGGCGGAGACGCCGACGAACGTGCTGTCGATTGGGGTGGGTAGGGCGGGTCTCTGACCCGCCCTGGAACACTCACCTCGCGCAAGGGCCGGGTCTTTATCCCGCCCTACTTCCGAACCGCCAACGCATATGTGCCAGTTATGACGGCGGACTACACGAGGCGGAGCTGTATTTCAGAACGAAAACGTGTTCGTGAGGATGAACGTGCGTTTTTCTGGGATCGTAAAGACGGCGACTTCGCCCGTCGACGTGGTCGCTTGCGCGCGGCGATCGGTGTCGTCGAAGAGATTGCGGATATTGAGCTGCACGCGCCATCCGATCTTGTTTTTCAGGATGCGGCGACTGTAGCCGAGGAAGCCGTCAAATTCATTCAGCGCGCGGCCGTTGATCGGCTGGCTGAGATCGCTGATCACCAACGTGTCGTTGGGCCCGACGAAGCCCTCGGTGAACGAAAGCTCGCTGCCCTTGGCCGTCTTGCTGCCGTACCCGACGACGGCGGGCGAACGATAGCGCCAGCTTCCCCCGACAAAAGATCCCTTGAGGAAATCGTGGGAGAAGCCGTAGCGGACCGTGGCATTCAGGCGATCACGACTCATCTGGGCAACGGTGTGGCCTTCCTGCGCCTCGATGAAATTCCAACTGTTGATCGCATTGCCCACGACGAGGTCGTTAATCCTTTGCGTCGTGCCCGGGAAGACGAAGGCGTTCTTGTATTGGGCCCAGACCGGCAAACGATCCTTGATGAACGCCATCCAACCCGCCGCGAGGTTTGATTCCACCGCATCGGTGCGGGCAAAGCTCATGCTCACCCGCCAGTTGGGCGTGGGATTGGCAATCAGTTCGATCTCGGTGCCTTTCGAGACGAGGTCGGAGAATACGTCGTAGGTCTCGCGCTGGCTGGCGGGACGGTTGCCGCCGCCGATGGCGCGCACGCTCTCGGAGAAGCTGGCGAACTTCACGCTCGATGGCGCGCCCGCGAGGAGCGCGGCGCTCTCGATATTATAAACGAGGCCACGAAACGGGTTCGTTCCGCCCAGCCCGCCGGCGGCGCGGAGCGTGTTGTTCACGCCATCGTCGACGATCGTCTTCTGCCGGTTGATCCGCAGCATCAGGTTGTCCTTCAGCAAGTGAAACGTGATGCCGTAGTTCTTGCCGATGCCGTCACCGACGGGGGGCGTCGTGCCATCGGGATTCAATTTGATGCTGGAGGGCGGATCGTGGGTGTTGGACTCGTCGTAGTAAAGCGACAGCCAGTGGAGCGGGTGGACGACGACATCGATGATCCGCGTATTGCCGGAACGCACCTGATCGAGCGCGTAGGCGCCGGGCAATTGCTTGCGACCATCAAACTGATCGTACCACCACGCGAAACCCGCGTTGCCGCCCACACCCATCCCGCCGTTGGTGCCGGTGCGAATTTGGCGCGTCGTATCGATGGAGTAGCTCTTGCTGACGTCGCGGCGGCGGCCGTAGGTGATGACGACCTTATCCTTCAGGAAATAGCTCTGGATCGTCTGGACGTTGCTGGAGATTTCGCGGCGGCTGTTGGTCGTGTTGTCCGCGCCGTACGGGTTGTCGAGCGTGGCGACCTGCCAGTCCGTCCCGGGCAGGACGCCGGGCGCAAACGGATCGAACGGCAACTGCACCGAGTAGCGCCCCTGGGAGCCCGGGTCCTGCGGATTATCGACGTAGAAGCGGATGCGCGGGCTGCGCTGCACCGCGCGCGCGGAATCGGCCACGACTCCTACGCCGGCCGCCGTGAAGTTCGCCGCGAGGCTCGCCGGATTGTTGATGATCCGGAAATCGCTGTTGGCGCGTCCGTCCCTCGCCTCGTCCTTCGACCAGAGCGCGGCGATGCGATGGCGGCCCAGCCATTTCTGCCAGCCCGGTTTTTCTGTGAAATTCAGATCGTACGATCCCGAGACCCGCCGGCTGTCGAAACGGTAGAACGATTCGCCGGACCCCGGCGTCGTGGTGAAGTAGTAGCGGCCGACGTTGGGATTTGGGGTGACGCGGTCGGGCAGGTATTTGTTGGCGTCGACGCGCAGCTCGGTTCCGCTGAACGGCACGAGGTCGACGAACTTGTTGATGTACCGTTCCTGGTTGTTGCCGATCTCGATGAAGAAGTTTTTCAGCGGATTGAGCTCAATTGTGAATCCGCGGATATCGGAGTGCAGCGTGTTCTGCAGCCCGTTGCCGGTGAAATTCACGTCGAGGGGAAACAGGCTCCCATCGCTGAGCGAACGGTCGAAGTTATCGGGCGAGAGCGCCGCGGTATCGTAGCTGCGGGTGATGACTGTGGTGTTGGCATACTGGAACCCCGCCGGCGAATTCCCGGCGGTGGCGCCCATCAGCACCACGGGGAACGTCGTGCTGTTGTAGATCTGAAACGCGGGATCGAAGCCGGCGAGGCCGGGGGTGTTGACATTGGCCGGCAGCGGCTTGCCGACGCCGTTGTCGAAGATCGGCTTCCCCGCCTTGATCCAGGGTGTAATCGCATCGGTGACGACGGTGTTGCGCACGGGCGTGCGGTCTCGGTGCACGTCCTCCATGTAAGCGCGGGCGGTGATCCACTTGTACGGCTTGAACTCCACCGTGCCGAACACCCGTTCCTGGCGATCGTAGTTCGGCTTGCGCGAGGTACGGCTGTCCGACTTCAAGCCGTCGAGGCGCAGCGCCAGATGATCTTTGATGATGGGCTCGTTCAGATCGAAGGTGGCCCGCGCCGAATCGTTGCTATCAAAGCGGGTTTCGAAGCTGTAGCTGGGCTTGTTGACGCGGGCGCGCTTGAAGGACGCGTCGGAATTCCCGGAGGGGTTGCCGGAGCCGAAGAGAATCGCGTTCGGGCCGGAGACGAAGGTGAAGCGCTCGGTGTTGTAGGTATCGATCGGGGTATTGGTCGCGAAAAAATCGTGCGTGGGCGTGGACTGCAGGAGCCCGCGCGCGCGATTGTTGCCGTTGATCGTCTGCGTGGTGAGCGTGGCATTATTGCTCGACGTCACGTCGTAGAACTCGTCGGTGTTTTCAATGTTGAGCGAGTAACGGAAGGCGTCGTCCATCGTCACGGCGCCGACATCCTGGAGAAACTCGGGCGTCATGATGGAGACCTGCGCCGCGACATCCTTGAGCGAGGTGTTGAGGCGGCTGCCGGCCAGGGTGTCTTTCGCAAGATAGCCGACGTCCTTCGAGGAATTCACCTCGAATGGCGAAAGCGAGACAACGGAATCCGAGGTGGAATCGGCGGGCTCGGCGGCCTGACCGGCGGGCGCGGCCAGGACGGCCAGGAGCGCGGCAAACGAGCCGACGCGCGAGGCGGGACGGGGGGATTTCATGGGGTGCTGGGAGGTTTGATCGGGCTCGGACAAAGAAGATGGGCTGGCGCGGGCCTCCGGGGCGGCGGTTGGCTTGCGCTTGATCATCAGGGCGCCGGTCTGGGAGTCTTCGACGACGATGAGGCTCGTGTTGGCGACGAGCCGCTCGAGCGCCTCGCGCGGCCGGAGCAGGCCCTCGATGCCGTTGGTCCGGACGCCGCGCACATGTTCGACCACATAGACGAGGGCGGTGCCGGCCTGGACGGAGAACGCCTTGAGCGACTCGGTGGCATCCGATTCATGGATACGAAAAGTGCGCGGCCCCGGCAATTCCCGCTGCGGCCGCGCGGCGGCCGCGGCTTCGGCTGGCTGCGCCGCCACACGCGCGCTTCCCGTCAGGAGGGCCGAGATCAGACAGGAATAATAGAAGGGGCGGGGCAGGCGCATGGGGACAGCGGCTGGGACACGCTGGTCCAGGCAGTATAGCCGCGAAAAGTCGCGCCCGACAAGACGCCGATGGCAGTTGGGAAGCGGCGAGGGCAAGTGGAAGCGCATCGAAGTCGCCGAAGGCTCCCGTTTCCGTTACACAAATGTTGGAATTTTATTTTGGCCTCCGGGCGCAGGCCGGTCTTGCCTTCGCGGGCGACGATCCTTCGCCTTGCCGTGAAGCTTCCCCAGAAAATGCCCCCTGAGGTTTCCGAGAATGCCTCCTGGTTCGCGAAGGAGGTGCAGCCCCACGAAGATCGGCTCCGCACCTACCTCGTGGGCATTGCCCGGCCATCGGACATCGATGATCTGGTGCAAGAAAGCTACCGGCGGCTGCTGCGGGTGCGTGAGGAGCAGCAGGTGCGCTCGCCGCGCGGCCTGCTCTTTGCGCTGGCGCGCAACGCCGCGCGCGATCTTTTCCGCCGGCGGAGCACGGCGAAGACGGACGCGATAGCGGAAAACGACTATCACAACGTCATCGATGAAGCGCCCGGCACCGCCGAGGTTGTCAGCCGCCGGCAGGAAATCGAACTGCTGGCCGATGCGATCGCCGACCTGCCCGAGCGCTGCCGAGCCGTGTTCATCCTCCGCCAATTCGAAAACCTGTCCCAACGCGAAATCGCCGCACGGCTCGGCATCGCAGAGCACACCGTCGAATCGCAACTCACCAAGGCACTGCGGCGCTGCGAGCAATTTTTTGCCGCGCGCGGCGCGGGTTGCACGCGGGAGGGCATGAACCGATGAGGCCCGTGACTCCGAAAGCAAATGGCGCCGATGATGGCGGGATGCGGGATGTCGCCGCCCGGTGGGTCGTGCGGCAGGATCGACGGCTGACTCCGGCCGAGGAAGTGGAACTCGCGGCCTGGCTGGCCGCCGATCCGGGGCACGCGGCGGCGCTTAAACAAGCGACAGCCTCGTGGCAGCGATTGCGGGGGATCGCGGCGGCGGTCCGGCGAACGCCCGCAGAAGTGGCTCCGCCGAAGGCGACGTGGAATTGGGCGTGGGTGGGTGGACTGGCCGCGGCTGCGGCGCTGGTGCTGGCGATCTCTTTGCGCGAAGCCTCTGGGCCGAAAGCGGCCCACCCAACGACTGCGAGCCACGCTACGAGCGCTCATCGCGAGCCGGCGGCCCGACGCTTTGCCGACGGCAGCGTGGCCCATCTCAAGGAAGGCGCGGAGATCGTGGAAGCTTACTCAGCCACCGAGCGCCGAATTCGGCTCGTGCGGGGTGAGGCCTTTTTCACCGTGACGAAAGATCCGGCGCGGCCCTTTTTCGTCGAAGTCGATCGGGTGACGGTGCGCGCCGTGGGCACGGCGTTTGCCGTTCGGCGCGAGTCGCTAGCGGTCAATGTCCTCGTGACCGAGGGCACGGTCAAAGTCACGCCGGTGGCGCCGGCCTCGGCTCAGCCCGAAGAGGAGTCCTCGGCCCTGGTCGCGGCGGGGCATCGCGCGGTGGTGACCCAGACGCCGGAGCCCCGGGCGGCGCGCGTATCGGTGACCGCGGTATCGACCCAGGACATCGCCCAGTCGCTCGCCTGGAAAAACACGATGCTCGATTTCGCGGATACGATGCTGAGCGACGTGGTTGCGGCTTTTTCCCAACGCACGGGACGCCAGATAGAAATTGGCGATCCGGCCTTGGCGACGGTGCGCATCGGCGGGCAGTTCCCCACCGATGACATCGACGGTTTCGTGCGAGCGCTGGAGGAAATTTACGACGTGAAAGCGGAAAAACGCGCGGATGGAAGCATCGTGCTGCGGAAGGCGCGCTGAGGGGAGGGGCAGGATTACGCCGTCAGACTTTGGTCGCGGTTGAGCGTGCGCCAGCGGCGGGGCTCCACGGCGAAGCGGCGCTTGAAGTGCTGGCCGAAGCGCGAGACGTCGCGGTAGCCCACGCGACGGGCGATGCTGGCGATCGGCAGCCGGGTGGCGGCGAGCAGCTCGGCGGCTTTTTCCAGGCGGAGCTTTTGCAGGTAGCCTTGAAAGCTCACTCCGTAACGCTGACGGAACAGCCGCGACAGATTGCCGGGGCTGGTGAAGGCGACCTTGCTCGCGACATAGCCGAGGCGCAGCGGGCAGTGCAGGCGAAACGCGAGATGCGCCGCGGCGCGCTGCAAGGGATCCGCCCGCCGTGCCGTGCGATCACCGTGCTGCTCGGCGAGACGGAACCACACCGCCTCGATGTGATTGCGCGCGGCATCCTCGGCAGCGACGGGATCGCCGAGCACGATGGTCGCCACGAGATGCTCGTGCTCCTCGATCAGGATGCGGGCATCGGGAAAACATTCCTCGAAGCCTTTTTGGTGGAATTGCTGGAGGCCGTTCCACACCAGCCGCCACGTGTCGCGCAACAGCGGCACCTCGGCGAGGGCGACGATGGTCTCGTGCAGTTTTTCGTCGGCCGCGCGGAACGCGGCGTAGTTGCGCTGGCGAACCGCGCCGCGCAACTGGCGCAGGATCGCTTGCAACTCCGGCGCGCGCCCGGTCTCGCCGGCGTGCGAGGCGGCGTGCCGCGCGGCGAGCCCCTCGAGCAGCGAGCGGAGCTCGGAGAGGCGGCGGAGGTTGGGGTCGGTCATGGAAATTATGCGAAATCGAACACGAGGCTATGCGACCCGCGGCGATTCGAGGCCTGCCAGCGTCCTCGGCTTGCCAAGGAGGAGCGGCCTCCGCAATCGGTGGGGGAGTCCAGCAACTATGTCGGATCGCACACCGCGTCCGCAGCACAAAAATCGCATCCCTGCATGAAAATGTTTCGTGGCCTCTTCCCTCCGCTCATCACCCCGTTTCGCCCCGGCGGCGAAATCGACGAATCGGGGCTGCGCGATCATGTGGATTTCGTGATCGCCAACGGAGCCGACGGCTTCTGCGCCGGCAGCAGCACCGGCGAATTCATGAACCTGACGCGGGCCGAGTGGGAGCGGGTGCTGGAGATTTGCCGTGACCAGAACCAGGGGCGGGTGCCGATGCTCGCGGGCACGGCCGATTTGTCGACGGCGGGCACGATCGCGAAGGCGCGGTTCGCGGAGCAACTTGGTTACGACGGACACCTGATCATCCCGCCTTGGTATCAGGTGCACACGATGCGCGAAATCGAGGCGCACTACCGCGCGGTGCGCGATGCCATCGCGAAACCGATCATGATTTACAACAACCCGCCGGTGGTCGGCGTGCGGCTCGCGCTCGACACGCTGGTGCGGCTCGCGCAGGACGACGTGATTCAATACATCAAGGACGCCGATTCCGATCCCTACACGATCGCGCGCCTGCGGATGCGGCTCGGCGACAAGCTCGGTCTCTTCTACGGGCACGACAACAACGCGCTTGGCGCGTTTGCCTTCGGCGCCACCGGCTGGGTATCGGGATCGGGCAATTTCGATCCGGCGCGCTGGTCCCGGATCGTCCACCTCTGCATCGATGACGGAGACTTCGTGAGCGCGCGACGGCTATGGGACGAGATCATGCCCTTTGTCGATCTGGTGACCGTGGGCCGCGATGGGCAACGACCGGACTGGATCGCGGTCATCAAGCGCGGGCTGGAGTTGCGCGGCCGGCCCGTTGGATCGGTGCGGCGGCCGATGCTGCCGCTGACCGAGGAGGTCGACGCGCTGGTGCGGCAGGTCGTGGGTCGAATGACCTTCGACACCAAGCCGGCGAAGACCCGTGCCGCCTGAAATGAAGCGGGCCGTTCCATTGCTCGCCTTGGCTTCCGCCACGCTCGTGACGGCGGCGGGGACGCCGCCGCGGCTGTGGGATGAACGCGAGCCCGTCCCGACGATGGCGCAGCTCGCGGAGCTGCCCGGCACGCAGTTTTATCAAATCAAGGCGCACGAGCCGGAGCGCGACGGCGGTTATCAATTCCTGCACGGCGTCGCGCTGGCGTGGCATCAAGGCCGGTTGTATGCCTCGTGGGGGCACAATCGCGGGAAGGAAAACACCGCGACGGAAGAGGCGCGCGGCCGCATTAGCAGCGATGGCGGCAAGACGTGGGGCGAAATCTTCACGATCGACGCGGGCGATCGGGCGCAGGATCTGGCGGTGAGCCACGGGGTCTTTCACGAGCGGGACGGCAAGCTCTGGGCGTTTCAGGGTGCGTTCACCGGCAGCCGCCAGAACGTGCATACGCGGGCCTATGAGCTCGACGACCGCACTGGCAAATGGACGTTTCGCGGCGTCGCGGTGCGCGGCGGATTCTGGCCGATGCAGGAACCGCAACGGCTTGCCAACGGCCGCTCGATCATGGCGGGGATTCGGGTGGGGGAGGGCGACCCGGCCGCCGTCGCCATCGGTGACGCCGACGATCCGCTGAAATGGGATCTCGTGGTGATCCCCGCGCCGGAGGGGAAGAAAATGTGGGGCGAATCCGCGGTGATCATGGACGGCGCGCGCGTGCTGAACATCGCCCGGTTTGGCGCTGAACCAAAAGCGCTCGTCGCGGAGACTCGCGACTACGGCGCGACTTGGACGCCCTCCCAGCCGAGCAATCTGCCGATGAGCACGGCAAAGCCGTATGCCGGCGTGCTCAGCACGGGGCAGTACTATCTGATCGATACGATCGCGAGCGATGCGGGCTCGAAGCGGGCGCCGCTGTCGATTGCCGTGAGTCGTCCGGGGGAAATGATGTTCTGCCGGATCTTCCGGATCCGCGGCGCCGAGTTGCCGCACGCCACGGTCGAGTCAAGCCCGCGTGGCTGGCTGCCGTATCCTTACGCCGTCGAGCACGACGGATTCCTCTACGTCGGTTATTCGAATAGCGGCGGGCGAACCGGCATGAACATCAACAGTGCCGAGCTCGCCGTGATTCCACTTTCCGCGCTGCGGTGAAACCGCGCGAGGCCGCGCGTTCGTTCCTTTGTTCGGTTACCCCGCCATGAACATGAAACCCCTCCTTCCCGTCATCCTCCTGTTGTCTGCGCTCGCGACCTTTTCCGATCGCGCGTTCGCCCAAGTCGCCCCGGCGTCCGCCACCGGACCGAATGAAAAGCACGAAACCGTGCAACTGACGCCGTTCGAAGTGGTGGCCGGGAAAAATGACAGCTACGAGGCGCTGAACTTTTCCTCGCTGTCCGGCACGAACAAGTCGCTCGACAAGCTGCCGGTGACGGCGGAGGTCATGAATTCGACGATGATGGCCGACGTCGGGACCACCGACGTGAAAGACCTGCTCTACAATTATGCGACGGCGGTCACACCGGGCGAAAACGGCGCGGGCAGCTCGACGGCGGAGGGTCGGTCGGCGGGCGACCGGTTCACATTGTTTCAACTGGGGATTCGTGGGCTAAGCTCCGGGGTGCCGCGGCGGAATGGATTTCTCGACTGGGGCTATCTGTCGGAAGGGTTCTCCGTCGAGCGCATGGAAATCATTCGCGGGCCGCAGGCGCTGCTCTATGGCGCGACTCCCCCCGGTGGCGTCACGAACATGATGACGAAGAAGGCCGTGTATGGCCGGCGCTTCTACGAAGTGCAGGGGCAGGTGGACAGCGAAGGCGCGCAACGCTACCAGCTCGATGCGAACATCGCGGGCACGCTGCTGGGCCGGCGCGCGGCGGTGCGGCTCGCGGGATTTTACGGCGACATCAAATTCTGGCGGACCAATGTGAGTCGCGACACTACCGGTCAATACGGCGAAGCGGCGATCGAGCTTTTTCCCGCGACGAAGACCACGCTGCGGGTCGAGGTGGAAAACCTGATGGACCTCGCGGTCGAGCCGTCGGGGCGACCCTTGGTAACGGGGATTCCGACGCGGGTGGCCAACAACACGCCGCTGCCGCTCCTGCTGGCGCGCCACGATCCCGCGCTGGCGGCCATCGCGGACGGCATGATTACGTGGGACAATGTCATGTCGCTCAAAGGCAATTCGAACGCGACGATGCGGCACCTGCAGAATTTCACGGTGACGGGATCCTCCCAACTCGCCTCGTGGCTGCATGGCCAAATCACCGCATCGGAAGCGCCGCGGTGGACGCGACGCGTCAACGCGGTGAATTTCACGCCGCTGACGGCGCCGCGCACGAGCGGCAATCCGCTCGATACGTGGGCGGTGGCGTACCGACCGCAGATCGCGCCGATTGTCACGATGGAGCCGAAGGGCGTGCGTGGGCTGCTGACAGCGGATTTTTCCGTGACCCGCTACACCAGGAACAATCTGGTGTTCGGCGCGGACCGGATTCTCACCAACAACGACCAGTGGACCTATGATTACTATCAGCTCGACGCGGCGGGAAAATTCATCGTCAGCCCGAGCGCGACGCTGGTGAACACGAACGAGCGCGGACGGACGCTGATGCCGGTGCAGTGGGTCGATGTGACGAAAAACCTGCCCGGTTACGTGGCGCTCACGCGCGACGAATATGTCGTGAATGGACAGACGTACCGGTTGCAGCGGCAAAAGGATCCCGGCGTTGTCGCGGCCACCGCGGCAAACCCGATGGGGTTGAACGGGGGCAACAGCGGCGTGTCGGTCAGCGATTCGGCGGCCACGGGCACCTTTGCGGCGCTCTTCACGACATGGTTCGCGGGCAAGGTCGATACGCTGCTCGGCGCGCGCTACGACTGGGTGACGTCGCGAACGACCAGCGCGGGCACGGTGACCTCAGGCGACGACTATTCCGGCAACGCGGGCGTGGTCTGGAATGTGACGAAGCCGGTCGCGCTGTATGCCTCGTACTCGCGCAATTTTCAGCCCGGCTCCAACACGGGCGTGCTGCACATCAGCGGCCAGCCGCTGCCTAATGGCGTCGGGATCGGCCGGGAAGCGGGGCTGAAGCTCAATGCCTTCGACGGCCGGCTCTCGGGCTCGCTGACCTATTACAAGACGACGAGTCACAACCAATCGGCGTTCGTGGACAGCGTTCTGCTGAACGCGACCGATCCGTCGGGCATCAACGGCAACTTCTACACGTTCACGCGGCCGTCGATTAACTACGATGTCGCGACGCACGGGATCGAGGCGAGCGTGACGGCGCGGCCAGCGAAGGAGTGGCGCGTGCAACTGGGCTTGAGCCACAATATCGGCCGCGAAGGCAGCTCGGTCTACATTCCGTTTTTGTACAACGACGAGTTCCGCACCAACGCGCAGGGGCAGGTGACGTTGACGGACGGCACGCCGCTCCTGGTGCCCGTGAGCACCAGCACGCCGGTGGCGCGAGATGGCCGGACGTACGCGGCCGGAACTGCCACGGAGCCGCTCACCGTGAGCATCCTGAAATCGGGCGATCAGAACGGAAACTACAAGGCGAACATGTCGGCGGATAACGGAAAAATCCTCAACGCGGCCGCACTCGGACTGACGGTGCCGGGGGTGGCGACGGGCCGCGTCGGATTGCCGATTGCGGAGCACCAGCTCGGTTTTCGCCCCGGCGCGGGTGAATCGCTGCTCGCGAAGGCTGGAGGCGATCGCACGAGCGGCTATCCGCGGGATGCGCTCACGCTGACGACTATGTACACGCGGGGCTCGGGTATTTTGAAGGGGGCAGGCATCGGACTGAACGCCAGCTTCACGCGGGACACCCAGCTCTATTACTACGTGGATCAAGCGGACAAGAATGCACGCAAGGCCTTTTTCGGTCCCGATCGGGTGCTGCTCAATGTGATCGCGAGCTACCAGTTCAAGGTGACGGAGCGGCTCCGCTGGAAGACCCAGATCAACATCAACAACGTGCTGGATCGAAAAGACATCACGGTCTTCCCCAACGCCGCGACCGGCGCACCCGACAATGCGGCGTATCGGACCGATCCGCTGCGGTGGGTTTGGACGAATACGGTTAGTTTTTAAGCGAAGCGGCGGACATGCGCTGCCAGAAGCGGATATGCTTCACGGCGCCGATGGGTTTCCAGTCGCCGGGGAAAATTGCGTGGAGCATGCGCTGCTCTTCTTCCGGAAAGAGCATCGCGTAGACAGGGCGGTCGCCCGCCTTGGCGGCCTGCTCGATCCGGGAGACGTCGGCGGGGGAGACGAACTGCCCATGCACGGCCGTGAGGTCGGTGTAGTAATAGATCGAGCCGGTCGTCTGCGTGGCAAATACGATGGCGTTTGACGGCAGATGAGCGCGCGCCCAGTTGCACGCGTCGACGTACACGCGCTCGTTCCGACCCGAACGGAGGCTGGCGAGCTCGCTATTCCATGGCACCAGCCACAGGCCCGAGAGCGCGGCGAGCGCGCCGGCCCAGCGCATCTTGCCTCCCGCGAGGGCGAGGCTGGCGATGGCCTGATGGGCGACCAGCATCGCGGCCACGATTAACGCCGGAAACGCGGGTAATAGGAAACGCAGTCCCCACCACGCCTGACGCGTGTAGGGATAGAACAGGTAGAATCCGACAAACGCTCCGAACCAACCGGCGAGCAGCCAGCGATCGCGCCTCGTGACCGATCGGAGCCACGGCAGCAACAGCGCGAGCACCACCAGCGGCGTGAGGAGCACGGGCAGCCAGGTTGCGCAATGCGCGAGATTCGGGACCAGATTTTGCAGGGCGAACGCGTCCCAAATCGGCCCGTAGCCCGTGCGCAGCGGGTGGCCATAGGCGACCGCGTTGTACGTGAGAAACAAGGCTGCCGCCGGCGCGCCCGCCGCGAGCAGCGCGCACCAGCGGCGTAGATTGCCGCCGAGCGCGATCGCCATGGGAATGATCGCGAGCGCGTTCGTCGGCCGAATGAGCACGGCCAGGCTCAAGGCCGCGCCGGCAGCCCAAGCCCACGCGGACCGGCGGTGGCTGCGTCGGGCGCACCAGACCGCCGTCATCGTCCATACCAGCGCGGGCATGTCACTGAGGACTTGCAGTGAAACGAACAGATACAGCGGACAGAGCGCGAGAAGGCCCGCCGCGGCCCATGCGGCGGGCTGGCTCAATTTAAAGTCGCGCGCCACTGCATACATCAGCCCAAGGCCGGCGACCGCGTGGACCAGCATGACGAGCGGCGGCGCAAGACTCCAACCAAAGCCCACCGACGCCACGGCGATCAACAGGGGCAAGCCGAGGGGATAGATCGCGACCATCCGGCTCGGATCGCCGGCGTTTGCCGGCGAAAAACCGAGCGGCACATAAGCGTAAGCCGACAACGCCTGCGCTGGCAGCTCGGGCAGCGCAGGCGTCTCCGTGCGGATTTTCCCGGCGCGAAGCAGCTTCGCCTGGTTCAAATAGCCCGACGAATCCGACCCCCCGGCGTAGGCGCCCATCCGCCACGACAACAAAGCGACATAGGCTACACAGCCGCAGATCAGCAACGCGCGCCACCACCACCCATGTCGCGCGGGTATGGCCGCCAGCGGCGTATCGGTGTAGGATTCGGCGGATGCGGCAGGACTCGACGCGCGATTTGGGTCACGAGAAAGCAATGATTGGGCGAAGGTGGACGGCGGGCGCGAGCGCATGACGTGCAACTCAGTGACAATCGAATGGGCCGAAGTCTCCATCGGCCGCGGGAAAAAGTTTCTCCGGTGGAAACGCGGAAGGCGCGGAGGCCGTGGGGAAAGAGCATCCGCTGGGCTGACGATCAGCGCGCGATGCGAAGTCGCGATGCGGTCTTCCCTTCGGCGCATCGGGAAATCCGCGCGGCGGGGATCAGGGCGAACGGAAATCGGAGCGGTCAGGCGGATTTGCCCGGCGCGAGGGTGCGGATGACAAAGCGGACGGGATGCAGCATGCCGGGCAACAACTCGGAGGGCAAAAGCACGGAAGCATCGGGGACTTCGGGCGGAACGGCGAGCCACGCGCTGAAGAGCTCATCGGTGAAGCCGCGGCCACCGCAGTGCGGACAAACCGTCGCGCCAGCCGGGCACTTTTGGCAACGAACGGGTACGCGCAGCGAAATCGTGATCATGCCGCCCTGCCGCGCTTCAGCGGCGTTGAGCACCAGCTCGATGACTTCGCGGTCCACCCGCCGCGCGATGCCGCAGGCCAGCAGCGACATCAACGGTCCGCTTTGCCGGGCAAGCATGACGCTCGGCGCGCGACGCCGCGCGGCGGCGGGTTTGGCCGGGGTGGCGGCGGTTCCGGTTGCTCGAGGCAATGCGGTGCGGCGGCCACGATCGTAGGTTGCGCGCGCCACCGGATCGCACAGCACGGCATAGGCGGCCGAAATGCGCTGAAACGCCGCGGTCGCATCGGGACCGGCATGATCCGGGTGATGGCGCTTGGCCAGGTGGCGCCAGATGCGGCGTAACTCAGCCGCGCTGACCTGCTCGGAGACGCCGAGCAGGGCATAGTAGTCTTCCGAAGCGGCGCGGGGCATGGATTGGTCGGCCCTTTGGCTCACGGATGCACGGCGTTTGGCATCGCGGCGACGTCGAAACGAAATCCCTGTTGCGCTTTGATAACAGGATCCTCTCGCCAGACGCTGGCCGGATCGGTCGCGTCATCGAGCCGCACGACGCCGAGGCCATAGGGGCCGGCTGGGTCGGCGACGGGACCGAAGACGATCACCAGGCCCTTCGCCATCAACTCCCGCCAGTACACGACGTGCGATTGCATCAAGCCCCGCTCGGCGGGTGTCATATCAGCCATGAAAGTCGGGCGCGGGGCGATCAGTTTGAACACGTAATACCTCATGGCAATTTTTCCTGGTGTGAGCGTCGCGATGACGTCCGTCACTTGGTCATCATATCCAGCGAGTTGATGTTGTAGCCGACCAGGGTCGCCTTGTCGCCTGACACCTTGAAGGTGAAAGTCTCGGTGCCCTGGCCCTTCTCGAATACCGTGTCCTCGACGAGGACGACGGTCGTGACGAGATTGAACGTCCGCACGTTCCAGGTCTTGGTGGTCCAGGATTTCGCGGGGCCGAGCTTGCGATCGATCGCGGAGAAAAGCGCCATCACCTTTTCCTTCGAGGCGGCCTTGCGGAACTCATCGCTCGCCGTCGTGTAGAGCTCGTCGAATTGCTTCTGATTCAGTCGCTGGTGAAAAGTGGCGATCTGGGGTTCAGCCACCGACTTTCCGTTGATCGTGTCGCTGCAGCCGACGAGGGCCGAGCACGCAGCGAGCGTGAGGATGAATCGTTGCATCGGCGTTTTTGACCGACGCCAACGATGGAGCGTGCCGGGAACGTGGCGACGCTTTTTTCCGAGCGGACCGCGTGCGTATGCGTGACGGCTCAACCGCCTGACGCCAGATGCCGCAGCTTCTCGGGATTGCTGACGGAGTAGACGTCGTGGATCCGATCTCCCGCGAAAGCGAAAGTGACGACGGAAATCGGCTGGCCGCCGGAGCGGACGATCACGCCGATGTCGCCGTTCACGTGGGCGAGATGATATTCGGCGTCGGCGGGGATATTCGCGCGAATGCCGAGCAGGAAACGTGCGATGCGGTCCGCGCCGGCGATGGGCGCGGGGGCCGCCCGCACGCGGCCGCCGCCGTCGGTGAGGAGCGTGGCCTGCGGGGCGAGAACGGAGAGAAGGCCGCTCAGGTCGCCGGCGCGCGCCGCGGCCACGAAACGCTGCACGAGCTCCTCGGCCTGCGCGGGATCGGCGGGCTGCCGTTCGCGGCCCTGCGCCAGATGCTCCTTCGCCCGACGGGCGATCTGGCGGCAATTCGCTTCCGTCTTGCCCACGATCTCGGCGATTTCGGCGTGGTTGTAGTCGAAGGCCTCGTGCAGCAGAAAGATCGCGCGCTCATCCGCCGTGAGCGTTTCCAGCATGAGGAGGAACGCCGTGCCCAGCGACTCGGCCAGCGCGGGCTCCCGCTCCGGCGAGGAAGCGACTTGCACGAGGGGTTCAGGCAGCCAGACGCCGAAGTATTCCTCGCGCTGGCGGCGCGCCGACCGCAGCCGATCGATGCACAGCCGGGTGGTCGTGGCGATGAGCCAGGCTTTGGCGGAGCGGATCGGTTCGTCGGATTTCTGCTGCCAGCGCAGATATACGTCCTGCACGGCATCCTCGGCCTCGGCCACGCGGCCGAGCATCCGGTAGGCGATGCCGAAGAGCACAGGACGGTGTTCGAGGAAGTCGTCAGCCATTACGCGCGGGCAGCGAGTCGGGATTATCGGCCGGCGGCGCGATCTGGCAACTGTCGTCGGCGCACCCGCGCACCTGGCGATCGAGCCAGCCGCGAACGGGCGGAATCCACAGCAGCGGCAGCAACGGCCAGTAGGCGACGGCTTGGCGATAGACGAGCGCGAGCGCCTCGGCGCCGTGGTAGATTCGATGGGTGGCAAGGTTCTCCACCACGATCTCGCCCATCCGCAGCGGCCCGGTGGGCGGAGTGGCCGTCGTGTCGGCCATGCGATCGAACCAGTCGACGGCGTGATGCAGGCGCGCAAACTTCGTGCAGCGTTCGCAGTGCGGGTGACGGTAAATCAGGATGCGTTTCATGGATTTGGTGGAGGCAAATGGCGGAATGCCAGTCGCCCTGCCAAAGAAGACGAAATCGCGACCGCGATTCGTGACATGGCGGGCAAAAATCTTAAAACGCGGAGGATGCGGAAGGCGCGAAGAGCTTTTGGGCGCCTATTTCGTAGCTGCCAAACTGGTAAAGCTTTGGCCTATGCGCTGCAACCGGGTCGACCCGGTTGCAGCCGAGCGGTATTGCGCTTACTGCGCTCGCGGGGCCTGCGCGGCGGACCGGTTCTTCGCCCGCGATTGGGCGAGCATCCACGTGTAGAGCTCGGCGGTGCCATACGCGTTGTCCCAGCAGTTGTGTCCGATTCCTGGATACTCGGTGTAGTTCGCGCTGGCGCCGGCGACCTTGAGAGCTTCGGCCATCGCGCGGTTGGCGCTGACGGTTTCGGGGCGATCCTGGTCGCCGCAGAAATTCCAGATCGGAAGATGCGCGGCCGTGAACGCCTTGACCGTATCGAGGCTGGGGCGCGAGCACATGGGGACGATGGCGGACCAGGCCGTGGGATCGACCGTGGCGATGCTCCAGGTGCCGCTGCCGCCCATGGAGAGGCCGGTGAGCACCACGCGGTCGGGGTCGGCGTGGAACTCGGCCTCCGTCTGCCGGAGCATGGCGAGCGCCCATTTGGCGTCGTCGTTTTCGGCGAGCCAATTGGCGCCTTCGCGGCACTGCGGCAGCACCACGATGAAGGGGAAATTCGGCTTGCGCTTCCAAATCGCCGGGCCGATGCCCGCCATGATCTGGTCGAGGTTGTTGCTGCCGCGTTCGCCCGAGCCGTGGAGGAACAACATGATCGGGGGATGGCCCTCCGCCGGCAATTTGCCGGGGACGAAGATGAAAAACGGATGCTTGCCGCCGTTCGCATCGGTGTAGGAGCGCGGATGGAATTTGCCGGGCGGAGTGGGCGCGGTCGGAGGGGCCGACTTGGTTTGCGAAAAGGCGGGTGAGACGATGCCGAGAAGCAACAGGACGAACAGACGGGGTAGGGGCATGAAGGGGATTTCGGCCCAGGCGGTTCAGGTGACAACTGAAAATTCAGACCGTTCAAACCGCCGGCTCACTTCTCCCGAAGCGGGCTAGGCTGACAAGTGCAGCCCGAGCGTCAGTTGCTGCGCAGCGCGGCTTCCTCGAATTCCACGCCGAGCGACACCAACTGGAGGATGCGTTGCTCGATGTCCTGCTCGATTTCTTTCTGGGCGGTGACGTCCTGCATGACCAGCACGGCGCCAACGATGTGCCCATCCAAGCCGCGCAACGGTGAGGTGGAGGCGAAGACGGAGCGCATGGAGTGGTCGAGGCATTTCAACTGCACCACCTGGTTGTGCGAAACGTCGCCTTTTAGCAGCGATTGCATCAGCGGGCCCTCGGGCCCTTTCAGCAGTTGTCCATCGCGGTTCCACCAGTCGAGAAACTCACCATAGGAATCGGTCCGGATCTGGTCGACCGATTTAAGCAGCTTCAGGACCTCGTCGTTCGTCTGGCAGACGCGCCCCTGCGCGTCGGTGATGATCACTCCCACGTGCAACGATTCCAGGATGGCCGAGAGTTTTCGGCCGGTGCGCAGGAGCTCCTCCGATTCGCGGATCTGCCGCTCCTTGTCCTGGAGTAGCGTGGCCTTCTGGCGAAATGAGGCGTAGATGCCCACCTTCAGCCGGAGAATTTCGGGATCGAACGGTTTGCTGAAATAATCCACGGCGCCGGCCTGATAGCCCTGCTTGACGAAGGGATCTTCGGTGAAGACCGCGGTGATCAAAATGATCGGGATATCCCGGCAGCCAGGCAGCTCCTTGATGCGGCGGGAGGTTTCCATGCCGTCCATATCCGGCATTTGTACGTCGAGGAGGATCAAGGCGATATCCGGATGGGCGCGGAGTTGCGCGAGTGCTTCGAGCCCCGACGACGCGCGGATCAGGCGATACTCGGGAGATTCCAGGACCGCCTCCAACGCCAGCAAATTGGCCGGCTTGTCGTCCACGAGGAGCAGCTTGGTCGGTCGCAGTTGTCCTTTCGGCATGCTCGCAAGGGGCGGAGAAAAAAACTTCCCGCAAGCAGAGGAATTTTCCGATCTGGAGGCAGTTGCGGAGGGAGGACTTGCGCCAGTATGACCGGCGCCGATGGCCGCTATTTTCGAGAGCACCTCGGTCAAACCAGCCAGCGTCGCGGGTTTGAGAAAAAATGCCGCGCAGCCCACGGCGAGCGCGGTCTCTTCATCGTAGTGCAGGCCCGAGGAGGAGAACATCACCACGGGAATGGCCTTGGTCCCGTCGTGGGCCTTCAGGGCGGCGACGAATTCGAATCCGTCCATCTCCGGCATGCTCAAGTCGGTCAGGATGATGTCCGGCAACCGGCGATGGGCGTTGAGGTTGGCGAGCGCATCGGCGCCGTTCACCGCGGTGCGGATGGCACGAAAACAGCCCACTCCTCGTGCCGCATGTTCGGCTAGTTCGAGAATTCGTGGATCGTCGTCGACGATAAGAAGTGACAGACCCCTTGCACGATCGGCCATGGCCCAACAGACCTGCGGAACGGCCAAAGGCGAGAAACGGCGCGATAAGTTTATCTCCCAAACGCGAGTGGTGGCGATTCCGGATAAACGTGGATATTTCACGCTCCCTCGTGAGAGCGCCGCACCTTGTTTTCTTTGGTGTCATTGCGAGAAGCGCAGCGACGAAGCAATCCATCTGGAATTCGAGCTGGATTGCCGCACCCGGCTTCGCCGGGCTCGCCATGACAAAACAAGGGGTGAAATATCCAGCATAAACGCGGCGCGCGGGGGTTGCCGGCGGTCCGGATTCGCCGCGCTAACTAGCGGGCTGGTGGTTCCGCGGTCAGGCCGCGGCGGATGACGTCGATTTGTTTTTCCGCGACGGCCATGGACCAGCCATCGGCGGAGCGGGTCATGGGAATCTTGGTCTCGTTTTCGCGGCTGTTGGCGCGCAAACGGATCGTGACGGTGGCATGGTCGCCGTCGGCCGCGATCGAGGTGGCGACGAATTGGACGGCGGTCGCTTCCAACACGCCGTGCGAAAACACCAGGCCGACGAGCTGCTCGGGCGTGCCGTATTTCGCGCGCGCGTCGGGCGAGAGGGTGGCGAGAAGATTCTCTGCCTTGGCGCGTGCGGCGGGGTTGAGCGCGACGCAGGCGGCCAGCTCGGGTTCGCGGCCTTTCATCGCGGCCCAGATGAGCGTCTGGAAGGCGGCTTCGGGAGTCGCGCGGCCGGCATCGGCGAGGAATTCGAGACGCGTCATTGCTTTCGTCGGATCGCGGTTGGCTTCGATCGACGGTGTGGCCGAAGCGTCCGCGGCCGACCCGGCGGCCTTCGTTTCCAGCGATGCCAGTTCGGCGCGGGCGGCGGTGAGGTCGGCGTGAATCGCCCTGGCGCCATCCTCGCGGCTCGTTTTGAAGCGGTCGAGGAGCGCCTGATTTTGCGCGGTTTCGACGCGGAGCCGGGCGACGTTCGTGGCGGTTTGGTTGAGTTGGGCGATTTGCCGGCGAAGCCGGGATTTGTCGGACTCGAGGATCGCGATGCCGCCCGCGATGCCGGCGACGAGCAGGACGATGAAGAAGGGGTAGACGCTTGATTTCATGGCGCTCAGGGCTGCTTCGGTTTCGGCAGGCCGGTTGCCGGGTCGAGCAGTCGGCGGAGTTCGGCGGCGGTGCGTTCGGTCAGTGGCCGGAGCGAGACGGACCAGCCATCGGGCGTTTCCTGGAAGGTTAACCTGTCCTCCCGTTCTCCGTTGGGACCGGCGAGCCAGAGCCGAACTTGGACGACGCCTGGAAAGAGTTCCTCCGTGTTGAATACTTGATAGGCGGAGCTCGGCGGCAGGGAGACTGCGCCTTCGGTCAGGCCGAGGTACGCCGCCGCGAATACTTGCTCCGGATTGCGGTAGCGGCGGCGAATCGTGTCGTCGAAGTTCGCCATGAATGCCGAGCGTTGAGCTTCGGAGGCTCCGTCGCGAAAGGTGATCAGCCGCTCCACCGTTGCGAGGTCTCGGGAGTTGATGGCGGCCAGGAACGTGGCGTGCGTGGCCTCCGGGGTCGCGCGGCCGCTGGGGACCACCGGTTTCATGCGCGCATCGGTGACGCCGGGCGGGCGGGCCTTCAGCAGCGCGACGCGCTTCCGGGTGCGGGCCAGCTCGTCGGCTTCAGGGTTGTTGGCGGCTGCGATTTGGAGCTGGGCCTGAAGATTCTGATTCTCCTGCCGCGCGAGGTTGAGATTGTCTCCCGTCGTACGCAGGCGGGAGACTTCCGCCCGGAGTCCGTGGCGGGATTGAAATTCAACCAGCAGCCCGATGGCGCCGGTTGCGACGAGCGCGGCCGTGAAGGTGAGTTTGATTTTGCCCATGGTGTAGAGAGTGGAGAGGGCGGCGCCCAGCGGGGCGCCACCGGCCGCAACGGCGGCGGTTACGGAAGGGATGACGCTGACCGGCGCGGCCGTGATGCCGTGCGCGGTGACCAGGGCGCCGAGCGCGGCCGAGGTGGAATGAATGCCGCGGCGCGCGAAGGCGGCGCGCAACGCCTCAACGGCACGGTCCACGCGCATGCGCGCGGCATTTTCACTTACGCCCAGCTCGCGCCCGATGTCGGCGAACGGCTGGCGCGCGAAGAAGCGGAGCAGCAACGCCGCGCGATCTTTTTCCGGCAGCTCGTCCACCACCTCATCGAGCACGGTTCCGATGTCGGGCCAGGTCGGCTCCGGGGACGAGTTGAGCGACGGGTCGTTGGCCAGGGCTTGGTTCAAGGCGTGACGCCGCGCCTCCTTGCGCCGCGCGTTGAAGACCGCATAGCGGGTGCAGCGATGGAGCCACGCGGAGAGCGCGGGATGGCGCGCGAGCGCGGAGGCTTTCCGGGCGAGATCGACAAAGACCATCTGCGTCACGTCCTGCGCGAGCGGGTGATTGCCGCCGAGCTGGCGGAGGGCGGCCGAGTAAACGAGATCGACGTGCCTTCGCACCAATTCGGCGAACGCGGCCTCGGAGCGATCGGCGGCGTATTGGGTGAGGAGGGCTGAATCATCCATCGGAGCGGCTACGATTATACGTCTCGCCGGAGGAAAACCGCACAAATACCGAGCTTCGCCTGCTGCTCAGGTTATGACCGTCACCCTGAGTGGTCCCATTTCTCGCGCAGCGAACCATGTTTTGGCGGTAGGGACGCCTCTCCGAGGCGTCCGCGAAAGAAATCCGATCTCGCCCGCGGACGATGCATGGACCGTCACCTGGTTTTGCGGACCCCTACAACTTCCGTACGCCGACGCCTGCGATCTTCTCCTCGGTTTCCATGGCGATCCGCCACTGCGTGGTGCCGTGTTCGAATTTCACCTCGAAGACATCCATCTTGCCGGGCCCGGGACCCTTGTGGGTGACCGACTCCACGGCGCCGAGATCCCTGATCATCTGCTGGAGTCCGGCGAGCTGCTGCCGTGTCACGTCGGCGAGCCGCGGCGACATCAGATCGTAGTTGGGCTCGCCGGCGCGCAGTTCCTCGATGTTGCGGCGCAGCGCCTTCTCCGCGCCAGGGGCGGGGCCTTGCGAGGCGATGGCCGAGGCTTCCGCCTCGTCGATCCGTGGTGGAGCTTTCGCCAGCGGATAACTGGGATCGAGCAGGTGCCGGCCGATGTCGTCGGCGCCGGCGGGCGTCGAAATATTCGTCAGCACGACGACGCCGGTGCGCGCCTCGCGATCGAATCCGGCGAAGCTGCGATAACCGCCGGTGCCGCCATTGTGCCACACGATGGAGCGCCCGTTTTTGGTCTGGATGAACCAGTTGTAGGCAATCTCCGCGTTGGGCCCGCCGGCGGGGCGGCGGATGCCGAGTTGCGCTGTCATTGCGTCGGCCAGCGGGGTCTTGGCATAACCGAGATTCGCGGCGAGAAAGGTCAGCATGTCGTTGGCGGTGGAACGCAACGCGCCGGCGCCGGACAGCACGGCAAGATCCCAGTTTGCGGTCGGTTCGCCGGAGCCGAGATGCCCGACGGCCAGGCGCGCTTTCATCTCCGGGGTGAGCGCGACGGCAGTGCTTTTCATGCCGAGCGGGCTCAGCACCCGCGTGCGCAGCATCGTCTCGTAGTCGTGGCCATCGCGCTGCGAGAGCGCGTGGCCCAGCAGCCCGACGCCGAGATTGGAGTATTCGAATCGGGCGCCGATATTGCGCGTGAGCTTGTAGCCGGCGAGGAAAGCATAAAGCCGCTCGGCGTCGTAGTCGGCGTAGGGGTTGTTCTTATCCTTGGGGCTGAAGTTGGACGGCATCCGCGGCAGCCCGGAACTCTGCGTCGCCAGATCCTGGAGCGTAATCTTCCGGTCGTTGCGCTCGGGGATCCTGGCGGTGGTGGGCAGGAATTTTGCGACCGGATCGGTGACGTCGAGCTCGTGCTTCTGCACCATGTCCATCAACACGAGCGAGGTGAAGACCTTCGTGATCGAGCCGATCTCGAAAACCGTATCGCCATCGAGCGGTCGCGCATCGTCGCGAGCGAGGCTGCCGTAGCTCACCACGCGGCGGCCCTGCGCATCGATGACGCCGACGACGAGCGCGAGACCGCGCTTCGGATCGCCAATGCGATCGGCGAGAATTTTTCGGATCTCATCGTCCGGCGGGATGGGCGCCGGCGCCGGCTGGGCGAACGACGTGCTGGCCAGGAGCGCGCACGCGAGCGGCCAAACGGGATGGAGAAGCGAGACCGGGGTGGGTGATTTCATGGCGGGCACCAGAAAGCGGCGACATGAGGTAAACCCGGCGGGCCATGTCGGGCGATGCCGAAAGAGAAGCCGAAGATTTGGCCGCAAAAATGCAGCCGCCTCCGCCAAGGCTTCGGCGAGCCGTGAAAGGTGAAAAAAATGGCCCTTTTGGGGAGGGGGTATGCTGCCGGGAGAGATTAATCCCGCGAGCGACGTCTGCGGTGCCACGAGGCGAGGACCAGTGCGCCGAGGCCAATCAATGCATAGGTCGACGGCTCCGGCACGGCGGCGAGCGAAATCAGATTCGGCTGGTAGTTCACGGTAAACGTATAGTTGTTGCCCGCGAACATCGTGGTGAGCGTGCTGCCGCTGGTCGGCAGGCCGGCAAATGTGCCGGTGATGCCGCTGCCGCCGGACGTGATCCGCACCAGATCATAGATGGTGTTCGGGGCCGGCGGCGCGAGCAGCGTGAGGCTGAGCGTGAGCAATCCGGTGCCGATGCTCACGACGCTCGGTGGATTTTGAAACACGAGCGTGTCGGACGACGTCCCGCTCAGCTCCACGGCAAAGACGGTGGGATTGGTCACGGTGAGCGTGCCGTTTTGAAACGTGAGGGCGCCAATGCTGTTGCCGGGCGCCAGCGTGCCACCTGCCGCGACGACATTGCCATTGATGGTGCCGGCGCCGCTGATCGTGCCGCCGCTGCCGTTGGTGAGATGATTGCCCGTGAAGAGCGTGCCACTCTGCACGTCGACCGTGCCGTTGTTTACGATCGGCGTGGAGCCGGGAGCCTGCAGATAAACGGCCGCGCCACCCGTGGCGCGAATGAGCGCACCGCTGCCGTTGGTGAAGGTCGCTCCGGTTGCGGTGGAACCGAGCACCAGGGAACCAGCCGAGGCGATCACCGAGCCCGAGTTGGTGAACGCATTGGCGTAAAGATACCCGGTGCTGTTGGTGGTATGCGTGACCGCGCCTTGAATCGTGAGGGCGGTGCCGGCGCTGCCGTCGGCGTATAGCTTCACATCGCCCGTCGCGGTGGACGTGCTGCCGAGGGTGAGCGCGCTGTTGGCGCCGCTGAGATAAAGGGCGGAGCCGCTGCCAAAGGTGAGGGCCTTGCCGGCGAGCGTGCCGGTTTGCTGCCAGTAAACGGCGGCGTTGGTGCCGAGCGTGGCGCTCGAGCCGGTGAAGGTCGTGCCATTCAGCAGCCGGACATAGGCACCGCCCGGAAGCACGAGATTGCCGGTGAAAGTCGTGCCGTCCAGATATCCGCCGCTGGTGGTGAACGTCAGCGCACTCGCGGCAATCGTGCCGCCGCTGATCGTGCCGCCCAGCAGCTCGTACGTGCCGGTGGCGGGGGCATTCAGGGTCGCGGAGGTGTTGGTGATGGTGCCGTTGAGATAGCCATGACTGCCGGCGCCAATCTGGACGGTGCCAAGATTCACGGAGGGAGTCGTGCCTTCGAAATAGAGCGTGCCGGAATTCTGCGCGCGAACCGTGCCGGTGTTGGTGAAGGCGCCGCGAAGGTGCACATCGGTGCTGCCGCCATCGGCGGTAATCATGCCGGAGTTGGCGAACGAATAGGACGCGGAGGAAATACCGAGGTAGAGCGTGCCGCCCGTCGCCGTGATTGTGCCGGAGTTGGTCAACGTGCGCGCATAGAGGGAGCCGGTGCCGCCGGTGTGCGTGAGCGCGCCTTGATTCGTGAAGGCGGTGCCGTTGTTGCCGTCGGAGTAGATCGTGAGATCGCCCGTGGCAGTCACGGTGTTGTCGAACGTGAGCGTGCTGTTGAGCCCGGCAATCTGAAGAAATGCGCCGTTGGCAAACTGCAGGGCTTTGCCGGTCAACGTGCCAACTTGCTGCCAATAGAACCCCGCGCTGGCGCCAAGATCGGCCAGCGGGCCGGTGAAGGCGCCGCCGTTCGTGAACCGGACGGAGGTGCTGGCCGGCAGCGTGAGGTTTCCGGTCAGGGTGGCGCCATCGAAGTATCCGCTGCTGTTGGTGAAGGTGATCGCGCCGGCGGCAATTGTGCCACCACTGATCGTGCCGCCCAGCAGCTCGTAGATGCCCGTCGCGGGCGCGTTGAGCGTGGCCGAGGTGTTGGTGAGCGTGCCGTTGAGATAAGCGTGGCTGCCCGCGCCAATCTGCACCGTGCCAAGATTGGCGGAGGCGTTGGTGCCCTCGAAATAGAGCGTGCCGGAGTTTTGCGCGCGAATCGTGCCGGTGTTCGCGAAGTCACCGCGCAGGTGCACGTCGGTGCTGCTGCCATCGGCGGTGATGGTGCCGGAATTGCTGCTGGTGTAGGACGCGGACGAAATACCGAGGTAGAGCGTGCCGCCCGTCGCGGTGATTGTGCCCGAGTTGGCCAGGGTTCGCGCATAGATGGAGCCGGTGCCGCTGGTGTGGGTAAGTGTGCCCTGATTCGTGAAGGCGGTGCCGTTGTTGCCGTCGGAGTAGATCGTGAGATTGCCCGTGGCGGTCACGGTATTGCCGAACGTCAGGGCGCTGTTGGTGCTGGCGACCTGGAGAAAGGCGCCGCTGCCGAAGGTGAAGGTCTTGCCGCTCAGCGTGCCGACCTGCTGCCAGTAAAGCCCGGAGTTGTTGTTGAACGTGGCGGTGCTGCCGGTGAAGCCGCCGCCGTTGGTGAACCGGAGAGAGGTGCTGGCGGGCAGGGTGAGATTTCCGGTCAAGGTGGCGCCGTCGAAGTACCCGCTGCTGTTGGTGAAGGTGATCGCGCCGGCGGCAATCGTGCCGCCGCTGATCGTGCCGCCCAGCAGTTCATAGATGCCGGTGGCGGGCGCGTTGAGCGTGGCCGAGGTGTTGGTGAGCGTGCCGTTGAGATAAGCGTGGCTGCCCGCGCCAATCTGCACCGTGCCAAGATTGGCGGAGGCGTTGGTGCCCTCGAAATAGAGCGTGCCGGAGTTTTGCGCGCGAATCGTGCCGGTGTTCGCGAAGTCACCGCGCAGGTGCACGTCGGTGCTGCTGCCATCGGCGGTGATGGTGCCGGAATTGCTGCTGGTGTAGGACGCGGACGAAATACCGAGGTAGAGCGTGCCGCCCGTCGCGGTGATCGTGCCCGAGTTGGCCAGGGTGCGCGCGTAGATGGAGCCGGTACCCGTAGTGTGCGTGAGCGTGCCCTGATTGGTGAAGGCGGTGCCATTGTTGCCGTCGGAATAAATCGTGAGATCGCCCGAGGCGGTCACGGTGTTGTCGAACGTCAGCGCGTTGTTCGGGCTGGCCACCTGAAGAAAGGCGCCGCTGCCAAAGGTGAAGGTCTTGCCGCTCAACGTGCCGACCTGCTGCCAGTAAAGTCCGGAGTTGTTGTTGAACGTGGCGGTGCTGCCGGTGAAGCCGCCGCCGTTCGTGAACCGGACGGAGGTGCTGGCTGGCAGCGTAAGGTTTCCGGTCAAGGTGGCGCCATCGAAGTATCCGCTGCTGTTGGTGAAGGTGAGCGCGCCAGCGGCGATCGTGCCGCCGCTAATCGTGCCGCCCAGTAGTTCATAGATGCCGGTGGCGGGCGCGTTGAGCGTTGCAGACGTGTTGGTGAGCGTGCCGTTGAGATAAGCGTGGCTGCCGGCGCCAATCTGCACGGTGCCCAAATTGGCCGTGGTGTTGGTGCCCTCGAAATAAAGCGTGCCGGAGTTTTGCGCGCGAATCGTGCCAGTGTTCGCGAAGTCACCGCGCACGTGCACATCCGTGCTGCTGCCATCGGCGGTGATGGTGCCGGAATTGCTGCTGGTGTAGGCCGCGGAAGAAATACCGAGATAGAGCGTGCCACCCGTGGCGGTGATCGTGCCCGAGTTGGCCAGCGTGCGCGCATAGATCGAGCCGGTGCCGGTGGTGTGGGTGAGCGCACCTTGATTCGTAAAGGTTGTGCCGTTGTTGCCGTCGGAATAAATCGTGAGATCGCCCGAGGCGGTCACGGTATTGTCGAACGTGAGCGTGTTGTTGGCGCCGGCAATCTGGAGAAACGCGCCGCTGCCAAAGGTGAAGGTCTTGCCGCTCAGCGTGCCGACCTGCTGCCAGTAAAGTCCGGAGTTGTTGTTGAACGTGGCGATGCTGCCGGTGAAGCCGCCGCCATTGGTGAACCGGACGGAGGTGCTGGCTGGCAGCGTCAGGTTTCCGGTCAAGGTGGCGCCATCGAAGTATCCGCTGCTATTGGTGAAGGTGAGCGCGCCAGCGGCGATCGTGCCACCGCTGATTGTACCGCCCAGCAACTCGTACGTGCCGGTGGCGGGAGCACTCAGGGTGGCGGAGGTGTTGGTGAGTGTGCCGTTGAGATAAGCGTGACTGCCGGCGCCAATCTGCACCGTGCCGAGATTGACGGAGGAGTTGGTGCCTTCGAAGTAGAGCGTGCCGGAGTTTTGCGCGCGAATCGTGCCGGTGTTGGCGAAGTCACCGCGCACGTGCACATCGGTGCTGCTGCCGTCGGCGGTGATGGTGCCGGAATTGCTGCTGGTGTAGGATGCGGACGAAAGACCGAGGTAGAGCGTGCCGCCCGTGGCGGTGATCGTGCCCGAGTTGGCCA
>JADMIO011683287.1_pt1 | contig 58853 bp, 53 predicted proteins | sample 8958161 | NCBI WGS metagenome assembly JADMIO01 (sample SAMN16585339, study PRJNA669376) | soil metagenome | isolation source: Crop rotation soil | place: USA: Cullars Rotation, Alabama | collected 2011
TTTCATTATGGTGAAAGTTGGAACCTCTTACGTGCCGATCAGATTAAAACGAAAGGCCCAGTCTTTCGACTGAGCCTTTCGTTTTATTTGACCATGTTGGTATGATTTAAATTAATACGACTCACTATAGGGTCAGTGCGGCCGCGACTTCAAGTCACGTGAATTCCAAGCTTCGGATCCCACTGTGCTGGAAAGAAGCTGTTCAAGAAACTCGAGACCAAGAGCATCGTGGGACTCGCGTTCTGGGACAACGGCTTCAAGGATTTCAGCGCGAACCGGGCGCTGCGCGTACCCGGCGACGTCAAGGGACTGAAGATGCGGATCCAGTCGTCGAACGTCCTCGAAGCCGAGATCCGTGCGCTGGGCGGACTGCCGCAGAAGATGGCCTTCTCCGAGGTCTATCAGGGTTTGCAGACGGGCGTCGTCGACGGCACCGAGAATCCGCCGTCCAATTTCTACACGCAGAAGATGCACGAGGTGCAGAAATTCCTGACGATGACCGACCACGGCGTGATCGAGTATGCGGTTATCGCCAACAAGACGTTCTGGGACGGGCTGCCGCCCGACATCCGCACGACGCTGGAAGGCGCGATGAAGGAAGCGACCAAGTTCGCCAACGACATCGCGAAAAAAGAGAACGACGACGCACTCGAGGCCGTGCGAAAGTCCGGCAAGACGGAAATCATCACGCTGACGCCCGCGCAAAAGGCGGAGTGGAAAAAGGCGCTGCTGCCGGTGCACCGTGAGATGGAAAGCAGGATAGGCAAGGACGTCATCCAGGAGGTGTACAAGGAGACCGGCTTCAAGCCCTAGAATCGCTGTGGACGATGACGGCAACGCCACTGCAGGAGACGGACTCCGCAGTGGCGTTTTCGCATTCGGGCGCGATCGCGGCGCCGCGCTTTCGGGAGGAGCGTGATGAGAATTCTTGACCGCCTCGAGGAGGTAATGATCGCCTCCCTGATGGGCGCGGCGACGCTGCTGGTCTTTGTGGCGGTCCTGCACCGGTACGCCGCCGGGTGGCCGATCCCGGTGGTCCAGGATTGGCTGCTGTCGCTCAATCTTTCCTGGGCGCAGGAGCTTTGCATCTACATGTTCATCTGGATGGCGAAGTTCGGCGCCGCCTACGGTGTGCGCACCGGCATCCATGTGGGCGTCGATGTGCTGATCAACAGCCTGCCCAACCGCACCCGGCGCACGTACGTGCTGTTCGGCCTGCTCGCCGGGGCCTTGTTTACGATCGTCGTCGGGACGCTGGGCGCGCTCTATGTCTGGGCGATCGGCCACACCGACCAGGTTTCCGCCGACCTCGAAGCGCCGCTGTGGATCGTCTATCTTTGCATCCCGCTCGGCTCGTACCTGATGTGCTTCCGGTTCCTGCAGGTCGCATGGTCGTTCTACCGGACGGGCGAGCTGCCGCACCACGATCACGGCCACGTCGAGGGGCTCGAGACCGTTACCCCGATCGACATCAACCCGTACGGCCTGCGCGACAACCTCCATCCCGCGGACGTCAAGCCCGGGAGCCGGCCATGAAGCGCCCCGTGCTGCTGTTTGCCGCGCTGCCGCTGGCGATGGTTGCGCTGCCGATGCTCGGCTTCGCCGCCGGGCTGCACGTGCCGACGCCGCTGATCATTTTCCTGCTGCTGTTCGGTCTGATGCTGACCGGCATGCCGGTGTCGATCGCCCTCGGTCTTACCGTGCTGACGTTCCTGTTCACGATGACCACCGTCCCGGTCACGTCGGTGGCACTGAAGCTGTTTACCGGGATCGAGCGCTTCGAGATCATGGCGATCCCGTTCTTCATCCTCGCCGGCAATTTCCTCACCCACGGCGGCGTCGCGCGGCGGATGATCGCCTTCGCCTCGTCAATGGTCGGCCACTGGCACGGCGGCCTGGCGCTCGCCGGCGTGATGGCGTGCGCGCTGTTCGCCGCCGTTTCGGGCTCGTCGCCCGCGACGGTCGTCGCGATCGGCTCGATCATCCTGCCGGCGATGATCAATCAGGGATTTCCGAAGCGATTCGGCGCCGGCGTGATCACGACGTCCGGAGCGCTGGGGATCCTGATCCCGCCGTCGATTGTCATGGTCATGTATTCGGTCGCCACCAATACCTCCGTCGGCCAGCTGTTCATCGCCGGCATCGTCCCGGGCCTGGTGCTGGCGACGATGCTCGGCCTGACGACCTGGTACCGCGCGCGCAGGCAGAACTATCCGCGCCTGGCCAAGGCGAGCTGGGGCGAGCGCTGGCGCACGTTCCGCGAAAGCATCTGGGGGCTGCTGCTGATCGTCGTCGTGATCGGCGGCATCTACACCGGCATATTCACGCCGACCGAAGCCGCGGCGATGAGCGCGGTGTACGCGTTCTTCGTCGCCGTCTTCGTCTACAAGGACCTGACGCTCGCCAAGGTGCCGAAGGTGCTGCTCGACTCGGCCAACATGAGCGCGATGCTGCTCTACATCATCACCAACGCCGTGATGTTCTCGTTCCTGATGACCTCGGAGCAGATTCCGCAGGTAATGGCGGCGTGGATGCTCGACAAGGGACTCGGTCCGATCGCCTTCCTGCTGGTCGTCAACGTGCTGCTGTTGCTCGCCGGCAACGTGATGGAGCCCTCGTCGATCGTGCTGATCATGGCGCCGATCATGTTTCCGATCGCGACGAGGCTGGGCATCGATCCGGTGCATTTCGGCATCATCATGGTGGTCAACATGGAAGTCGGCATGTGCCACCCGCCGGTCGGGCTCAACCTCTACGTGGCGAGCGGCATCGCCAAGATGGGCATCACCGAGCTGACGATCGCCGTCTGGCCTTGGCTGCTGACGATGCTCGTGTTCCTGGTCGCGGTCACCTATTGGCCGGCGATGTCGATCTGGCTGCCGCAGGCGCTCGGCATGATGCGTTGATGCCGGGATGCCGGGGAAGCCGCGACGCGGCGACACGATGACGCTTCCGCACGAGGATCGCTACCAGGAGCTCCGGGACGCGATCCGCGATCTGTGCGCGCATTACCCCGACGCCTACTGGCGCGAGGTCGACGCGCGCCGCGGCTACCCGGAAGCCTTCGTCGACGCGCTTACGGGCGCGGGCTGGCTCGCGGCGCTTATCCCGCAGGAATACGGCGGCTCGGGTCTGGGGCTCGCCGAGGCCTCGGTCATCATGGAAGAGATCAACCGCAACGGCGGCAATGCCGGCGCCTGCCACGGGCAGATGTACAACATGGGGACGCTGCTGCGCCACGGCTCGGACGAGCAGAAGCGGCGCTATCTGCCCAGGATCGCCAGCGGCGAGCTGCGGCTGCAGTCGATGGCCGTGACCGAGCCGACCACCGGCACCGACACGACGCAGCTTTCGACCACCGCGGTGAGAAAGGCGGACCGCTACGTCGTCAACGGCCAGAAGGTGTGGATCTCGCGCGTGCAGCACTCCGACCTGATGATCCTGCTGGCGCGCACGACGCCGCTGGCGGAGGTAAGCCGGCGCGCCGACGGCATGTCGATCTTCCTGGTCGATCTGCACCAGGCCGTCGGCAAGGGTCTCACGGTGCGGCCGATCGCGAACATGGTCAATCACGAAACCAACGAGCTTTTTTTCGACGCACTGGAGATTCCCGCCGACACGCTGATCGGTGAGGAGGGCAAAGGCTTCCGCTACATTCTCGACGGGCTCAACGCCGAGCGTAGCTTGATCGCGGCCGAATGCATCGGCGACGCCTGGTGGTTCATCAATCGCGCCAGCGCCTATGCCAACGAGCGGCGCGTGTTCAACCGGCCAATAGGCAAGAACCAGGGCGTCCAATTTCCGATCGCGGAAGCCTACGTCGAAACCGAAGCCGCCAACCTGATGCGCTTCGACGCCTGCCGACGGTTCGACGCGCAGGAAGCGTGCGGTCCTCAGGCCAACATGGCCAAGCACCTGGCTGCCAAGGCCTCGTGGGAAGCCGCCAATGTGTGCCTGCAGACGCACGGCGGTTTCGGCTTCGCCTGCGAGTACGACATCGAGCGCAAGTTCCGCGAGACGCGCCTGTACCAGGTCGCACCGATCTCGACCAATCTGATCCTGTCCTACATCGCCGAGCACGTTCTCGGCCTGCCGCGCTCGTTCTGACCGCAGCCCCGCGGCGACGCCCGGGCCCGCGCATCTCCCCAGCGATTCCCGGGTCGGCGCAAGGGCCATTCCGATGGTATAATTTTGAGTTTATTTGAAACGTCGTCGGAGCTAAACGCATGGCGGTAGAACGGACGCTTTCGATCATCAAACCCGACGCGGTGGCCAAGAACGTCATCGGCCAGATCTACTCGCGCTTCGAGCAATCCGGGCTCAAGATAGTCGCAGCGAAGCTTTCCTGGCTGTCGCGCACCGATGCCGAGGGCTTTTACGCCGTCCACCGCGAACGGCCTTTTTTCAAGGACCTGGTCGACTTCATGATTTCCGGCCCGGTAATGATCCAGGTCCTCGAGGGCGATAATGCGATCATGCGGAATCGCGAGCTGATGGGGGCGACCGACCCGAAGAAGGCCGCGCCGGGAACGATCCGCGCCGATTTCGCTCAATCGATCGATGCCAATGCGGTCCACGGCTCGGACGCCCCCGAAACCGCCAGCGTCGAAATCGCCTATTTCTTTCCCGCGATGAGCATCTACCGCCGCTGATGGCGCAAATGATCAACCTGCTCGACTTCGACTCCGCCGCGATGACGGCGTTTTTCGCCGCGCGCGGTGAAAAGCCGTTTCGCGCCAAGCAGACGCTGCGCTGGGTCCACCATCGGCTCGCCGACCGGGTCGAAGCGATGAGCGACCTCGCCAAGGCGACGCGCGAGGCGCTCGCGCGCGATGCGGAGATCCGCGCTCCGTCGGTGGTGCGCGACTCGACGGCGTCCGATGGCACGCGCAAATGGCTGCTCGACGTCGGCAACGCGAATGCGATCGAAGCGGTGTACATCCCCGAAACCGATCGCGGCACGCTTTGCATCTCGTCGCAGGCCGGCTGCGCGCTCGACTGCGCGTTCTGCTCGACCGGCAAGCAGGGCTTCAACCGCAACCTCTCCGTCGGCGAGATCATCGGTCAGCTGTGGCATGCCAATCGAGCGCTGCTCGCCGATGGCATCGCCGCGCCATGGGTGGAGCACGGCCGCCATCCGATCACCAATGTCGTCATGATGGGCATGGGCGAGCCGCTGGCCAATTTCGACAACGTCGTCGCGGCGCTCGAGATCATGCTCGACGACAATGCCTACGGCCTCTCGCGCCGCCGCGTGACCTTGTCGACGTCGGGACTGGTGCCGGCAATCGACCGCCTGCGCGACGCTTGCCCGGTGGCGCTGGCAGTCAGCCTGCACGCGCCCAGCGACGCGCTGCGCGACCGCCTCGTGCCGATCAACCGCAAATATCCGCTGGCGGAGCTGCTGGCCGCGTGCCTGCGCTACATCGAAAAAGCGCCGCGTGATTTCGTCACGTTCGAGTACGTGATGCTCGACCACGTCAACGACGGCGCCGAGCACGCGCGCGAGCTCGTCGCGCTGGTGCGCGACGTGCCGTGCAAGTTCAACCTGATTCCGTTCAATCCGTTCCCCAGCACCGAGTTCAAGACCAGCTCGCGCACGCGGATCCTGGCATTCCAGCGCATCCTGGGCGATGCCGGCCTCGTCGCCACGCTGCGCAAGACGCGAGGCGACGATATCGACGCGGCCTGCGGGCAGCTCGCCGGCCGGGTCCAGGACCGGACGCGCCGCACGTTGCGCAGGATTCAGCCGATTGCGACCCATTAGAGGCTCGCCTGCCATGCCCTACCGTCTTCTGACCATCGCCGCCGTGTCCTTGTCGCTGCTCGCCGGGTGCGCCAATCCCTTGGTCGTCGGTCCTCTGGTCGCCGCTCCTTCGACGACGCCGCCCGAGCGGCCGACGCGCGAGGCGCCGCCGCCGCAACAGATGGCGAGCGCCGCCGAGCGCGCGAGGCTGCATACCGACCTCGGCAGCGGCTACTACGAGCGCGGGCAGATGGACGTCGCCATCGGCGAGCTCAACACCGCGGTCAAGCTCGATCCGAATTACGCCCCGGCGTACAACATCTTTGGGCTGATCTACGCGGTCCTGGGCGAGGACAGCAAGGCCGAGCAGAATTTCGAGCGCGCGCTGCAGCTCGCGCCGAACAACCCCGATATCCGTCACAACTGGGGCTGGTATCTTTGCCAGCACAAGCGGGAGCGCGAAGCGCTGGCCCAGTTCGAAGCCGCGATCAGCGATCCTTTGTATCGCACGCCCGAGATCGCACTGGTCAATGCCGGCCGCTGCGCGCAGGCGATCGGCGACAACGCCGCCGCCGAAGGCTATTTCCGTCGCGCCTTGTCCGGACAGCCGAACAACGTGCTGGCGAGCTACGGCCTTGCCCAGCTCGCGTACAAGCAAGGCCGCTACGACGAATCGCGCGCCTTGATGCGGCGCGTGATTCAGACGAACAATGCGCCGCCGGAAGCGCTGCGACTCGGCATGTGCGTCGAGCGCAAGCTCGGCGACCGCCAGTCCGAGGCGTCGTACATTTCGCAGTTGCGCAACCGCTATCCGGATGCGCCCGAAACGCGGGCGATCGCCGAGGCTTGCGAGTGATGGATCTCGAAGCACAGCCGGCCCGCGGCGGCATGCCCGAGCCTGAGGCATTTGTCGGCGCCGGAGCGCAGCTCAAGGCGGCGCGCGAAGCTGCCGGCCTTTCCCTCGACCAGGTGGCGCAGCAGCTGAAGCTCGCGCCGCGCCAGGTCCGGGCGCTCGAGGAAGAGAACTTCGGCATGCTGCCCGGACGCACGTTCACGCGCGGCTTCATGCGCAACTACGCCCGCCTCTTGAACCTGGATCCCGATCTCCTGGTCGCGCATCTGCCCGATGCGGCGCATGCACCCTCGCTCGAATCGCCGCCGCTGCATTCGACCGGAACGACGATGGCGGAGCTCCCGACCGCGCATGCGCGCGCGCCGAGCTTCGGCCGCTGGCTGATACCGCTGGTGCTCGTTGCCTCGATCGTGGCCGCTGCCGGGTACGAGTGGTACCGCGGCAGACCCGCGGGCGTCGCGGCGCCGCCTCGCTCGACCGAGACAGCGCCGCCGGCGGCGCCGAACACGTCGACGACCCCGTTGCCCAACCCCGTGGCGCCCGACAGCGGCGCGCCCGCCCCTGCCGCGCCGCCGGCGACGTCGGGCCAGTCCGCACCCGACGGTACCGTTGAACCGGCATCGGCGCCGCAAGCCGCCGCGGCCGGCGCCGCCGATGCTTTGCTGGTGGTGCGCTACGAGGGACCATCGTGGACCGAGATCCGGGATTCGGCCGGAAGGATGTTGATTTCGCGCCTGGTCGACGCCGACTCAGTCGAGCCGTTCGATGGCGCGCCGCCTTTTTCGATCGTCATCGGCAATGCGCGGGCCGTCACTCTCGTCTATCGCGGTCAGCCGGTCGATCTGGCACCGTACACCCGTCTCAACGTCGCCCGGCTGGTCCTGCGCTAGGCGATGTCCCGACATCGATGAGGTTGCAATGACCGCGCTCCACCTTCCGCCGATCATCCGTCACCGAACGCGCACCGCACTGGTCGGCGGTATCGCGATCGGCGGCGGCGCGCCCATCGTCGTGCAATCGATGACCAACACCGACACCGCCGATGTGGCCGCGACGGTCGCGCAGGTCAAGGCACTCGCCGAGGCAGGGTCCGAGCTGGTCCGCGTGACGGTCAATACGGCCGAAGCGGCGGCCGCCGTTCCGCTGATCCGGGAGCGCCTGGATTCGATGCGCTGCACGGTGCCGCTAATCGGCGACTTTCACTTCAACGGTCACAAGCTGCTGACCAACTATCCCGAATGCGCGCGCGCGCTGGCCAAGTACCGCATCAATCCGGGCAACGTCGGCAAGGGCAGCAAGCACGATCCGCAATTCGCGGTGATGATCGAGAAGGCGATCGAGTTCGGCAAGCCGGTGCGCATCGGCGTCAACTGGGGCAGTCTCGACCAGGACCTGCTCGCGCGGCTGATGGACGAGAACGCCCGCTCGACCAATCCGCTGGACGCGGCGCACGTGATGCGCGAAGCGCTGGTCACCTCCGCGATCGGCAGTGCGCAGCGCGCCGAGGAGATCGGCCTGCCCGGCGATCGCATCCTGCTGGCGTGCAAGGTTTCCGACGTGCAGGACCTGATCGCCGTCTACACCGAGCTCGCGCGCCGCTGCGACTATCCGCTGCACCTCGGGCTGACCGAAGCCGGCATGGGCTCGAAGGGCATCGTCGCCTCGACGGCGGCGCTCGCGGTGCTGTTGCAGCAGGGCATTGGCGACACGATACGGATTTCGCTGACGCCGGAGCCCAACGGCGATCGCACGCGCGAGGTCCTGGTCGCGCAGGAAATCCTGCAGACGATGGGCTTGCGCTCCTTCGCCCCGCTGGTCACTGCCTGTCCGGGCTGCGGACGCACGGCGAGCCCCTTCTTCCAGGAGCTCGCCGACAAGATCCAGACCTATCTGCGGGCCGAGATGCCGCAGTGGCGCAACCGCTATCCCGGCGTCGAGACGATGACCGTCGCGGTCATGGGGTGCGTGGTCAACGGGCCCGGCGAATCCAAGATGGCGAACGTGGGCATCAGCCTTCCGGGCACCGGTGAGGTTCCGGTGGCGCCGGTGTACGTCGACGGGCACAAGACGGTGACGCTGAAGGGCGCCGGCATCGCCGAAGCCTTCCAGGAAATCGTCGCCGATTATGTCCGGGCGACCTATGGCGGCGAACCGCCGTCAGCGCATCTGAAGCCGGAAAAGAAATCGATCCAGCTCAAGGCTGTCGGATAGCGGCGATGATCGCGCAGACCAAGCCCTCGCCGCCGCAAGCCGCGGCACCCGAGGCGCGCGAGCGCAGGGCCCCCTCGATCCAGGCGGTGCGCGGCATGAACGACGTGCTGCCCGACGAGGCGGCGCTGTGGGAGCGTTTCGAGGACGCGGTTCGCGCGGTGTTCGGCCAGTACGGCTACCGCAATCTGCGCGTGCCGGTCGTCGAAGCCACGCCGCTTTTCGTGCGCGCGATCGGCGAAGTCACCGACGTCGTCGAGCACGAGATGTACACGTTCGAGGATCGGTTGAACGGCGAGAGCCTGACCTTGCGTCCCGAGGCGACCGCGGGCATCGTGCGTGCCGCGATCGAGCACAACCTGACCTACGAGCGGCCGCAGCGCGTGTGGACCGCCGGACCGATGTTTCGGCACGAGCGGCCGCAAAAAGGCCGTTACCGCCAGTTCCACCAGTTCGATGTCGAGGCGCTGGGGTTTGCCGGGCCCGACGTCGACGCCGAGCAGATCGTGATGCTGTCCCGGCTGTGGCGCCGGCTGGGGCTCGACGGCATCCGGCTGGAAATCAATTCGATCGGTGATGCCGAAGAGCGCCGCGCGCATCGCGCCGCACTGATAGCGCATTTCGAGCGTCACCGCGAGCTGTTCAGCGAGGACGAACTGCGCCGGCTGCAAACGAATCCGCTGCGCCTGCTCGACAGCAAGAATCCGGCATTGCAAGCGGCGATCGCGGCGGCGCCGAAGCTGGTCGATTCGCTGGGTGTATCCGCCCGCGCGCACTTCGACGAGGTGCAGCAGCTGCTCGCCAACCACGGCATTGCGTTCACGATCAACCCGCGGCTGGTGCGCGGACTCGACTACTACAACCGGACGGTATTCGAATGGGTCACCGACCGCCTTGGCGCGCAGGGCACCGTCGCCGGCGGAGGCCGCTACGACGGCCTGTTCGAGCAGCTCGGCGGCAAGCCTACGCCGGCCTGCGGCTTTGCGATCGGAAGCGAGCGCATGGTGCTGCTGCTGCAGGGCGCCGGCATCGCGCCGGCGGCGGCCCTCGATGCCTACGTCGTCCATGTCGGCGGGCAGGCGCGCGGGCTTGCGCTCTCGGTGGCCGAGATGCTGCGCGATGCGGGATTCTCGATCGCCGTCAACGCCGGCGGCGGCAGCTTCAAGGCGCAGATGAAAAGAGCCGACGTCAGCGGTGCACGTTTTGCGCTGATCGTCGGCGAAGATGAGGCGGCGGCGAATCGCGTGGCGTTGAAGCCGCTGCGCAGCGCCGGCGACCAGCTGACGCTTGCGCCCGCCGATCTTGCCGCGCGGCTGGCCGCGCAGCGCGGCGACGGCAGCGCGAGCTGAAGCGCCGCGCCTCGCTTCATTCGACGATTCCGCGAACAACCCACGCTCGGCCCGGTGAGCGCGACTATTTGAGCAAGGACCAAGATGGCAGTCTACGACCTCGAAGAACAGGAAAAGATTGAGGACCTGAAGGCGTGGTGGGCGCAATACGGCAAGTACGTCAGCGCCGTGGTCACTGCGATCGCCATCGTCGTCATCGGCGTGCAGGGATGGCGCTGGTACCAGCGCACGCAGGCCGAGCAGGCGAGCGTCCTGTACCAGGCGGTCAGCGATGCCGCGCGCGCTCAGGACGTCGCCAAGGCGAAGGACCCGGCGACACAGATCGTGCAGCGCTACGCCGGCACGGCGTACGCGCCGAGGGCGGCGCTGCTGTACGCCAAGCTCCTCTATGACAAGGACGACCGGGCCGGTGCGAAGCAGCAGCTGCAATGGGTGATCGACCATGCCGGCGAGGACGAGCTCAAGGCGATCGCGCGATTCCGCCTCGCCCAGGCGCTGCTCGACGAAAAGAATTACGACGAGGCGCTGAAGACGATCGACGTCAAGACCGACGACGCGTTCGTCGCGATCTACGCCGACTTGCGCGGCGACATCCTGTCTTCGGCCGGCAAGAAGGCCGAAGCGCGCAACGCCTATCAGGTCGCGCTGGCCAAGATGGATCCCAAGTCGCAGTACCGGCCGTATGTGCAGGTCAAGCTCGATTCACTCGGAGGCGCGCAATGAGGCGCGGGTACGCGGTCGTGTTCGCGGTCGCGGCGCTGCTGCTCGGCGGCTGCCAGACATTGCCCGAATCGTGGACGTCGTGGCTGCCTTCTTCGCTGCCGACGCCTTCGCTGACCTGGCTCGGCATCGGTAAGGACGCGAAGACGCCCGGCCCACTGCCGGCCTACGACCGCATCGCGGTCGCGACCGTCAAGTGGAGAGTCGCGCTCGGCGCCAAGGGCGGCGCGAATTTCGCGCCCGCCGTGGTCTCGGACGTTGTCTACGCATCCGCGCCCGATGGCACGATCGTCAGCGTCGATGAGGCGACCGGCCGGCAGAAATGGCGAATCAAGGCCGGTCGACCGCTGCTGGCCGGCGTGGGCGCATCGCTCACCACCGTCGCGGTGGGCACGGAAAAAGGTGAAGTGCTGGCCTTCGACAACAATGGCAAGGCGCTATGGCAGGCCAAGGTCTCGAGTGAAGTCGCCGGGCCGCCGAAGGCGGCCGAGGGCAAGATCCTGGTCTGGTCGATCGACGGAAAAATCTTCGCCTTCGGCGAGACCGACGGCAGCCAGAAATGGGTCTACCAGCGACTGAATCCGTCGCTGACGGTGCGCCGCTTCGTCGGCGGCACGCTCACCCGCGGCGCGCTGTTTACCGGCACCGCCGGCGGCAAGCTGCTCGCGCTCGACGTCAACACCGGGACGCTCGGCTGGGAGGCGAACGTCGCGACGCCGAAGGGCGCGACCGAGCTCGAGCGCATCGCCGACGTCACCAGCCTGCCGGTGGTGGACGGGAAGCAGGTCTGCGCAGTCGCATTCCAGGGCCGGGTCGCATGCTTCGAGCTGCAACGCGGCACACTGCTCTGGTCGCGCGATTTCTCCAGCCTCGCCGGCATCGAGCTCGACGAGGAGTATCTCTACCTGACCGACGACAAGGGCAGCGTGTACGCACTCGACAAGGCAACCGGCGCATCGGTCTGGAAGCAGGACAAGCTTGCCGCGCGCTTTCCCAGCGGCCCGGCGCGGGTGGGGGCGTATGTCGGCATCGTCGATGGCGAAGGCTACCTGCACCTGCTCGACCCGCGCACCGGCGCCCTCGTCGGCCGCGTCGCGACCGACGGCAGCGCGCCGCTGGCGCAGCCCTACGGCGATGGCGACGTGATCATCTGGCAAAGCGCGGCCGGAAACCTCTTCAGCGTCGGCGCACGATAGACGGCGGCATGCCCGCATGCTACCCACGATCGTCCTCGTCGGCCGACCCAACGTCGGCAAGTCGACGCTGTTCAACCGGCTGACGCAAACGCGAGCGGCGCTAGTCGCCGATTTTCCGGGCCTGACGCGCGACCGGCATTACGGCCGCGGCCGCGGCGGCGATCGCCCGTATCTGGTCGTCGACACCGGCGGCTTCGAGCCGAAGGCAAAGACCGGCATCTATCACGCGATGGCCAGGCAGACCCGGCAGGCGATCGCCGAATCCGACGCCGTGATTTTCCTGGTCGATGCGCGCGAAGGTCTTGCCGCGCAGGACCGGACGATCGCCGATCTGTTGCGGCGCTCGGGCCGACCGGTGCTGCTGGCGGTGAACAAGAGCGAAGGCCTCGCCCCCGAGCGCGCCGCCGCCGATTTCCACGAGCTCGGCCTCGGCACCCCGCTGCCGATCTCGTCCGCGCACGGCGACAACATCAGCGACCTGGTCGAGCTCGCGCTGGCGGCGTGTCCTTCCCCGGCGCCGGACCAGGCCGAAGACGCAGCCGAGCAGGGCGATCGCCGGATCAAGGTCGCCATCGTCGGGCGCCCCAACGTCGGCAAGTCGACCTTGATCAATACGCTGCTCGGCGAGGAGCGCGTGATCGCGTTCGACGAGCCGGGCACGACGCGCGATTCGCTGTATCTCGATTTCGATCGCGGCGCGCGGCATTACACGCTGATCGACACGGCCGGGGTGCGCAAGCGCGGCAAGGTCATCGAAACGGTCGAGAAATTTTCGGTGATCAAGACGCTGCAGGCAATCGAGGATGCCAACGTCGTCGTCCTGCTGGTCGATGCTCAGGGCGACATATCCGAGCAGGATGCGCACATCGCCGGCTTCATCCTCGAGGCGGGCCGTGCGCTGGTCGTCGCGATCAACAAATGGGACGACCTCGATGCCACCGCGCGGGCCAACGTCAAGCGCGAGATCGACCGCAAGCTGGGGTTTCTCGGTTTCGCGGCCCAGCACACGATTTCGGCGCGCGACGGCAAGGGCATCGGCGCGCTGCTGAAGTCGATCGACGAAGCCTATGCCGCGGCGATGTCCAAGCTGCCTACGCCCAAGCTGACGCGGGCCCTGGCGCGCGCCGTCGAGCAGCAGCAGCCGCCGCGGACCGGCATGACGCGGCCCAAATTGCGCTACGCGCACCAGGGAGGGATGAATCCGCCGCTGATCATCATCCATGGCACCTCGCTGGCGCACGTCCCGGCGACCTACCGCCGCTATCTGGAACATTTCTTCCTGGACGTGTTCCAACTGCGTGGCACGCCCCTTAGGATACAATTCAAGACCGGCGCAAACCCCTATGCAGGCGCCGCCACGCACCGGCGGGGCCGCCGTTAGCGAGCCAGGATCGACCGATCCCTTCGCTTCCGGCCGTCGGGATCCGTGCCGCGGGCTGGGGAGTCTCCAAGAGCCGCGGACCGGAACATAAAGGTGCGGGCAAGAAGCCGCGCGCGGACATCCGCTCGGCTTCCTACAACAAAGCGGAGCAACAACAATGAGCAATAAAGGGCAAATGCTACAAGACCCGTTCCTGAACACGCTGCGCAAAGAGCATGTCCAGGTTTCGATTTACCTCGTCAACGGCATCAAACTGCAGGGGCAGATCGAATCTTTCGATCAGTACGTCGTCCTGCTGAAGAACACGGTCACGCAAATGGTGTACAAGCACGCGATCTCGACCGTCGTTCCGGCCCGCGCGATCACGGTGCCGACGCAGGAAAACGACCGCGAAGCTTGACCCGCGGCAGCGGACGGGTGCCGGCGGCCGCCGGCACCGGCGGTCCCGGCCGCGTGACCGGCAAGGCGGCTGCAACGGCCGACGCTGCCGCCTCGCGCATGCCTGAGCTGCCGAACGGACGCGACCGAGCACTGCTGGTCGAAGTCGATTTCGGCGCGGGCGAGCCGGAGGAGCGGCTGGCCGAGCTCAAGGCCCTCGCCGCTTCGGCCGGCGCCGAAGTCGCCGACATCGTCACCGCGCGGCGGGCACGGCCCGACCCGGCACTGTTCGCCGGTCGCGGCAAGATCGAAGAAATCGGCGCGCGGCGCGCGGCGGCCGCCGCCGACCTCGTCATCTTCGACCACGCGCTGTCGGGCGCGCAGCAGCGCAACCTCGAGCGCGCGCTGCAATGCCGCGTCGTCGACCGCGTCAGCCTGATCCTCGATATCTTTGCGCAGCGTGCGCAAAGCGCCGAAGGCAAGCTGCAGGTCGAGCTCGCGCAGCTGCAGCATTTGTCGACGCGGCTGGTCCGCGGCTGGACGCACCTCGAACGGCAGGCCGGCGGCATCGGCTTGCGCGGACCCGGCGAAACGCAACTCGAGACCGACCGGCGGCTGATCGGAACGCGGGTCAAGATGCTGAAGTCCCGGCTTGCCCGCATCACCGGCCAGCGCGAGACGCAGCGCCGCGCGCGACGCCGCGCCGCGGTCAGGAACGTCGCGCTGGTCGGTTACACGAACGCCGGCAAGTCGACGCTGTTCAATCGACTGACCGGCGCGACCAGCTATACCGCCGACCAGCTGTTCGCCACTCTCGACACGACGCTGCGCCGGCTGGTGCTCGCCGGGGCGCAAACCATCGTGCTGTCGGACACCGTCGGCTTTGTGCGCGATCTGCCGCACGACCTTATTGCCGCTTTTCGCGCGACCTTGAAGGAGGCCGTGGACGCCGACTTGCTGCTGCACGTCGTCGACAACGCCCATCCGGGGCGCGACGAGCAGATCCAGGCGGTCGACGCCGTGCTGGCCGAGATCGGCGCCAGTGAGGTGCCGCAGATCCTGGTTCGCAACAAGTGCGACGCGGGGGCCTGCGAGCCGGGCGTCGAGCGCGACGAATATGGTAGAATCCGCGCCGTTCGTCTGAGCGCGCTTACCGGCGCAGGCGTGCCGGAGTTGCGCGCCGCGCTGGTCGAGCGGTTCCCCCGCCCCGGGGACCGGGCGGCGACCGCCTGAAAAGCGCCGGCGCCAGCCCACCCACCTTCACCCGAATAGCGACAATAGCCAGCGTCCGCCATGTCACTCAACGACCCCCAGTGGGGTAAGCGCAACCGCACCGGTCCGCCCGATCTCGAGGAGATCTGGCGGAACGTGAATCGGCGGCTGAACGCGATATTCGGCCGCAAGGAGCCCGAAGGCGGCGACGGCGGCCCGCCGCCGACCAAGCCCTCGTTCCCGATCGGCGGCGCGGGCATGCTGGGCGCGCTGATCATCGTCATCTGGCTGGCGAGCGGCTTCTACATCGTCGACGAAGGCCGGCGCGGCGTCGTCACCCGCTTCGGGAAATACACCGAGACCACGACGCCGGGACCGCGCTGGCATCTGCCGTTCCCGATCGAGGCGGTCGAGGTCGTCGATTTCTCTCAGGTGAAAACGGTCGAGATCGGCTACCGCAACGGCAACCCGAGGAACAAGATCGCCAAGGAATCCCTGTTCCTCACCGACGACGAAAACATCATCGACATCCAGTTCGCGGTCCAGTACAACCTGAAGAGCGCCGCCGACTATTCATTCAACGCGCGCAAGCCTGATGACGTCGTCGCGCAGGTCGCGCAGACGGCGATGAGCGAAGTTGCGGGCCACAGCCAGATGGACTTCGCGCTCTACGAAGGCCGCGCGCAGATCGCCACCGAGACCGAAAAGCTGATGCAGGCAATGCTCGACCGCTACGGCACCGGCATCTACGTGCAGAAGGTGACGCTGCAGAACGCGCTGCCGCCGGACCAGGTCGCCGCGGCGTTCGACGACGCGGTCAAGGCCAAGCAGGATCGCGAGCGCCAGAAAAACGAAGGCCAGGCTTACGCCAACGACGTCGTGCCGCGCGCGCGCGGCCAGGCGTCGCGGCTGCTGCAGGAAGCCGACGGCTACAACGCCAGCGTCACGCAGCGGGCGGACGGCGACGCCAGCCGCTTCCGCCAGATCCTGGTCGAGTACGCGAAGGCGCCGGCGGTGACCCGGCAACGGCTGTACATCGACATGATGCAATCGGTGCTGGGCAACTCGAGCAAGGTGCTGATCGATCAGAAGAACGGCAACAATCTGCTCTACCTGCCGCTCGATCAGCTGCTGAAACAGGGTGCCGCCGGCGCGGCGGTGGCCGCCGACGTCGCGCGACCGGCACCGCCGGACACGGCGGTGACCGTCGACCCCCGCACGCGGGAGCTTTCGCGCAGCCGAGATGCAGGGGCGGGACGATGAAAGCCACGACACCGCTGCTCGCGCTGCTGGTCGCGACCTTGCTCGTGCTGTCGCAGTCGCTTTATACGGTCGACCAGAAGCAGTACGCGATCAAGTTCCAGCTCGGCGAGTTCATCGATGCCAAGACCGAAGCCGGCCTCTATCTCAAGGTGCCGCTGTTGCAGAACGTCAAGTTCTACGACAAGCGGATCCTCTTGCTGGAGACCTCGGACCCCGATCGCGTGACGACGTCGGAGAAAACGCCGCTGAAGGCCGACTTCATCGCCTACTGGCGGATCACCGACGTGCGCAAGTATTACCAGAGCGTGACCGGCGACGAGGAAACGGCGCGGCGCCGGCTGGCGCAGACGATACGCGCCAATCTTGCCGAGGAGATCAACAAGCGCACGCTGCACGAAGCGATATCGACCGAGCGCGAGAAGATCATGACGACGACGCGGCAAAAGGCCGATGCCGACGCCAAGTCGATCGGCGTCGAGGTCGTCGACGTGCGGCTGCGGCGGGTCGAGCTGCCCGACGAGGTGCTCGCCCAGGTCTACCAGCGCATGGAATCCGAGCGCAAGCGCGTGGCCAACGAGCTGCGCTCGCTGGGTGCGGCCGAGTCGGAAAAAATCCGCGCCGACGCCGACCGCCAGCGCGAAGTCATTCTCGCCGACGCCTACAAGCAGGCGCAGAAGACCAAGGGCGAGGGCGACGCGAAGGCTTCCGCGACCTATGCATCCGCGTACGGGCAGAATCCGGAGTTCTATTCGTTCTACCGCAGCCTCGAAGCCTACAAGTCGACGTTCCGCAGCAAGGGCGACGTGATCGTGCTCGATCCGAGCGCCGAGTTCTTCCAGTACCTGAAGCAGCCGGGCGGCGGTCCTCCGGCTGCGCGCGGCAAGTAACGCCTTCGCCGACGGAAGACCAAAGTGCCGGACGCATTCGTTGCGGCATGCGCGCTGGTGCTGGTGCTCGAAGGGCTGCTGCCGTTGGTGGCACCGCGAGTGTGGCGGGACACGTTCCGCCGCATGACCGAGCTGTCCGACGGACAATTGCGCTTTATCGGCCTTACCTCGCTGCTCACCGGCACAGCCGTCCTGCTGATATTCCATGCATAGCTGGATCCTTCCCGAATACGTCGAGGACATCCTCCCGCCCGAGGCGGAGACGATCGAGCGGCTGCGGCGCACGCTGCTCGATCATTTCCGCGATCACGGCTACCGGCTGGTGCAGCCGCCGCTGATCGAGCACCTGGACTCGCTGCTGACCGGCACCGGGCACGATCTCGAGCTGCAGACGTTCAAGGTGATCGATCCCTTGTCCGGACGCCTGCTCGGCGTGCGGGCCGACATGACGCCGCAGGTCGCGCGCATCGACGCGCACCTGCTCAATGAGCCCGGCGTCACCCGCCTGTGCTACGCCGGCAGCGTGCTGCGCACGATAGTCGCCGGCCTCGCGCAGACGCGCGAAGTCCTGCAGATCGGCGCCGAGCTGTACGGCGACCCACAGATCGACGCCGACCGCGAAGTCCTGATGCTGCTGCTGTCGTCGCTCGCCGCGGTCGGCGTTCGCGGGCTGCACCTGGATCTCGGCCACGTCGGCGTGTACCGGGCGCTGGCCAACGGCGCGCATATCGCAGGCAACGCCAGCGACAGCGCGATGTTCGCGGCCTTGCGCGGCAAGGACGTGCCGGCCGTCGCCGAGCTCGCCGCCAATCTCCCCGCCGTCTGGCGGGACGCATTCGCCGCGCTTCCGACGCTGTACGGTCCCGCCGACCAGGTGCTCGCGGCGGCGCGAAGCCGGCTGCCCGACACGCCGTCGATCGCCGTCGCGCTGACCGCGCTGGAAACACTGGCGCTGGCCGCCGGCCCGAAGGTCGCCGCGCTGCATATCGATCTCGCGGATCTGCGCGGCTATCATTACCAAACCGGCGCCAGTTTCTCGGTGTTCACCGAAGGCGAAGCCAACGCCATCGGCCGCGGCGAGCGGTACGACGGCATCGGCAAGGCGTTCGGCCGCGCTCGCCCCGCCACCGGGTTTACGCTCGACCTGCGCCAGCTCGCCGCGCTGAACGGCGTCGCCGGCCAGGGCTGACAGCGATGGCGCACATCGGCAGGAACGTCGTCGTCATCGGCACGCAATGGGGCGACGAAGGCAAGGGCAAGGTCGTCGATTGGCTGACCGAGCACGCGCAGGGCGTCGTACGCTTCCAGGGCGGACACAACGCCGGACACACGCTGGTCATCAGCGGCAGGAAGACGGTGCTGCGGCTGATTCCGTCGGGCATTCTCCGGCCGAGAGTCCGCGCCTACATCGGCAACGGCGTCGTGCTGTCGCCGTCGGCGTTGCTGCAGGAAATCGGCGAGCTCGAGGCCGCCGGCATCGAGGTCCGGTCCCGGCTTTCGATTTCGCCCGCGTGTCCGCTGGTGCTCGAGTGCCACGTCGCCCTCGACCAGGCGCGTGAAGCGTCGATGGGCGAGACGCGCATCGGCACGACCGGACGCGGCATCGGCCCCGCCTACGAAGACAAGATCGCGCGGCGCGCCGTGCGGCTGCAGGATCTGTTCTATCCCGACCGGTTCGCCGCGAAGCTCAAGCCGCTGATCGACTATCACAACTTCGTGCTGACGCAATACTTCAGGCGCGAGGCGGTGCCGTATCAGCAAACGCTCGACGGCGCGCTGGCGCTCGCGCCCGCATTGCTGCCGATGGTCGGCGATGTCGCCGCGTTGCTGCAGGAGGCGCGCCGCCGCGGCGATTCGCTGCTGTTCGAGGGTGCGCAGGGCGCGCTGCTCGACATCGACCACGGGACCTATCCCTACGTCACCTCGTCGAACTGCCTGGCCGGCGCGGCCGCGCCGGGCACTGGCATCGGACCGCAGATGCTCGATTACGTGCTGGGCATCGTCAAGGCGTACACGACGCGGGTCGGCACCGGACCGTTCCCCACCGAGCTGACCGACGAGATCGGCGCGGGGCTGGCCAAGCGAGGCAACGAGTTCGGCTCGGTCACCGGCCGGCCGCGCCGTTGCGGCTGGCTCGACATCGCGGCGCTGAAGCGCTCGCTGCAACTCAACGGGGTCGATGGCTTGTGCATCACCAAGCTCGATGTCCTCGACGGAATGCCGTCGATCCGGATCTGCACCGGCTATCTCGTCAACGGCGCGCCGCAGCCGCTGTTGCCGATCGGCGCCGATGCCGTGGCCGAATGCCAACCGGTGTACGAGGACATGCCGGGTTGGCCGGAGAGCACGCTCGGCGTCGACAGCTTCGACGCGCTGCCGGCTCCGGCGCGCGCGTACCTGCGGCGCATCGAGCAATTGACCGGAGTGCCGATCGCGATGGTGTCGACCGGCGCCGAGCGCGACGAGACGATCCTGCTGCATCATCCGTTCCACTAGAGCGACACGCCACGATGAGCCTGCACATCAGCTGGCAGCAATACCACATTCTGGTCGAGCGCCTTGCGCTGCAGGTGCACGAATCAGCGTGGCAGTTCAACCAGGTGATCTGCATCGCGCGCGGCGGATTGCGGGTCGGCGACGTGCTGTCCCGGATCTACGAGCTGCCGCTCGCGATCCTGTCGACGCATTCGTACACGGCCGAGGGCGGGACGCTGCGCGGACAGCTGGTCATCGCCGAGCACATGACGATGACGGCGCCGCGGCTGGGCGACCGCGTGCTGCTGGTCGACGACATGGTCGATTCGGGCCACACACTCGCAGCGGTCGACAAGGAGCTGCCGCAGCGCTTTCCCCATATCACCGACATGCGAACGGCCGTCGTCTGGTACAAGGGCTGTTCGGTGTTCAAGCCCGACTACTATGTCGATTACCTGCCCGACAGCCCGTGGATACACCAGCCGTTCGAGATCTACGACACGCTGCCGCCGCAGCAGCTTAAGGCGCGCCTTGCCGCCGCGACCGGAGCCGAGCAATGAATGCGCTGAGCTGCGCCGACATCCTGGCCGGCCGCGCGCCGCAGGACGCTCCCGTCACCTTGCAGGGTTGGGTGCGCACGCGTCGCGACTCGAAGGCCGGCATCTCGTTCGTGCATTTGTCCGACGGGTCCGGATTCCACCCCGTGCAGGTGGTCGCGCCGAACACGCTGCCGAACTACGCCAGCGAGATCGCGCGCCTGACGGCCGGCTGCGCGGTCGAAGCCACCGGCATGATCGTTCCTTCGCCGGCCAAAGGACAGCCGTTCGAGATGCAGGCGAGCGCGCTCAAAGTCGTCGGGTGGGTCGACGACCCCGATTCGTATCCGATCCAGCCGAAGCCGCACACGCTCGAGTTCCTGCGCGAAGTGGCGCATTTGCGCCCGCGGACCAACGTCATCGGCGCGGTCAGCCGCGTGCGCCACACGATCGCCCAGGCCGTGCATCGCTTTTTCGACCAGAACGGCTTCGTCTGGATCAACACGCCGATCATCACGACGTCGGACGCCGAAGGCGCGGGCGAGCTCTTCCGCGTGTCGACGCTGGATCTTGCCAACCTGCCGCGCACCGCGCAGGGGAAAGTCGATTTCGGCTCGGACTTCTTCGGACGCGAGGCTTTTCTCACCGTGTCCGGTCAGCTCAACGTCGAGACGTACTGCCTGGCGCTGTCGAAGGTGTATACGTTCGGGCCGACGTTTCGCGCCGAGAATTCGAACACCAGCCGGCATCTGGCGGAGTTCTGGATGATCGAGCCCGAGATCGCCTTCGCCGATCTGTCGGACAATGCGACGCTGGCCGAGGCGCTGCTCAAGCATATCTTCCGGACGGTGCTGGAAGAGCGCGCCGACGACATGGCGTTTTTCGAGGAGCGCATCGAAAAAGGCGTGATCGCCAAGCTGCAGGGAATGATAGACGCCGAGTTCGTCCGCATGGACTACGAAGATGCGATAGGCATCCTCGAGAAGGCAACGCAGAAGTTCGAATTTCCGGTGCGGTGGGGCATGGACCTGCAGTCCGAGCACGAGCGCTACGTCTCCGAGAGCTACGTGCGGGGGCCGGTGATCCTGGTCAACTACCCGAAGGAGATCAAGGCGTTCTACATGCGCATGAACGACGACGGCAGGACGGTCGCCGCGATGGACGTGCTCGCGCCCGGGATCGGCGAGATCATCGGCGGCAGCCAGCGCGAGGAACGCCTCGATGTCCTCGACGCCCGCATGGCCGCAGCCGGCATGGACATCGAGCATTACGCCTGGTATCGCGACCTGCGCCGTTACGGCACGGTGCCGCACGCGGGATTCGGACTCGGGTTCGAGCGAACGATCGCCTACGTGACCGGGCTTTCCAACGTGCGCGACGTGATCCCGTTTCCGCGATCGCCGGGGAACGCGCGCTATTGACGTCGCGCTTTGCCGCTCAGCGCGGCCGCAAGGTCACCGCAGCCGGCGTATCGGCACCGTGAAATCGGGCAGTGCCTTCCAGCAGAAGATCGCCGACGCTGGCCTTGGTCAACGTCATCGTGATCGCGCCGCAGGTCCGGCTGGTGGCCGGCGCGCTGATGTCGAGCACGCCGTTGCGATAAGTGCCGGTGAAGGCGACTGCCGAGATCTGGCAGCTGCGGCCGTTCCAGTTCAGCGTGCCTTTGAGATTGCCGTCGGCGTCCTGCGAAACGATCGAGATCGACCACGGCGCAACCGTCTTCTTTCCTGATTCGGGCGTCGTCGATCCGGTGCCCGCAAGCTGCGCAGGCAATTTTTCTTCGTCCGCGCCCGCTGACGGCGCGACACAGCAGCTCAGGACGAACAACACGGTCAAAGCGGCCAGTCTCATCGAACGGCTCTCCCGGGCGCATGTCAAAAAAAGCAAAAGCCCGCATGTCGCGGGCGTGCATCGATTGCCGGCTTCCTCCGGCCAGGCCGGATGCTACGATGGTGCCCAGAAGAGGACTCGAACCTCCACAGTGTTGCCACCGCTAGGACCTGAACCTAGTGCGTCTACCAATTCCGCCATCTGGGCTGTGGTACGGCGTCGTACGTCAGACTAGCCCATGATTTTACGAAAGAGTGACTTTCTTGTCAAAAAAGCAACGCAACACCGCCGCGATCCGCAGCGGATCGAAAACTGCAACCGGCGGTAACACTTTGCCGCGCGAACACGCGGCATCCGTGACGCGAAGCACTTCGTCCGCCGGATCGTCCGGCGAAGCCGTGTCCGGACGCCGCCCCCGGCGCCCGCGGGGCGATGTAACGATTCCGGAGCGCGAGCAGATACTGCAGACCTTGCGCGAGCAAGGCGTGCCGATGCCGGCGCAACAGCTGGTAGAACTGCTCGGCGTCCGCGGCGACGCCGAGCGGGAAGCGTTCGCCGGCCGTCTGGCGGCGATGGAGCGCGACGGCCAGCTGATGACCAATCGCAAGGGCCAGCTTTGCGTCGTCGCCAAGCTCGACCTCGTGACCGGGACCGTGCAAGGGCATCCCGATGGTTTCGGATTTCTCGTTCCCGACGACGGGAGCCCCGATCTGTTCCTGTCTGCCACGGAGATGCACAAGACACTGCATGGCGACCGCGCTACGGCGCGGATCGTCGGCGTCGATCGCCGCGGCCGGCCGGAGGGCGCGATCGTGGACGTGCTCGAGCGGGCCAACCGGGAAGTCGTCGGCCGCGTCTTTGATGAGCGCGGCATCTGGTATCTGGTCGCCGAAAACAAGCGCATCAGCCAGGACATCCTGATCCCGCCGGACATGCGCGGCAGCGTAAAGCCGGGCCAGGTCGTCGTCGCCGAAGTGATCGAGCAGCCGTCGGCGCATCGCGAAGCGCTGGCAAAAGTCATCGAGGTCCTGGGCAACTACACCGATCCCGGCATGGAGATCGAGATCGCGCTGCGCAAGCACGACCTGCCTTACCGGTTTTCCGCCGCGGCGCAGCGACAGGCAGGACGCTTTCCGCACGAGGTGCAGAAAGCCGACCGCAAGGGACGCACCGACCTCACGGCTCTGCCCCTGGTGACGATCGACGGCGAGACCGCACGCGACTTCGACGATGCCGTCTATTGCGAGCGCGGCGCCAGGGGGTTCCGCCTGATCGTGGCCATCGCCGACGTCAGCCACTACGTCGCCGACAGCGACGCCCTCGACGCCGACGCGCGCGATCGCGGGACCTCGGTGTATTTTCCGCGGCGAGTCATCCCGATGCTGCCCGAGCAGCTGTCGAACGAGCTTTGTTCGCTCAAGCCGGCGGTCGATCGGCTGTGCATGGCGTGCGAAATGATGATCAGCGTCGACGGCGACATCGAGAGCTACAAGTTCTTTCCCGCGATCATGCATTCGCGTGCGCGGCTCACCTACAATCAGGTGTGGGACTGGCTGTCGCAGCCGAAAACCCGAACGAAGGAAGCGGTCGCGCTGCAGCCGCAACTCGAAAACCTCTACGCGCTGTACAAGGTCCTGGCCGCGGCGCGCGCGCGTCGTGGCGCGATCGATTTCGAGACGATCGAGCTCGAGCTCAGGTTCGATACGCACGGCAAGATCGAGACGATCGTACCCATCACGCGCAACGACGCGCACAAGCTGATCGAGGAATGCATGCTGGCGGCCAATGTGTGCGCCGCTTCCTACCTGCTCGAGCAAAAACAGCCTGCCCTTTACCGCGTGCACGAAGGACCGACGCCGGAAAAGCTCGCTGCCCTGAAGGAGTTCCTCGCGGGCTCAGGGCTCTCGATCGGCGGCGGCGAGTCTCCGACGCCGGCCGACTATGCGAAGCTGCTGGGGCAGATCAAGGGCCGGCCCGATTTCAACCTGCTGCAGACGGTGCTGCTGCGCTCGCTGCAGCAGGCGGTCTACAGTCCCGACAACGAGGGCCACTTCGGTCTCGGTTATGACGCCTATACGCACTTCACTTCGCCGATCCGTCGCTATCCGGACCTGCTGATCCATCGCTGCATCAAGGCGTTGCTTTCCGGCACGCGCTATCAGCCCAGCGGCGCGACCTGGTCGGAGCTGGGCGTCCACTGCTCGCAGACCGAGCGTCGCGCCGATGATGCGACCCGCGACGTCGAGAACTGGCTCAAATGCTTTTTCATGCAGGACAAGGTCGGCGAGATATTCATGGGCACGGTCAGCGGCGTCACGCATTTCGGCCTGTTCGTCACCCTCGACGGCCTCAATGTCGATGGGCTCGTGCATGTGACGGAGCTCGGCAACGACTATTTTCACTACGACGCCGTGCGGCACGCGATGAGCGGCGAGCGCAGCGGCACCGTCTACCGGCTGGCCGACCGCATCATGGTGAAAGTCGCCCGCGTCGACCTCGAGTCGACCAAGATCGATTTCGTGCTGGCCGGAGACGACGTGGCTGCCGCGCCGAAAAAGAAAACGCGCCAGGGCCGGAAGCCCTGACGCGTCGCCCGCAGCCGGATCGAGGCGCTTCGCGCCGTCAGCGGTTGGGCTGCGGCGTCATGCGCAGATACGGCCGCAGCGCCTTGAAGCCCTTGGGGAATTTCTGCTTCAGCTGTTCGGGGTCCTGCAGCGACGGCACGATCACCACGTCGTCGCCGTTCTTCCAGTTGCCCGGCGTCGCCACGCTGTGATACTCGGTCAGCTGCAGCGAATCGATCACGCGCAGCACTTCGTCGAAATTGCGGCCGGTCGATGCGGGATAGGTGATGATCAGGCGTATCACCTTTTTCGGATCGATGACGAACAGCGAACGCACCGTCGCCGTGGCGCTGGCGTTCGGGTGGATCATGTCGTACAAAGTCGAGACTTTGCGGTCGGCGTCGGCAATGATGGGGAAGTTGACCCTGGTGTTCTGTGTCTCGTTGATGTCATTGATCCATTTCTTGTGCGAGTCGACCGGATCGACCGAGAGCGCGATCACCTTGACGTTTCGCTTGGCAAACTCCTCCTTGAGCTTGGCGGTCAATCCGAGCTCGGTCGTGCACACCGGGGTGAAATCGGCGGGGTGCGAAAACAGCACGCCCCAGCTGTCACCCAGCCATTTGTGGAAGCTGATCGGGCCCTCGCTCGATTCCTGGGTGAAATCGGGGGCAGTGTCGCCAAGACGCAGTGACATGGTTTTCTCCTCGTCGTAACGGTGGGATCACATATAATACGCCGCGCCCGCGCCGGGGAGTAGAAGCGATGGCACTATCATCATGCCCCGCCAACCACCGGTCCCGCGTCGTGCGCTGTCCGAGCTTCCTCGATTCGATGCGACGATCCCCCGTCCGCAGCTCGCCTCCGGTGCGGGAGCCGGGATGACGGCCGAAAACGGCACCGCGGCGCGCCTGGTCGTGCAGGCGCCCGACATCGCCACGCCCGCGCTCAAGGCGCTGGCCAAGCTCGCCGGCGCCGAGCGCATAGACGCGATGTCGCGCAGCGCCGACCAGGCGTTCGCCCTCACCCCCGCGAGCGATACGGCCGCGCTCGCCGCGTACTGCGCGCAGGCAGCGATCGACTGCGCACTGGTGCCGCCCGGCCAGCGCCTCGACCGGGTGCGCCTGCTGGCGATGGACATGGACTCGACGCTGATCAGCATCGAATGCGTCGACGAGATCGCCGACATGATGGGTATCAAGCAAGAGGTCGCGGCGATCACCGCGAGCACGATGCGCGGCGAAATCGATTTCGGCCAAAGCCTCACCCGCCGCGTCGCCCTCCTGCGCGGACTGGATGTCGCCTCGCTGCAGCGCGTCTACGACGAGCGGCTCACGCTTTCCCCGGGCGCCGAGCGTCTTCTGGCCGGCATGCGCGCCGTCGGCGCACAATCGCTGCTGGTTTCGGGAGGCTTCACGTTTTTCACCGAGCGCCTGAAAGCCCGCCTCGGGATAGACCACACCTGCGCCAACACGCTTGAGATCGCCGCCGGCCGGCTGACCGGCCGCCTGCTCGGGCCGATGGTCGACGCCGAGGCAAAAGCCGCGTGCTTCGCCCGCTTGCGCGCAAAGCTCGCCACCCAAGGCGGACTCGCGGTCGCGATCGGAGACGGGGCGAACGACTTGCCGATGCTGAAGACCGCCGACATCAGCGTTGCCTACCACGCCAAGCCGGTCGTGCGCGCCGGCGCCACCTATGCGATCGACTACTGCGGCCTGGACGCCATTCTCAATCTTTTCGAGTAACCGCGCCGATCAGGCCAGCGCGGGTCGCAGGAACGCGACGACGTTCCATACGGCGAGCACGATGAGCACCAACCAGGTCAGGCCGATGCCGGCGAAGCGGCCGACCGAATGCCCGCTGGAACGCGACAAGCCTGCCGCGTGCATGACGCGGGCGAGGATGAACGCGATGCCGCAGACGTGCAGCAACAGCGGCGATGCGCGGTTCTCCTCCGCGACCAGCAGGAGCAGCAGCACCGGCAACCCCCACTCGACCGCGTTGGCGTGGACGCGAATCGCGCGCTCGAGTTGAGCGTCGCCGCCGGTCCCGAGCCCGATGCCCATGCTGCGCCGCCGGCGCGACACCAGCAGTGCGAGGGCGACCAGTATCAGCGCGAATACGCCGCTGTAGAGCGCGCTGATCAGCGGCATCGGTGCCGGATTCATTCTTCACTCTCCTCGATCCACAGCATCTGAATGGCCTCGAGGATCTTTTCGCCCGAATGCTTGGGGTCGTCGTCGAAGCCGGGCAGCTCGACCACCCAGCGGTGCAGGTCGGTGAAGCGAACCGTCGCCGGATCGACATCCGGGTGGCGCTCGGCCAGCGCGATCGCGATGTCGCGCGAGTCAACCCACTTCATTTGGTCGTCTCTTTGGCGTAGTTGATCGTGTACTTCGGAATCTCGATCACCAGCTTGCTGCTGCCGACCTTGGCCTGACACGACAATCTCGACACCGGCGTCAGGCCCCAGGCCCGGTCGAGCAGATCATCCTCGTCCTCCGACGACGGCGAGAGCGAATCGAAACCCTCCCGGACGATGACATGGCAGGTCGTGCATGCGCACGACTTTTCGCAGGCGTGCTCGATCTCGATCTTCTGATCGAGCAGATTATCGCAGATCGACTCGCCTTCGACCGCCTCGAATGTCTTCCCGTCGGGGCAGAGCTCCGCGTGCGGCAGCACGACGATTTCGGTCATCGCCGACCCTCAACCCAGCGCGTCGACGCTGCGACCGGTGAGCGCGCGCGCGACGCCGCGGTTCATGCGCCGGGCGGCGAACTCCTCGGTGGCGGCATTGAGTGCGCTCACCGCATCGACCAGCGCGCGGTGGTCATCCTGACCGGCAAGGCGACGGACCGCGGCAAGCACCTGTTCGATCGGAAGCCGCTCCGCATCGCTGAGCAGGTCCCCGTCCGAGCGCAGCGCCCCTTCGGTGGCAGCGATGACGCGCTCCGCTTCGACCCGCGCCTCCGCCGCGGCACGCGCCACCATGTCGGGGGCGGCGTTGGCGAACGACTCCTGCAGCATCCGCGCGATCTCGTCGTCGGACAGCCCGTATGAAGGCTTGACCACGATCGATGCCTCGACGCCCGTCGTCTGCTCGCTGGCCAACACGGCGAGCAGGCCGTCGGCATCGACCTGGAACGTCACCTTGATGCGCGCGGCGCCGGCGACCATCGGCGGAATGCCGCGCAATTCGAAGCGCGCCAGCGAGCGGCAGTCGGCGACGCGCTCGCGCTCGCCCTGCACGACGTGCAGCGCCATCGCGGTCTGCCCGTCCTTGAACGTGGTGAATTCCTGCGCGCGGGCGATCGGTATCGTGGCGTTGCGCGGGATGATCTTCTCGGTGAGTCCGCCCATCGTCTCCAGTCCCAGCGACAGCGGAATCACGTCGAGCAGCAGCCAGTCCTCGTCGCTGGCGCGGTTGCCAGCCAGCACATTGGCCTGGATCGCGGCGCCGAGTGCGACTACCTCGTCCGGATTCAGATTGTTCAGCGGCGCCTGGCCGAAAAACTCGGCGACCGCCCGCTGGATCTGCGGCGTGCGGGTTGCCCCGCCGACCATCACTACCCCCTTGATGTCGGCCGGCGCGAGCTTGGCGTCGCGCAGCGCCTTTCTGACCGGAGCGAGCGTCTTCGCCACCAGCGTCTGGCTGATCGCCTCGAACTCCGCAGCGCTGAGCGTCGCCGCGATCTTGTCGCCCGACTGCAGCGTCACGTTGAATGCGACCTCGTCACGCGTCGTCAGCGCTTCCTTCACCTCGCGCGCCTGGGCCATCAGCAGCCGCGCATCGCCCGGGGCTACCGGCCCGATGCCCGCGGCTTCGAGTGCCCAGCAATAGATGCGATGATCGAAGTCGTCCCCGCCCAGCGCGGTGTCGCCGGCGGTCGCCAGAACTTCGAACACGCCGCGCGAAAGCTTCAATATCGACAGGTCGAACGTGCCGCCGCCCAGGTCGTAGACGGCGTAGGTGCCTTCCGAGGCATTGTCGAGTCCATAGGCGATCGCCGCCGCCGTCGGCTCGTTCAGCAGGCGCAGAACGTTGAGGCCGGCCAGCCGCGCCGCATCCTTGGTCGCCTGCCGTTGCGCGTCGTCGAAATAAGCCGGGACGGTGACGACGGCGCCGTCGAGCGCGCCACCGAGCGCCTTTTCTGCGCGCGCGCGAAGCGCCCCGAGGATCTCCGCCGAGATTTCGACCGGCGTCCGCACGCCGGCGCGCGTGGCGATCTGCACAGTCCCTGGGGAGTCGACAAAGCGATAGGGAAAGTGGCGCGCATCGGCCAAATCGGGCAACGCCCGCCCCATCATGCGCTTGACCGATACGATCGTGTTCTGCGGATCGGAGATCTGCGCGGCCTGCGCCTCGTACCCGACTTCGATCCCTTGCGGCGCGTAGCGTACGACCGACGGCAACAGGCGGCGCCCCAGCTCGTCGGGCAGCACGTCTGCGCGTCCGTCGCGAACCGTGGCGACCAGCGAATTGGTCGTTCCGAGGTCGATGCCGACGGCGAGCCGCGGCCGGCGCGGTTCGGTCGGCTGTCCCGGTTCGGCGATCTGCAGCAGAGCCATCAGTCGTCGATCCCGCCGATGGCGGCATCGATGTCGGCCGCCAGCTTGGACAGGAACTGCAACTCGCGTACGCCTGCGCGCGCCGATTCCCAGCTCCGCTCGTCGTCCAGGGTGTCGGCGAGAGCCGGCTCCAGCGCCGCAATCTCGGCGCGCACCTCCGCCAGCAGCGCTTCCAGCCTGCCGGTCTGGCCGGCGCTCCGGGCCTCGTCCACCGCTTCGCGGCGCTCGAGCTGGCGCTCGAGAAAATCCAGCGGCAACGCGGTGTCGGTCTCCGACGTCGCATCGACGCCGTGCAGCGACAACAGGTATTGGGCGCGCCCGACCGGATCCTTCAGCGCGCGATAAGCCTCGTTGACCCGCGCCGACGACTGCAGCGCCAGCCGGCGCTCGCTTTCGCCGGCGGCGGCGAACCGGTCCGGGTGCACCTGCGTCTGCAGCGCACGGTACGCGGCGTCGAGCCGCGCCTGGTCGAAGCGATACCGCGGCGGCAGCCCGAACAGCGCGAAGTAATTCTGGGAGAAGTCGATCATCGCAACGGCATCCGCGTATTGCAACTCGTCCTGATGAGGTCGTCGAGAATCGAGCAGAGCGCGGCGCCAGGTCTACGTGGGGCGCCGCGGAACTTTCGACCGCAACGTACACGCGAGTACGTGAGGATCGAAGTGAGCAGCAACGAAGCAGCGGCGCGCTATGCGAAGCTTATCGACGACCTCAGACGTTGAAGGATTCGCCGCAGCCGCATTCGTCCTTTACGTTCGGATTGTTGAACTTGAATCCTTCGTTCAACCCCTCGCGCGCAAAATCGAGCTCGGTGCCGTCGAGATAAGGCAGGCTTTTCGGGTCGACGACGACGTTGACGCCGTGGCTCTCGAAGTGAAGATCCTCGGGCCTGATCTCGTCGACGAATTCGAGCTTGTACGCGAGCCCCGAGCAGCCGGTGGTGCGAACGCCCAGGCGCACGCCGACGCCCTTGCCGCGCTTCTCGAGAAAGCCCGCCACGTGCCTGGCCGCGCTTTCGGTCAGCGTAATCGCCATTGCCCGCATTGTCCTTTCAAGCCGCGGCCGCGACGTTCGGCGCGGTGCCGGCAGCGACTTCGCTGCTCTCGTCGTGCTTCTTCTTGTAATCGGCCACCGCCGCCTTGATCGCGTCCTCGGCCAGGATCGAACAGTGAATCTTGACCGGCGGCAGCGCCAGCTCTTCGGCGATCTGCGTGTTCTTGATCGTCAGCGCCTGGTCGAGCGTCTTGCCCTTCACCCACTCGGTGACCAGCGACGACGAAGCGATCGCCGAGCCGCAGCCGTAGGTCTTGAACTTCGCGTCCTCGATGCGTCCATCGACGCCCACCCGGATCTGCAGCTTCATCACGTCGCCGCAAGCCGGCGCACCGACCATGCCGGTGCCGACCGCGTCGTCGTCCTTGGCGAACGAGCCGACGTTGCGCGGGTTTTCGTAGTGATCCAGTACCTTGTCGCTGTATGCCATTTCAGTCTCCAGAAAACTTCACCAACTTCGTTTGAAGGTGGCTTGACGCTCGTCCGGATTGAGGGGCGGCCACGCCGCACCTCGAATCCGGACAGTTATTGCGTCGGCTACGCTGACGCAATAACAACTAGTGCGCCGCCCACACAACTGTGTCCAGATCGATCCCCTCTTTGAACATTTCCCAAAGCGGCGACAACTCCCGCAGCTTCTCGATCTTGCGCTTCAGCAGATCGACCGTGTAATCGACCTCTTCCTCGGTCGTGAAGCGGCCGACGGTGAAACGGATCGAACTGTGCGCCAGCTCGTCGCTGCGGCCCAGCGCGCGCAGCACGTACGAAGGCTCGAGGGAGGCCGAGGTGCACGCCGAGCCCGACGAGACCGCGACGTCCTTGATCGCCATGATCAGGCTCTCGCCTTCGACGAAATTGAAGCTCACGTTCAGGTTGTGCGGCACGCGGCGCTCCATGTCGCCGTTCAGATGCGCTTCCTCGATCTGCGACAGGCCCTGCCACAGCTTGTCGCGCAGCATCCGTATGCGGTCGTTGTCGGTGGCCATCTCGAGCCGCGCCAGCCGGAACGCCTCGCCCATGCCGACGATCTGGTGCGTCGGCAATGTGCCCGAGCGCATGCCGCGCTCGTGACCGCCGCCGTGCATCTGCGCTTCGATCCGCACGCGCGGCTTGCGCCGGACGAACAGCGCGCCGACGCCCTTGGGGCCGTACGTCTTGTGCGCCGAGAAGCTCATCAGGTCGACCTTCAGCGTCGACAGATCGACGGGTATCTTTCCGGTCGCCTGCGCGGCGTCGACGTGGAAAATGATGCCGCGGCCGCGGCAGATCTCGCCGATCGCCGGAATATCCTGGATGACGCCGATTTCGTTGTTGACGAACATCACCGAGACCAGGATCGTGTCGGGCCGCAGCGCCGCCTTGAAGGCGTCGAGGTCGAGCAGTCCGTCCGGCTTGACGTCGAGATAGCTGACTTCGAACCCGTCGCGCTCGAGCTCGCGCATCGTGTCGAGCGTGGCCTTGTGCTCGGTCTTGACGGTGATGAGGTGCTTTCCCTTGTCCTTGTAGAAGTTCGCGGCGCCCTTCAGGGCGAGATTGATCGACTCGGTCGCGCCCGAGGTCCAGACCAATTCCTTCGGGTCGCAATGGACGAGCTTCGCGACTTCCTCCCGTGCTTCCTCGACCGCCTTTTCGGTTTCCCACCCGAACGCGTGCGAACGCGAGGCCGGATTGCCGAAATGCTCGGTCAGGTACGGAATCATCTTGGCCGCGACGCGCGGATCCACCGGCGTCGTCGCCGAATAATCGAGATAGATCGGTTTCTTCATCGTGATTCTCTTTATGCCCTCGGACGCTATACCACCGGGGCCGGCTCGGACTTCTTGCCGGCCAGCCCGCGACGATCCTGCAGTACGTTGACTTCGCGCTTGTCCTGCTGCCGCACCAGTTGCTCGAGCGACACCGAATGCAGGAACGAGAAGATGTGCGTGTTCAGGCTCGCCCACAGCTCGTGCGTCATGCAGCGCCTGTCGTCGAGGCAATTTTCCTTGCCCCCGCACTGGGTCGCGTCGATCGGCTCGTCGACCGCGAGGATGATGTCCGCGACCGAAACCGCGGTGGCGTCGCGGGCGAGGTTGTACCCGCCGCCGGGGCCGCGCACGCTGTCCACCAGGCCATGGCGCCGCAGCTTGCCGAACAACTGCTCGAGGTAGGACAGCGAAATCTTCTGCCGCTCCGATACGGCGGCCAGGGTCACGGGGCCCCTGCCGTTGTGCATCGCCACGTCGATCATCGCCGTCACGGCGAACCGTCCTTTGGTCGTAAGTCTCATGATGGCCTGCCCTTTGCCCCCGGTCGCTCCCCTGTTTTCATAGTCGAATTCTATAATTCCCGACTGGTTTAGTCAACTAAAAACCCTACTAGTTCAGTCAAGTAAGCGCGTCAGCTGAGCCGGGTCGAAACGGTCGGCGGTCGCCTTGGCATCGCTGCAGTCGACCCCTTCCTGCTGCAGGTGTTCGATCAGCTTCTGCATCCGTTCATCGGTCGCGGCGGCATGGTCGAGCAGCGAATGGATTGCCTGCACCATCGGATCGTTCATGTCCGGACTGATCCCGTAGGCGGAAAAGCCGATCCGCGCCGCCTGTGCCTCGCGGCGGACCGCATCGTCGCCGGTCAGGATGCGCGCTGGGATGCCGACCGCCGTGGCCCCGGCCGGAACATCCCGTACCACCACGGCGTTGGACCCGACTTTGGCGCCGTCGCCGACCAGGATCGGCCCCAGGACCTTGGCACCGGCGCCGAGGACGACGGCGCGTCCCAGTGTCGGGTGCCGCTTGCCCGCCTTCCAGGACGTCCCGCCGAGGGTTACGCCATGGTAGAGCGTGCAGTCGTCGCCGATTTCGGCGGTCTCGCCGATGACGATGCCCATGCCGTGGTCGATGAACACGCGCCGGCCGATCGTCGCGCCGGGGTGGATCTCGATCCCCGTCAGCCAGCGCGCCCAGTGCGACAGCCAGCGCGCCAGCCAGCGCGCGCCGCCGCGCCAGAGGCGGTTGCTCACCGCGCGGTGCCATACCAGCGCGTGCAGCCCCGGATAGCAGGTCAGCACCTCCCACGAGGTGCGAGCGGCCGGATCGCGCTCGAATACGACGGCGATATCTTCACGGAGTCGGTCGAACATACGGCGATGGTGCCATATCCGACCGAATCACTCAACTATTGACCCTGCTGATGGTGCCGGGATCAACGCAGCAGAATCGCGGCGACCACCAGTCCGGCGGTCGCCAGACCGACCAGAACTATATAGGAAACGAAAAGCACAAAAGCGCGCAGCAGCAGCCCGACCCACGGGCCTCCGTAAACGCTGCGCATCGACAACAGCAGGTAGACGCCAACTACCCATACGCCGATCGTCAGCGCCATTGTCCGCCCCAGGAGCAGCAGCATGATGGTCGCCGCGACGAAGACGAAGGCATGGTCGTAGGCGGCGAAGACCAGGTGCTCGCCGTACAGGCGCGGACGGCGCGGATACCGGCGGCGGCGCCCAAGGTAGACGAGCTTCAGCAGCAGCGCGAAGGCCGGCAGCAGGACGAACAGCGCGTACGGCGCGTAGCGCAGCATCCCCTCGCCCAGTTGCTCGGCCTTGTCGCTCCGGCTCAGATTGTTGAAGCGGTTCCAGCGTTTTTGCAGCTCCGGCGATCCGAACGCGTCCTCTCCCATCTGCACATTGAAACCCTTGTCGGGCGAAAGATATTTGGCTTCCTCCGGGGTGTCGGCATGGACCTCGAAAATATCGATCGGCCCCACCAGCAGTCGCGTCACGGCGAAAAATATCAGCGTCGCGAACAGATACAGGCGTGCCGGACGGATGTACCGGCGGCGCCGTCCGGCCAGGTACTCGCGCGTCAGGAATCCGGGGCGCGCCAGCAGCGCGAACATCGTGCGCCAGAAGCGCCCGTCGAGGGCGACATAGCGTCCCGCCGCTTCGCGCAGGAACTCGCGCAGCGTCGGCAGGCGCAGCGCCGTCTCCTGGCCGCAGGCCGCGCAATACGCGCCGTCGACCGGTGCACCGCAGTTGCGGCAGGTCGGCGGCGCATTCTCTTCGGCGCGTGACCCGGTCGTCGCCGCCACTCAATCCTCCTTGCGCCCGCGCCCAAGACGCTCGTCGATCCGCGCCAGAATCCCGCGCAGGATGTTGACCTCCTCCTTCTCGAGCCGCGCCCGCGCAAACAGCCGCCGCAAGCGCGGCAGCAGGCGCTTCGGATGCGCGGGCCGCAGGAAGTCGAGCGCGACCAGCGTGCGCTCGCCATGCTCGAACAGGCGCGCGATCTCGTCCTGCGTCGCGGGCTCGAACGCCGGAGCGCGCCAGACTTCGCCGCCGCCGGCGGCGACGCGCAATTCGTAGGCAGCGACCTGGACGGCGGCCGCGAGGTTGAGCGACGAGAATGCCGGGTCCGTCGGAATCGTCGCGACCAGCTGGCAGCGCGCGAGCTCCGCATTCGACAGGCCCGACATCTCGCTGCCGAAAACCAGCGCGACCTCGCCGCGCTTCGCATACGCCAGCGCCTCCTGCGCGGCCGCGCGCACCGGCAGCGCGCCGCCGGCGAACTCGCGCCGCCGCGCCGAGAACCCGATCGCCAGCGCGGCGCCGGCCAGCGCCTCGTCGAGCGTGGTCACGACACGCGCCGCTTGCAGGATATCGCTCGCACCCGAGGCGAGCGCATCGGCCTCGGGATCGGGAAAACGCTGCGGCGCCACCAGCGTAAGTTGCGCGAGCCCCATCGCCCGCATCGCCCGCGCGGAGGCGCCGATGTTGCCCGGATGGCTGGTCGCGCACAGGACGATGCGGATGCGGCTCAGCGCATCGTTATTGGCTCGTGGCTCGACGACGGATGACTCGGGTGCGTCCGTCATGCGGCGTCGAGGGCTTGGTTTGCGGGTAGAATGCGCGACGATTGTTCTTTATGCGCCGCTCGCGCGTCAGCGCAACAGCGGTGAACCCGAATGCACCCGATGCTCACTACCGCGGTCAAGGCCGCGCGCCGCGCCGGCGGCATCATCAATCGCGGCGCGCGCGATCTGGACCGTCTGGTCGTCACCGCCAAGGGTCCGAAGGATTTCGTCAGCGAGATCGACCGCGCCGCCGAAGCGGCGATCGTCGACACGCTGCACGCCACCTATCCCGACCATGCGATTCTAGCAGAGGAAGGCACCGGCGAAGGCGCGAACACGGCATCCGAGTATCTGTGGATCATCGATCCGCTCGACGGCACCACCAATTTCCTGCACGGCTTTCCGCAGTACTGCGTTTCGATCGCCTTGCAGCACAAGGGCCAGATCACGCAGGGTGTGATCTACGACCCGGTGCGCAACGATCTTTTCACTGCGACCCGCGGCCGCGGCGCATTTCTCAACGACCATCGGCTGCGCGTGTCGCGGCGGCAGCATCTGAAGGAGTGCCTGGTCGGCACCGGCTTTCCTTTTCGCGACGGCAGCGATCTGGAAACCTATATCGCGATGATGCGCGCGATGATGCAGCAGACGGCGGGCCTGCGCCGGCCCGGCTCGGCCGCGCTGGACCTGGCCTACGTCGCCGCCGGCTACTATGACGGATTCTGGGAGGTCGGGCTCAACGCCTGGGACGTCGCCGCCGGCAGCCTGTTGATCGTCGAGGCCGGCGGCCTGGTCGGCGACCTTGCCGGCGAAGGCGGCTATTTGCGCGGCGGTCAGATAGTGGCCGCGAATCCGCGGATATTCGCCCAAATGGTCAAGGTGCTGGGCCCTTTCCAGGGGTCGCTCAAAGTCGTAGGCGACAAGAAAATCTGAGGTTTAAGGCCGCCAGCCCGCCCGGCCCCGCCGGCCGCATTGTTGTTTCCTGGGAGCTAAATCCTGACAAAGGAAGGATTTGGCGCGCAATCTTCATGACAATTCCAATGTCATTGTGTACGATGGGGCGCCTGACAATGCGCGCCGCTTGGCGGCAGCCGTTGCGCTAAACATCCGGACTGGGAGCGACCGATGGTTCGACGATGGCTGCAAAGCCTTGCGCTGCTTGCCCTGCTGGGGACGATCGCCTGTGCGGCGCAAGCCGAGACGATCTCGCGCATCCGCGTGATGCTGCATCCGTACACGGCCGCGCCCGGCGCGCTCCCCGACGCCGCGCTCGCCCGCCTGCAGACGCTGGCCGGCATATCGCTGCACCTCGCCGGGACCACGCGCACCGGCGGACTCGAGCTCGATCTCGCGCAGCCGCTCGACCGTCCGACGGTCGGCGCGCTGGTTTCCCGATTGCGTTCGGATCGCAGTGTGCTCTGGGCCGAGCCGGTCTCGACCCAGACCTTGTCGCAAGTGCAATCGGTGCGCCCGAGCAGCGCGAGCACCGAGCTCGGCGACAAGCTGATGCTGCGCCTCGCCGGCGATCCTTCGCCCGACTGGTCGACGCTGCTGCCGCGCTGGAGCGCGATCGTAGGCGCGCCGCTCGCCGTCGACCACCAGATCGGCAGCATCTGGGTGCTCAAGCTGCAGGCCAAGGTCGCACAGGACAGCCTGGCGACGATGGCCTCGCTGCTGCAGACCGATCCCGTCGTGCAGTACGCCGACCCGGTGCGCCGCGCCACGGCCAAGCTCATCCCCAACGATCCGAAGTACAACGAGCAATGGTCGCTGTCGGACGCCGTCGGCGGCGTCAATGCGCCGGCCGCGTGGGATCTGCAGACCGGCAGCGTCTCGACAGTGGTCGCGGTCATCGACACCGGCATCACGCAACACCCGGAGCTCGCCGGACGGGTGCTCCCCGGGTACGACTTCATCAGCGATCCTGCCTCAGCCAACGACGGCAACGGTCGCGACAACGATGCGTCCGATCCGGGCGATGCCACCGCGGACGGCGAGTGCGGCGACGGCGCGCCCGGAGAGCCGAGCTCGTGGCACGGCACGTTCGTCAGCGGCATCATCGCGGCAAACAGCAACAACGGCGACGGCATCGCGGGCCTCAACTGGAGTGCGAAGATCCTGCCGGTGCGCGTGCTGGGCAAATGCGGCGGCACGTTCGAAGACATCACCGCGGGCGTGCTGTGGGCCGCCGGCCTTCCGGTCGCCGGCGCACCGCCGAATCCGAATCCGGCGCGCGTGATCAACATGAGCCTCGGCGGCGCCACGCCCTGCGCGCAGGCGTTGCAGGATGCGATCAACCTCGTGCTCGCGCAGGGCGTGGTGATCACCGTCGCCGCCGGCAACGAAAGCGACAATGCCTCCGACTCGGCGCCGGCGAATTGCAGCGGCGTCATCACCGTCGGCGCCAGCACCCGCGCCGGGGATCGCGCCAGCTATTCCAATTTCGGCTTCCGGGTCGACGTGTCGGCGCCCGGCGGTGACGGCGGCGACATCGACAGCCTCATCCTGTCGTTGTCCAACGATGGCAAGAGCGCCCCCGGCAATCCCGCATACGAGATCGCCGCCGGAACCAGCGCCGCCGCCCCGCACGTCGCCGGCATCGCATCGCTGATGCTCGCGCGCAATGTCAACCTGAGCCCGGGACGCGTTCTGGACATCATCAGCGGCACTTCGCGCGCCTTCACGACCGGCAGCACGTGCGGCGTGAGCCCTCTGTGCGGCGACGGCCTGATCGACGCCGGGCTCGCGATCGCCAGCACGTTCCCGGGAGACAGCGTGGCGCCGGTGGGTACCGTTCCGGTGATCGAGTACTACCGCGCGGACAAGGATCACTACTTCATGACCGCAAGCGCGGCCGAGCAGGCGTTCGTCGACACCAGCCTGGCGGGCACGTTCCAGCGCACCGGGGAACTGTTCTACGCATGGCTCGATCCCGCGCTCGCGCCGGCCGACGCGGTGCCGGTATGCCGGTTCTACAGTCCGCTGCCGCTGATCGACTCGCACTTCTACACGGCGTTTCCCGACGAATGCAATTTTGTCATTTCGCATTGGCCGAATGTCTGGCTGCTGGAGAGCCGCGCCGCGTTCTACGTCGTGCCGGTCGATGCGCTGGGGAATTGCCGCGCCGGATTGCTGCCGGTCTATCGTTTCTTCGACAACCGCAACGATGCCAATCACCGGCATACGATCGATTTGTCGGTGCGGCGCGCGATGCTCAATCGCGGCTGGGCGCCGGAAGGCGTCGGTCCGAACGCCGTCGCGTTCTGCACGCCGATCTGACGCAGCGCCAAGCGTTTGCCGGAACGAAAAAGCGAGCCTCGAGGCTCGCTTTTTTTTTGCCCCAACCGCGCCGGCGCGTTCAGGCCGCGGCGGCGCTGTGGCCGTGCGGCTTTTGCGCGGCCAGCGTATCGAGCGCCGCGCTGACGGCGCGGTCGAACAAGGGCACCGGCTCGACGATCAAGGTCGCCTTGCCCGCGCCCAGCTGCCAGGCGAGATCTTCCGGGGTTGCGACAATGGCGCGCGAGCGCTCGCGCGTGGTGAACAGATATTTGCTGCGCATCGGGCTGATCCACGACAGACGCGCGTTGACGGTCTTGTCCCCGCGTCCGAACGCGAGCCACGTGCCGACGACCATTTCAGCGACGAAGTCGTGCACGTTCGCGATTCGCGGCGCCGGTGCGGCCGCGCCGACGGGGACAGCGGCGTCGGCGTTGGCGGCGATCGCAGCAGGCGGCTGCGCATCGTCCGCAGTCTCGGCGCTCGCCGGCTTGATCGCCGCCATGTGCAATTGATACATCGCGTCGAGCAAGGGCTTGACGCGCTCGTCGCCGACGTTGACGGCCGCGGCGCCGGCGCGCAGGTTGCGGATCATCCCCGGCACCAGCTTGGCGAGCCGGGCTTTTTGGGCAGTGCGCTCTTTCGCCGTCAGGCTCCACAGCAGGTCGTCGAGCGTACGCACGCCGCGGCGCCACTCGTCGCTGCTGGTGCCCTGGGCCAGACGCACGCTGGTCAGATAGTCGGCCCAGATGGTCTCGCTGAACGAGCGCACGTCGAACGGCACGTCGAGGCCGGAAAGCTTGTCGCGGATCAGCGCGCGGACGGCAGAGCGATCGGCCTCGCCCTCCTCGGCAGCGAGCGCGGCGGCGACTTCGGTACCGAGCGCACCCGCGCCTTTTTGCGTCTCGGCATCGACGAATTCCTGGACCTTGCGATCGGCGATGTCGAAGACGCCGACATCGACCTGGAAATCGCGGCAGACCTCCTCGATCACACCGGCCGCCGTCAGCTCGAATGCGGCGCGGTAGCCGGCGTCGCCGGTCGCGCCGATCGCGGCGCCCGCGAGATGGTCGAGCAATCGCCGGGCGGGATGCTTGCGGTCGGAGAAAAAGCTGCGGTCGAGCAGCGCCGTCTTCAGGATCGGAACCTGCAGGCGGGTGAACAGGCTGCGCAGCTCCTCGGGTATCGACGGATCGCGGAAGATGTAGTCGAACAGCAGCCCGATCACATCCATCGTGATCTTGTCGGTCGAGCTCACGACCTTGTCGTCGATCGCCGCCCGGATGAACGGGATGCGGTTCATCGCAGCGGCGCGGGTCGCGGCATCGACGGATGAAGCTTCGGCCGCGTGGTGGTCGGATCCCGGATCGACTCGCTGCCACCGGTCGAGGACGGCGACGGCGGCGGACAAGGATCCGATCGCCATCAGCGGATCCACCTGCGGCAGACCGGACACGTCGGCCGCGGGCGCGCTGCCGGCCTCGGGCGACTGCAAGGCCCGGGCGAGGTCGGCTATGTACGGATTGAGGGCGGCCGCCAGCGCCGCCGCCGGTGCGGTATCGATCGAAGGCGGCCCCGGAGCCACGGTCGGCGGTCCGTACGGACCGGCAGGCGCTGCTTCCGCGGGTCGCGCGCCGCCGGGCGGCATGGAGCCCTCCCTCGGCGCTTCGGCCCTGGGCAAATCCTTGAGCGTGGTCGGCGTGCCCGCCGACGCCGCGGGAACCGCGATGCCCAGCGCCAGCAATTCATCGGCCGCGGCCGGGCGTCCCTCCTTGAACAGCCGCAGGAAGGTCGGCAGCAATTCGGCGTCGTCGCGCGGCCGCAGCTCGCTGCGCGCGCGAAGCTGCGCCTTGATCTCGGGCAGCACCTGGTGGTCGGCCAGGTAGCGATTGACCTTGATGAAGCTTTTGTTGATGCCCAGCGTCACGTCGGACAGCAGCCGCTCCATCAGCGGCCGCCAGACGCGCGGATTCGGGTACAGCGCGCGCGATGACAGTCCGATCGCATCGAGCACGTAGTCGGGCGAGAACGGATTGTCGACGTCGCGCATTCGCGGTTCGCCCAGCAGCGCTCCGACACGCAGGTCGATCGCGTCGAGCTCGCGCTTGGTCAGCCTGTACAGGAACTGAGTGCTGGTCGTGAGCGAAGCCTGTTTTTCGTGATCGAAGGTGTTGAGGACCCGCAGCGTTGTCAGCGACGCGTCGAAATCCGGCCGGCGCCCCTGCCGTCGCGTGCCGCCGAGCCGCCGCTCGAACAGATCGCTCAGCGTCTGGCCGAAGCGCTCGATCCATTGTCCGCGCTTGCTGCGGAAGTCGGCGACGTCGGCCTCGCTGACGAACGTGTTGTGCTCGAACAGATCGTTGGTCGTCTCGATCGACACATGGACCAGCGCGGTCAACCCGGTCTTGAACTCGGCAAAGCATTCGCGCAGCAGCGCCTGGGCGTCGTCTCGCGACAGCAGCAGGTTGCCGTCGGCGTCGGTCGCAGGCGAAGGCGCTGGCTGCGTCGGGGCGAGATCGGCCATGGTCGTCTGGGCGAAATCCGGGCAACGGACGCATGCCCGGGGTCCAAAGCCAGCGATGCCGTCGAAGGCCCGCTTCGCCCGAACAGCGCCCTCGCGAGGGTGCTCGAATGCTAACGGCCTTTGCCCGCTTTGGCGAGCGCACCGCGACGATCGTGTCGATGTCGGGGACCGAAGGCGACCGACAAGGAGCGTCGGCAGCGAGGGGCCCGGACGGACCTTGCGCTTAGCCGTCGTCACCTGACAACATGTATGCTGCAAGCGCCGCCGGCGCCCGATTCCCTACTTGCTCGCGGCCATCTTGCTGATCAGCTCGAGCACCCGCCAGCTGTCGTGCTCTTTTTCGTAGAAGTACGTGGCGCCCAGCGAATAACTCAGGCTGCCGCACTCGGCGGCGGTGTGGTTGGTCAGGACGACCTTGGTCGCGCTGCGCGCCTTGCCGCTTCGCTGCAGCGCTTCCAGCACCTCGAAGCCGCTGCCCGATTCCAGCGTCACATCGACCAGGATCAGGTCGGCGTCGACGCGCGACAAATCGGCGATCGCCTGCTCGGCGTTGTCGCTGTGCCCGACGAGCTCGCCCCCCGCCGATTCGACGGCCGCTGCGAGCAGCCGGGAAAAGATCGGCGAGTCTTCGATCATGTAGACGTGCAGCGCGCCCGAAGCTTCGCTCATACCCATCGCCATCGTGTCCGGCGTTTTGCCGACATTGCCGCGCCACCCGCAGGGTCTGGGGGGCTGACACAAGTATGGCGCCGCGCTCCACGAATGCATGTAGGAATATCGGACGACATAAGTCGGACTCTTGCTGAAAATCGAGGCCCATCCGCCGAACGAGGCAAATCCCGCTTGCTTCGTTAGGCCGGCGCGACGCCCCTAGCCACAAGGCATTCCGTCGCGCGCTAGGCCGCCGCGGCGTCGGCGATGACCGAGTCGAGTATTTTCTGGAGCTCGACGGGCTCGAGCGGCTTGACCAGGTGATAGTCGAATCCAGCCTCGCTCACGCGCCGGCGATCCTCGTCCTGTCCGTAGCCGGTGAACGCCACCAGGATCAGCGACCGGCCGGTCGCCGATTTTCGCAACTGCGCGGCGACTTCGTAGCCGTTCATCTTGGGCAAGCCGATATCGAGCAGGACGACCTTGGGTTGAAACTCGGCCACGGCGGTGACCACCGACGGTCCGTCGTACAGCGTGCGGACGTCATGTCCCCAGGCTTCGAGCAGCGCCGCCAGCGTATCGGCCGAGTCGCGATTGTCGTCGACGATCAATACCCGGCTCGGGCGGCGGGCGGGCGTGACCGCGGCGGCCGGCTGAGTCTCGGGCGGCACCGCCGACTGCGCGAGCGCCGGGATGCTGATGGCGAATTCGCTGCCGCGACCCGGCCCTTCGCTGTGCACGGAGACGGTGCCGCCATGCAGCGACACCAAGCGTTTGACCAGCGTCAGCCCGATGCCCAGGCCGCCCTCGCTTCGATCGAGCGACCGCTCGCCCTGGACGAACAGGTCGAACACTCGTGGAATCAGCTCGGGCGCCATGCCGATTCCCGAATCCTTGACCCGGATGACCGCGAACGTGCCTTCGCGCGCGACATCGACGTCGATCTTGCCGCCGGGCGGCGTGTACTTGATCGCATTGGTAAGCAGGTTCATGACGGCTTGCGACAGCCGCGTCAGGTCGCCGTCGACGACGAGAGCTTGCGGCGACAACCGGACGTCCAGCGTGTGCCTGGAGGCATCCGCAAGCGGACGGGTCGCCTCGACCGCGCGCTGCACCGCGGCGTTGACGTGAATCGGCTCTATGTGCAGCGCGATCTTTCCGCTGCTGATCCGGCCGATGTCGAGCAAGTCATCGACCAGCCGCGTCAGTTGGGTCAGCTGGCGGTCGATGACGCTGCGCGCCCACTCGTGGGTCGAATCGCCATCCGACTGGACGCGCATCAGGTCGAGTGCGTTGCGAATCGGCGCCAGCGGATTGCGCAGCTCGTGTCCGAGCATCGCGAGAAATTCGTTCATCTTGCGCTCGCTCTGCTCCAGCGCAACGACGCGTCTGCGCTCGGTCATGTCGCGGGTCACTTTGGCAAAGCCGCGCAAGCGGCCGCTGGAATCGAACAGCGCCGTGATGATGACGTTGGCCCAGAACGCCGTCCCGTCCTTGCGCAGGCGCCAGCCTTCGTCCTCGAACCGGCCGACGCGCGCGGCGACTTCGAGCTCCATCTGCGGCACCTTGGCGTCGATCGACTCCTGCGGATAGAAGCGCGAGAAATGCTCGCCGATGATTTCCTCGGCCTTGTAGCCCTTGATGCTTTCCGCCCCCGCGTTCCAGCTGGCGATCCTTCCTTCCGGATCGAGCATGAACACCGCATAGTCGCGGATACCGCCCACCAGCAGACGGAACTTCTCCTCGCTGCGCCGCAGCTCGTCCTCGAGCTTGGTGCGCACGACGATGTCCTGCCGCAGCGCCTCATTCGCCTGCTCGAGCTCCTGCGTTCGAAGGCTCACGCGCATCTCCAGCTCATCGCGCGCCTGGTGCAACGCCTGCGTCGCGCGCCGGCGCTGACCGACGACCGCGCTCAGCACGAAGCCCGTGATCGCAACGATGCTCACGAACGCGAGGAGCAGCAGGAGCGAGCCGTTGACCGAGGCCGAAACGAACGGACCGCGGCCGACGATCGTATAGACGACGGCTATCGCGGACAAAGCGGTGATGGCGGCCGAGACTTCGAGCTGGTCGAAACGCAACGCGGCCCAGATGATCAGTGGAAAGGTCAGCAGCAGCAGTGCGGGCGAAAACCCGAGCGAGGCCACGCCGCTGCCGAAGACGATATAGCCGGCCGCCGCCAGCACCAGCGCAAAGAGCGTCCCTTCGATTTTTTTCGAGGCCGACAGGCCCCGCGACGGGCGCGCCGTCCAGAACAGGATCGCCGGCGCGAACACGATAATGCCGGTCACGTCGCCCTGCCACCACGTCCACCAGTTGGTGGCGAATTCGGGCATGCCCTTTGGGCCGGCCAGCGCGATGGCGCCGACGCCGATCGTCGCCGACACCGCCGAAGTCGCAGCGGCGACCGCGACGAACTTGAACACGTCCTCGCCGCTTTCGAAACGCTCGGGAACGCCGATCGAGCGGCGGATCAGCGCTGCCGCCGCCAACGCCTCGAGCGCGTTGCCCGTCCCGATCAGGATAGCGGCCACACCCGAGTCGTTCACGGTCAGGTTGGCCAGCGCGGCGCCGAGCCAGACACCGGGCCACAGCCGGTTGCCGGCGAGCAGCATGGCGGCTACCGCAAGGCCCGACGGCGGCCACACCGCGGTGGCGTAACCGGGCGGGATCGCGAGCAGCAGCGAGAGCTTGGCGACGACGAAATAAATTGCCGCGAGCACACCGACCCGTGCTGCGTACGTAAGCGGCCGCCTGGAAATCGCGAGCTGATGCACCCGCATTCCTCCTGTCGATATTGCGAGCAGAGCGGGGCGAATTGTAGCGCGCGTGACCGATTTTGGATGCGGGTGCCGAGGTAGGCTCGCGTAGGACAAGCACCTACATCGGCGCACGCTTCTGGCAGCGCAGGCGCGCCGGAGTCCGCTCGGCTTGGGCGATAATGCGCGGGCTCAGGCTCTCCGCACCGCCGGCCCCCGGGGACGAACGCATGGATCTCGACTACTCGCCCGACGAACGCGTATTTCGCGATGAGGTGCGGGTATGGCTGCGCGATCATCTGCCGGCCGCAATGCGCGACAAGGTCGTGCGCTACGCGCCGCTCGGTCGCGATGACCTCATCGGCTGGCACCGGATCCTGGCGCAGCAGGGATGGATCGCCCCTTCCTGGCCGCGCGAATGGGGCGGCACCGGCTGGAACGCCGTGCAGCGCTATATCTTCGAGGAGGAATGCGGTTACGCCGGCGCGCCGCCGCTGATTCCGTTCGGGCTGGCGATGTGCGCGCCCGTCCTGCTCGAGTTCGGCAGCGAAGCGCAGAAGCGGCGCTTCCTGCCGCGCATCTACCGCGGCGACGATATCTGGTGCCAGGGCTATTCCGAGCCAGGCTCGGGCTCCGACCTGGCTTCGCTGCGCACCTCCGCCGTGCGGCGCGGCGATCGCTACGTCGTCAACGGCCAGAAGACCTGGACGACGATCGCGCACCTGGCCGACTGGATCTTCTGCCTGGTCCGCACCGACGCCGCGCTCGAGCGCAAGCAGGACGGCATCTCGTTCCTCCTGATCGACATGAAGACGCCGGGTATCACCGTGCGGCCCCTGCCGCTGATGGACGGCCGGCATGAAGTCAACGAAGTATTCTTCGCCGACGTCGAGGTTCCGTTCGAGAACCGCGTCCACGACGAGGGCAAGGGCTGGACCGTTGCCAAGTACCTGCTCGGGCACGAGCGCATGAACACCGCGCGCATCGGCACGTCGAAGCGCGAGCTCGAGCGTCTCAAGGCATTCGCCGCGGCGCAGACGAAGAATGGCGCGCCGCTCATCCAGGATCCGCGCTTTCGCGACAAGCTCTCGCGCGTCGAAATCGAATTGATGGCGCTGGCGATCACCAACCTCCGTTTTCTCGACCAGCTCCGCGGCGGCCGCGCACCGGGGGCCGAGGTTTCGATGCTCAAGATCAAGGGCACCGAGATCCAGCAGGCGCTGGCCGAGCTGATGCTCGAAGCCGGCGGCCCGCTCGCGCAAGTCCTGGGGCCGGTCCACCCGGCCGACAACGATGCGCCGACCGACGACTTCCTCGCCGCGCTGGCGCCGCGCTACTGCAACATGCGCAAGACGACGATCTATGCCGGGTCGAACGAAATTCAGCGCAATATCATCGCCCGGCACGCGCTCGGGCTCTGAAGCGGCGATGAACTTCGATCCCAGCGAAGAACAACGGCTGCTCGCCGCGTCGATCGAGCGCTTCGTCGCGCGCGACTACGCGTTCGAGGCGCGGCGCCGGATCGTTGCCTCCCCCGAGGGATACAGCCAGGACGTGTGGCGAACGATGGCGGAGCTCGGCCTCCTCGGACTGCCGCTGCCCGCCGCGTATGGCGGCTTCGGCGGCGGCGCGATGGACACGGTGAGCCTGATGCGGGCGATCGGCGGCGCGCTGATCGTCGAGCCGTGGCTCGCGACCGTCGCGCTGGGCGCGCAGTTGATCGCCCGCGGTGGCGATGAAGAACTGCGCGACGGATCGCGCGAGGAACAGCGGCAGCGCATCCTGCCCGCCGTCGCGGAAGGGAGGCTCAAGCTCGCCTTCGCGCATGCGGAAGGCATTTCGCGCTACACGCTGGCGCAGGTCGCCACGCGTGCCCGGCCGGCCGCCGGCGGCTGGGTGATCTCGGGCAGCAAGCGCGCGGTCCTGCACGGCGCCGGCGCGGACCTCCTGGTCGTCTCGGCGCGGACCAATGGCCGTGACAGCGATAGCGAAGGCCTGAGCCTCTTCACCGTCGAACGCGACGCGCCCGGCGTCGCGATCACCGCGCTGCGCATGCTCGACGGGACGCGCGCGGCCGACGTCGCGTTCGACCAGGTTCACGTGCCCGCGCGGGCGCTGGTCGGCACGGCAGGCGCTGCTCTGCCGCTGATCGAGGAAGTCGTCGACTTCGCCACCGCCTTGGTCTGCGCCGAAGCGGTCGGCGCAATCGAGTCGGCCAACGCTGCCACACTCGACTACCTGAAGACCCGCAAGCAATTCGGCGTCGCCATCGGATCGTTCCAGGCGCTGCAGCACCGGATGGTGGACATGGCGATCGAGTACGAGCAGGCGAAATCGATCGCGCTTCTCGCCTGCTCGGCGGTCGATACCGAGCGTGACGCCGCCGCGCGCTCTCGCACCGTGTCCGCCGCCAAGGCAAGGATCGCCGACGCCTGCCGCAAGATCAGCCAGGAATCGATCCAGCTGCACGGCGGCATGGGGATGAGCGAGGAGGTCAAGGTGAGCCACACGTTCCGGCGCCTCACTGCGATCGCTCAGCAGTTCGGCAACGCCGAGCACCATCTCGAGCGTTTTGCGGCACTTTCCTGACATCAGACTTCCAGCCACTCCTTGCGCACCGCGTGACTGGCGCGAAGCGCTCGCGCGTCGCCTTCGAACACGATGCGTCCCTGCCCCATCACGTACAGTCGATGCGAGATCGCCAGCGCGATCGTCAGCTTCTGCTCGATCAGCAGTATCGCCACCCCCCGCGCGGCGATCTGATCGAGCAGCCGGCGGACCTGCTCGACCAGCCGCGGCGCGAGCCCCTCGGTCGGTTCGTCGACCATGATCAGGTCCGGATCGCCCATCAGCGTGCGGCAGATCGTCAGCATCTGCTGCTCGCCGCCCGAGAGGACCCCGCCGGGTGCGTCGAGGCGCGCGCGCAGCATCGGGAACATCGTCAGCACGTCGTCGATCGTCCAGCGCCCCGGCGCGCGTGCCGACTTCAAACCGAGCAGCAGATTTTCGCGCACCGACAGCGCCGGAAAGATCTCGCGATCCTCGGGCACATAGCCCAAGCCGAGGCGCGCGATCTTGTGCGGCGGCAGGCCGTCGATGCGCGCGCCGCGAAAACGGACGCTGCCGACCGGCGGCACGAGGCCGATGATCGTCTTGACGACCGTCGACCGACCGGCGCCGTTGCGCCCCAGCAGGCTCACGATCTCCCCGCCGCCGACCCGGAACGTCACGCCCTGCAGGATATGGCTCTTGCCGTAGTAGGCATGGAGGTCGTCGACTTCAAGCATCGGGCAGCGTCCCCAGGTACGCCGCCTGCACGGCCGCGTTGTCGCGTATGCGCTCGGGCGCATCGGTGGCGATGATTTCGCCGTAGACCAGCACCGAGATCCGGTTGGCCAAGCCGAACACGACGCTCATGTCGTGCTCGACGATCACCAGTGTCCGCCCCTCCGACACTCTGCGGATCAGCGCCACCGCCTGATCGGCCTCGCCCCGGCTCATGCCGGCGGTCGGCTCGTCGAGCAGGATCACCTGCGCTCCGCCGGCGATCGTGATGCCGATCTCCAACGCGCGTTGCTCGGCATAGGTCAGCACGCCGGCGGGCTCGTCTTTCCGCGCCGTGAGGCCGATGTGTTCGAGAGTGGCGAGCGCGCATTCGCCGGCGTCGCGCAGCGCATCGGCGTTGCGCCAGAAGCAATAGCGGTAACCGAGCGACCAGAGCACGCTGCAGCGCAGATTCTCGAAAACGGACAACCGCGGGAAAATGTTGGTGACCTGGAAGCTTCGCGCCAGGCCGCGCCGGTTGATCGCGTACGGACGCGCGCCGGCGATTTCTTCGCCGTCGAGCCGGATCGAGCCGCGGCTGGGCGCGTAGCGGCCGCTGATCAGGTTGAACAGCGTCGATTTGCCCGCGCCGTTGGGGCCGATGATCGCGTGCCGCTCGCCGCGCGCGATGCCGAGCGAAACGCCGCGGATGATCTCGGTGGCGCCGAAGCGCTTTTCGACGCCGCGAAGCTCGAGCGCATACGCCGCTGCCATCGTCATGCCCGCGCCGCGGCGCGCTCCCAGGCCGAAGCCACCACGGGGACCACCGCGCGAAAGAGCAGCAGTCCCCCGACCAACGCGACGGCGGCGACGATCCACGGCGACGACGACGCGGCATCGAGCGGCATCCACAGCAGGCGCATGCGCGTGCCAAGCTCGGGCTGGGTCGACAGGCGGTAGCCCATCTCGATCGCCAGTATCGCGCCGCCCGCCATCAGCGCCAGCGGCACCAGCGCGACGCCGTACGCCGCCAGCACGCCCGCCAGCGCCCGCGGGCGCGCGACTCGGCGATGCATGACGATCAGGCCGGCGAGCCCGGACGGCGCGTACAGGATCATGACGATGAAAAACACGCCGAGATAGAGCAGCCACGCCGATGTGTAGTCGGACAGGCTGCTCTGCAACCAGGTGATGACGATCGCGCCCAGGATCGGCCCGATGAAGTACGCGGCGCCGCCGATGTAGGCCATGATCAGCACGGTGCCCGAGCGCTGCGCGCTGACGGCGTCGGCCGAGACGATTTCGTAATTGATCGCATGCAGGCCGCCGGCGAGTCCGGCGAAGAGGCCCGCCATCGCGAAAGCGATGAAGCGCACGCGCCGCGTGTTGTAGCCGACGAATTCCGCGCGCTCGGGATTGTCGCGCACCGCGTTGCACATGCGCCCCACCGGTGTGCGGGTGAACGCGAACATCGCCAGCGCCGCCGCCACGGTCCACAGCAGCACCGCGTAGTACACCTGCAGCTGCGACCCCAGCGGAAATCCGAAATCGACCGTCGCGCGCGTGCGGCTGGCGGTGATCCCCTCTTCCCCGCCGAAAATGCCCGGCAGCATGAACGTCGCTGCATAGACGAGCTCGCCGACGCCCAGCGAAATCAGCGCGAATATCGTTCCCGCCCGCTTGGTGGTGACGGCGCCGAAGATCACGCCCGCGAGCAATCCTCCGGCCGCGCCCGCCAGAGGCACCAGCAGCATCGGCACCGGCAAGCCGTGGTTGATCGCGCGCATCAGGCCGATCGCGGCGTAGCCGCCGAGGCCGAAGTACACGGCGTGGCCGAACGACAACAGGCCGGTCTGGCCGAACAGCAGGTTGAACGACAGCGCGAACACCGCCGCGATCCCCATCTGGGTCAGCAGCGAGCGGCCGAAATCGGATTGGAATCCGGGCAGATACGGCAGCGCGACGAGCAAGGCGACGGCGGCGAGCAACAGCCAGGCGCGACGGCCGGGGACAGCGGACCGGGCGCCGCGCTCCCCGGTGGCCGTCGCTCCGCTCATCGTACGGCCTGCACGGTCGCGAGCTCATTGGCCGATGAGCCCGCGGCGGTGCCCCCAACGGGGACGCCACTCGCGGCGCGACGCCCGGCGCCGCTCATACGTCGCGGGTGCCGAGCAGGCCCCGCGGCCGCACGATCAGCATCAGCACCAGCAGCAGGTAGGGAACGATAGGCGCGGCGGTGGCGAGCTTGATCGCCAGGAGCTCGTAGACCGGCGAGCCGCGCGAGACGATGACGCCAAGCGTGCGGAACAGATCCAGCAGCGAATAGTCGACCGCGACGGCGAAGGTCTGCAGAATGCCGATCAGCATCGACGCGATCAGCGCCCCCGAGAGCGACCCGAGGCCGCCGACGACGACGACGACGAACACGATCGGCCCGATCGCATGCGCCAGTGTGGGCTGGGTCAGCAGCATGAAGCCGCCGATGACGCCGGCGAGCCCGGCCAGCGCGCTGCCGACGGCGAACACCAGCACGAACACCCCCGGAACATCGTGGCCGAGCGCGCTCAGCATCTTCGGATGCGTCAGCGCGGCCTGGATCACCAGGCCGATCCGCGTCTTTTTCAGCGCGAGGTACAGGAACGCGAACATCGCCAGCGAGATCAGCATCATCAATCCCTTGTACGCCGGGAAGGTGCTGCCGAAGACGTGGAACAGCGGAAAGTCGATGACCGCCGGCACCGCGTTGGCCACTGCGTTGCGTCCCCAGACCATCGTCACCAGTTCCTCGATCAGGTAGGCGAGCCCGAACGTGAACAGGATTTCCGCGACGTGGCCGCGGGCGTGCACGCGCGAAAGGCCGTAACGCTCGATCGCCGCACCGACGACGCCGCAGAGCAGCGGCGCCACGACCAGCGCCGGCCAGAACCCGACCCAGCGTCCGAGCTGGAACGACAGATAGGCGCCCAGCATGAACAGGCTGGCGTGGGCGAAATTCAGCACGCCCATCATGCTGAAGATCAACGTGAGACCCGACGAGAGCATGAACAGCAGCAGTCCGTAGACGACGCCGTTCAGCAGCGAGACGGTGACGAGCTCGAGCATGCGCTCAAGTCAATCGCGCCGCCGCGGCGGCGCGCGTTGCGTCAGCGGATCGGGCGCGCCGGCCCGGTCACTTCGGCCGTTCCATCTTGCAGGTCGTCGGCAGCGCGGTCGCCTTGCCTTCCACCTTGGCGTCGGTCTTCCAGCCGAGTCCCGATCCTTCGCTGTCGTATTTGACGTTCCGGGCCAGGGTCGAGACGAACAGCGGCTGCAGCAGCTGGTGATTGTCGGCGCGCATTTCGACCTCGCCGAGCGCGGTCGTCATCTTCATGCCTTCCAACGCGCGCGCCACCTTGACCGGATCGTTGGACTGCGCCTTTTTTGCCGCCGCGGCGAACATGTCCCACATCGTCTTGGCGCGCCAGTAGGCGTACTCGTTTTCCTTGCCCGGATAGCGTTTGCTGAACGCGGCGACCGTCGCATCGAGCTCGGGCGCGGCATTGCGGTGCCATTCCGACACCTGTTTCAGCGCGTCGACGCCCGCTTCGCCGATCGCGGTGACCGCGCCCGGGCTGCCGCCGTAATAGGTTTCCCAGTTGACCTTGAGTCCCGCGTCCTTCCCGGCCTTGATCAGCAGCACCATGTCGTTGCTCCAGTTGCCGGTGATCACGGTGTCGGCGCCGGCTGCCTTGATCTTGGCGACGTATGGCGAAAAGTCGTTGACCTTCTGCAGCGGATGCAGCTCGTCGCCGACGATCTTGATGTCGGGCCGCGACTCGGCGAGCATCTTGTTGGCCGCCGCCGCGACCGCCTTGCCGAACGAATAATCCTGGTTGATCAGGTAGACGCGCTGGACCTTCTTGTCGCGCGCAATCACGTCGGTCAGCGCGGCCATTTTCATGTCCGCGTCGGCGTCGAAGCGGAAATGCCAGAAGTTGCACTTCTCGTTGGTCAGCGCGGGATCGACCGCCGCGTAGTTCAAATACAGCACTTCCTTGCCCGGATTGCGCTCGTTGTGCTTCTGCACCGCGTCGGTGATCGCCAGTGCGACCGAGCTGCCGTTGCCCTGGACGACATAGCGCGCGCCCTCGTCGAGCGCGCGCTTGAGCTGGATCAGCGATTCCTGCGGATTGACCTTGTTGTCGTACGACAGAAGCTCGAGCTTCTCGCCGTTGAGGCCGCCCGCCGCGTTGATCGCGTCGATGTAGAACTGATGCGTTTTCTGCGCCAGAATGCCGGTGGCCGCGCCACCCCCCGACAGCGGATCGATGAAGGCGATCTTCACGTCCGCCGCCGCGGGCCCGGCAAGGCAGGCGATCGTGAAGCCCAGCGCAAGGATGCGGCGCGTGCAAGCGTTCATGGTTCCTCCAGTGTTTATGCGGTTCATGCTGCGTTGCTGGATAGCGGGCGCTCCGGACGGATGCTAACGGTCCGGGTTGCGCCTTACAAGCCGCCGCGAATCCGCGGCGATGCTGCAGCGCAGCACGCCGACGAAGGGAATGAAGGAGAGTATCGATGCTCGGTCTGATGATGCGCTGGCCGCTGACAATTTCGTCGTTGATCCGGCATGCCGATCAGTGTCACGGCGACACCGAAATCGTTTCGCGCACGATCGAAGGACCGATTCATCGTTACACCTATCGCGACGCCCACACCCGCGCGCGGCGGCTGGCCAACGCACTGGGCCGGCTGGGCGTCGTCCCCGGCGAGCGCGTCGCGACGCTGGCGTGGAACGGCTATCGCCATTTCGAGCTCTATTACGCCGTGTCGGGTGTCGGCGCGATCATCCACACGATCAACCCGCGGCTCTTTCACGACCAGCTGACGCACATCGTCAACCACGCCGGGGATCGCCTGGTCTTTTTCGATTTGACGTTCCTGCCGCTGGTCGAGAAGCTCGCGCCGGTCTGTCCCGGCGTCACGACCTGGATCGCGCTGACCGATCGCGCGCACATGCCATCCTCGTCGCTGAAGCTCGCCTGCTACGAGGAGCTCGTCGGCGCCGAGCGCGACGACTACCGGTGGCCCGAGCTCGACGAGGAAACGGCGGCGGGACTGTGCTACACGTCGGGCACGACCGGCAATCCGAAGGGCGTGCTGTTCAGTCATCGCTCGACGGTGCTGCACGCGATGGCGGTCTGCCTGCCCGACGCCAAAGGCTATTCCGCGGAGAGCGTCATCCTGCCGATCGTCCCGATGTTCCACGTCAACGCCTGGGGGATTCCCTACTCGGCGCCGCTGGTCGGCGCGAAGCTCGTGTTTCCGGGCGCGGGCCTCGACGGCAAGAGTTTGTACGAATTGTTCGAAAGCGAAGGCGTCAAATCGTCGGCCGGCGTGCCGACCGTCTGGCTGGGGCTGATCCAATACATGAAGCAGAACAATCTCAAGTTCTCGACCTTTAAGCAGACGACGATCGGCGGGTCGGCTTGCCCGGCGGCGATGATGCGCACCTTGCGCGACGATTTCGGCGTCAGCGTCGCGCATGGCTGGGGCATGACCGAGATGAGCCCCGTCGGGACGATAGGCAGCCCGAAGGCCAAGCACCTTCGCCTCTCGGCCGATGAGCGTCTTGCGCTGTCGCTGAAGCAGGGTCGCCCCCTGTACGGCGTCGAGATGAAGATCGTCGATGCGCAAGGGCACGAGCTGCCGCGCGACGGCGTCGCGACCGGCGACGTGATGGTCAGGGGTCCGTGGGTCATGCGCGACTATTACAAGAACGACCAGCCGAGCCCGCTGTCGGCCGACGGCTGGTTCCCGACCGGCGACGTCGGATCGATCGATCCGGACGGCTATCTGCAGATCACCGATCGCTCGAAGGACGTCATCAAGTCAGGCGGCGAATGGATCAGCTCGATCGAGCTCGAGAATGTGGCCATCGGGCACCCCGGCGTGGTCGAGGCGGCGGTGATCGGCGTGTTTCATCCGAAGTGGAACGAGCGCCCACTGCTGCTGGTGGTCAAGAAGCCGGGAGCGAGCCTCACCCGCGACGAGATGCTCAAGTTCTACGAGGGCAAGATCGCCAAGTGGTCGACGCCCGACGACGTCGTGTTCGTCGATGAGCTGCCGCATACGGCGACGGGCAAGCTATCGAAGAAGGTCCTGCGGGAGAACTACAAGAACTATTCCTTGCCGACTGGTTAGACGCCGCTCGCAAAATCGTTCGAGCCGGCTGCGACGTCGCAGCGACGGATCGAGCGCTGGCTCCGTCATCTCTCAATACCCTGCCGCCCGGCAGCGGCTGCCCGCGCCAGCGCACGGCCAGCGGATAGGGATGCTTGAGTTTGTAGGCCACAGCGGTCATCACCTTGGCCAGCGACGGGGGTGCCCCAAGTATCGGACCGTCGCGCCGAGCGTGTCGTCCACTATTGATGCCGATCAAATGGACGCTCGACTGCGCTGGCTATAGTCCCCCCTGCTCGCTCTGCAACGACGCAGCAGTCAAAAGGGACCCGCGATTCATGACCTTCACTAGACAGGCGCTTTCGGTGCTGATCGTCAGCACGCTGGCGTTTACCGTGTGCTTCATGGTGTGGATGATGTTCGGAGTGATCGGCATTCCGATCAAAAAGACGCTTGGCCTCAACGCCACGCAGTTCGGCCTGCTGACCGCTACGCCGGTGCTGACCGGTTCGCTGATCCGGGTGCCCCTGGGCATGTGGACCGACAAGTTCGGCGGCCGCATCGTGATGTTCAGCCTGCTGTTGGTATGCGTCATACCGATCTGGCTGATCGGCTACGCCACCGAATACTGGCAATTCCTCGTACTCGGATTGTTTGTCGGCCTCGCCGGCGGCTCATTCTCGGTCGGCACACCGTACGTCGCGCGCTGGTTTCCGCGACAGCGGCAGGGATTCGCGATGGGCGTGTTCGGCGCGGGTAATTCCGGTGCCGCGGTCAACAAGTTCATCGCCCCCGCGCTGGTGGTCGCGTTCGGCTGGGCAATGGTGCCGCAGGTCTATGCAGCGATCATGCTGGGCACTGCGGTGCTGTTCTGGATGTTCAGCCATTCCGATCCGGGCCACCTGGTCGACTCGAGGGTCACCTGGCGCAAGCAGCTCGAGGCGCTGAAAGACCCGAAGGTCTGGAAATACTGCCAGTACTACTCGATCGTGTTCGGCGGCTACGTGGCAATGAGCCTCTGGATGGTTCAGTACTACGTCGGGGAATTCGGATTCGACATCCGCGCCGCCGCGCTGCTCGCGGCCTGCTTTTCGCTGCCCGGCGGCGTTCTGCGCGCGGTGGGCGGATGGCTATCCGACAGGGTCGGCGCGCATGCGCTCACCTGGTGGGTCATGTGGGTCAGCTGGATCTGTCTGTTCCTGCTTTCGTACCCGCAGACCGATCTGACGATCCTCTCGGTCGACGGGCCGAAGACGTTCCACATAGGACTCAACGTCTGGTTCTTTACCTTGCTGCTCTTTGTGCTCGGCATCACATGGGCCTTCGGCAAGGCATCGGTATTCAAGTACATCTCCGACGAATATCCGGACAACATCGGTGTCATTTCGGGCATCGTCGGGCTGGCCGGCGGCCTTGGCGGTTTCGTACTGCCGATCATGTTCGGTGCGCTGATGGACCTCACCGGCATCCGCTCGAGCGCGTTCATGCTGATGTATGGCGTCGTGTGGGTGTCGCTGATCTGGATGTACTGGACCGAGGTCCGAACCACGCAACTCATGGGAGCCAAGGCCGTCGCGTTCCGATTGCGCGGATAGCCTCCCATCCACCAAGGACAACCATGAGTATCGCCAATCCCGCACTCAAGACTTCACCTGCGCCGCGGACAGGCAACCGGGTCGACATCGCCGACTGGCGTCCGGAGGACAGCGAATTTTGGGAGAGCACGGGCAAAAGGATCGCCTATCGCAATCTCTACATTTCGGTGCCGGCTCTGCTGTGCGGCTTCGCCGTCTGGGGCATGTGGGGAATCATTACCGTCCAGATGCTCAATCTCGGATTTCCATTCAGCAAGGAGGAGCTTTTCACGCTGACTGCCATCGCGGGACTGGCTGGGGCGACGATGCGTATTCCGGCGTCCTTTCTCGTGGCTCTCGCGGGCGGGCGCAATACGATCTTCCTCACGACGGCGATGCTGCTCGCACCGGCGATCGGCACCGGTATCGTTTTGCAGCACAAGGACTGGCCGCTGTGGATCTTTCAGCTGATGGCGCTGTGGTCCGGCGTAGGCGGCGGAAATTTCGCGAGCTCGATGTCCAACATCAGCACGTTCTTCCCCAAGCGGCTGCAAGGAACCGCGTTGGGGATCAACGCCGGCCTGGGCAACTTCGGAGTAACGACGATGCAGATCGTCATCCCGCTGGTGATGACTTTCGGCATTTTCGGTGTGCTGGGCGGTGATCCGATGACGCTGGTCAAGGACAGCGGGTGGATCTTCGGCAAGATCGCCGCCGGCACGCCGACCTATATCCAGAATGCGGGCCTGGCGTGGCTGGTGTCGCTGGTGCCGCTATCCATTCTGTGCTGGTTCGGCATGAACAACCTGAAGACGGTTTCTTCCGACATCGGAGGGACGCTGCGCGCCTTTCTCAAGATCACGTGGCTGTACACGCTGTCGTTCGTGCCCGCGGGCGTTGGCCTTTACCTTTATCTGCCACCGCCCAGCGGACTGGGTGTGCTCAACATGTGGCTCTCCGTCCTGTTCATCATCGTCAGCATGCTGCTGGTACTGAAAACAGCGGCGTTCGGTCCAATGAAACAAGGCATCGCACGCCAATTCGCCATCTTTCGCAACAAGCACACCTGGTCGATGACGGTTCTCTACATCGTCACTTTCGGTTCGTTCATCGGCTTCTCGATGGCCCTGCCTCTGGCCATATCCGTGATCTTCGGCGTCAGCCACATTCCCGATGCTTCCGGCGCGATGCAGCATACGTTGAAGAACCCGAATGCACCGTCGGCGCTCACGTATGCGTGGATCGGTCCGTTCCTGGGCGCGCTCTTCCGCCCGGTAGGCGGATGGATCGCCGACAAGCTCGGTGGCTCGATCGTCACGCAGGCAGTCTCCGCAGTCATGGTCATCGCCTCGGGCGCACTCGGTTACGTAATGCTTCTCGCGTACGGTTCACCCACGCCGGAGCAGTATTTCGTCGTGTTCATGCTGCTGTTCGTGCTGCTCTTCACCGCTACCGGTATCGGCAATGGCTCGACTTTCCGCACGATCGGCGTGATTTTCGACCGCCAGCAGGCAGGTCCGGTGCTCGGCTGGACGTCGGCGGTAGCGGCCTACGGCGCATTCATCGCCCCCGTCGTCATCGGCGAGCAGATGAAAGCGGGCACGCCGCAAACCGCAATGTATGCCTTCGCGGTGTTCTATGCGCTATGTCTTGTTCTCAACTGGTGGTTCTATCTGCGTCGCAACGCCTACGTGAAGAACCCATGAGGCCCGGAAAGATCGCCTTGCAACGCGGCTGCCGCGGAGACAACCAATGAGCCATTTTCTCGATCGCCTCACCTATTTTTCCCAACCCAGGGACAAATTTGCGGATGCGCATGGCGTGACTACCGGCGAAGACCGCACCTGGGAGGACACCTACCGCAACCGCTGGGCGCACGACAAGGTGGTTCGCTCGACCCACGGCGTCAACTGCACCGGATCCTGCTCGTGGAAAATTTACGTGAAGGGCGGCATCGTCACCTGGGAAACCCAGCAGACCGACTATCCGCGTACGCGCTGGGACATGCCCAATCACGAACCGCGCGGCTGTTCGCGGGGAGCGAGCTACAGCTGGTACCTGTACAGCGCCAATCGCCTCAAGTATCCGATGGTGCGCGCCCGCCTGCTCGAGCACTGGCGCCGGGCACGCGAGGCACACGATCCGGTCGATGCCTGGTCGGCGATCGTCGCCGACGACGCCACGCGGCGCGACTATCAAAGCGTGCGCGGGCTCGGCGGTTTCGCGCGCTCTACGTGGGACGAGGTGAACGAGATCATCGCCGCGGCCAACGTTTACACCATCAAGACGCACGGCCCGGACCGCATCATCGGTTTCTCGCCGATCCCTGCGATGTCGATGGTCAGCTATGCCGCCGGCAGCCGTTACATGAGCCTGATCGGCGGCGTGTCGATGAGCTTTTACGACTGGTACTGCGACCTGCCGCCGTCGAGCCCCCAGGTGTGGGGTGAGCAGACGGACGTGCCCGAATCGGCCGATTGGTACAACTCGAATTTCATCATCGCCTGGGGTTCGAACGTCCCGCAGACGCGTACTCCCGACGCCCACTTCTTCACCGAGGTCCGTTACAAGGGCACCAAGACGGTCGCGATCACGCCGGACTACTCCGAGGTTGCGAAGCTCTCCGATCTCTGGCTGCATCCGAAACAGGGCACCGATGCCGCGGTGGCGATGGCGATGGGGCACGTGATCCTGAAGGAGTTCTATTTCGGCGGCAGCGGCAAGGCGCGTCCCCCTTATTTCGACGACTACGCGCGTCGCTATACCGATCTTCCGATGCTGGTGATGCTGAAGGAACACCGGCTCCAGACCGGCGAAACCGTCATGGTGCCCGACCGGTATGTGCGCGCGTCCGACTTCAGCGACAAGCTCGGCCAGTCGAACAATCCGGAATGGAAGACGGTCGCCTTCGGCGAGACCGGCGAGGTCGTGCTGCCGCATGGCGCGATCGGCTTTCGCTGGGGACCGGAAGGTCGCGCCGACGGCGGGCAGTGGAATCTGGACGCCCGCGACGCTCGCCGCAATGGCGACGTGAAACTCAGGCTATCGCTGCTCGAAGGAAACACGTCTGAGGTCGACAGCGTCAAGGTCGGTTTTCCGTATTTCGGCGGTATCCCCAGCGAGCATTTTACGAACAACGCGCAAAGCGACGTGCTGGTGCGCACGGTACCCGTACAGCGCATCGTGCTCGGCGCCGAAGCCGGAAGGCGCGAGACCCTGGTGGCGACGGTGTTCGACCTGCAGGCAGCCCAGTACGGCATTGCGCGCGGGCTCCCGGGCGAGCTCGCGGCGGCCGATTTCGACGACAACACGCCCTACACACCGGCCTGGCAGGAGCAGATCACCGGTGTGCCGCGCGACCAGGTGATCGCCGTCGCACGCCAGTTCGCCGAGAACGCAGAGAAGACCGAGGGACGCTCGATGATCATTATCGGCGCCGGCATGAACCACCTTTCCAGCACATTGGGATCCTAAGCTTAGAATTCCACGTGGACAAGTTGTCGCGGCCGCTTCTATAGTGTCACCTAAATACTAGTGACTCCAGCGTAACTGGACTGGCCACAGTTAGGCCGCAAATGTAATCACACTGGCTC